>ERZ1673695.3179-NODE-3179-length-10466-cov-10.835655_pt1 | contig 10466 bp, 10 predicted proteins | sample MGYA00580225_ERZ1673695 | MGnify/ENA primary metagenome ERZ1673695 (study PRJEB41218, sample SAMN15661739) | gut metagenome | host: Homo sapiens | place: Canada: London | collected 2015-08-20/2019-03-30 | study: EMG produced TPA metagenomics assembly of...
CCGCCGTGCCTCTCGCACGAGGAAAGCCGCCGCACGGTGGAGGGCTTCATCCGCGGCGGCAGCACCTGGGCCGTGGTGGAAAAGCGCAGCGGCCATGTGATCGGCGCGGTGGCGCTGGGGCCGGACCCGGGGCGCGCGGTGGAAGGCGCGCTGGAGCTGGGCTACACGCTGGGCGAGCAGTACCGTGATCAGGGCTACGCCGTGGAGGCATGCGCGGCTGTGCTGGCCTATGCCTTCGACGAGCTGGACAGCCCGGTGGTGGGCGCGGGGCATGAGCTGACCAACCAGCGCAGCCGCCGCGTGTTCAAGAAGCTGGGCTTTACCTGCGAGGGCACGGCGCGCCGCGCGCGCATGCTGTCGGGCGGCGAGTATGCCGATGAAATCCGCTACAGCCTGCTGCGTGAGGAATACCGGCCGCAGCCCGCGCCCAAATGAGGAAGGGAGAGGCTCCATGCCCCCGCTGAAACCCTATGATTCCGATTTGCCCTACAGCTACGCGCCGGGTGTGTTTCCCGCGCTGGAGCTGATGAAGAACGCGCCCCGGCGCGCCCGGCGCCTGCTGCTTAGCGAGCGCGCCCAGGGTGAGGGCGTCGAAAAGCTGCGCCGCCTGTGCCGGGAGCACGGCGTGCGCGAGGAAGTCGCCGACAGAGCGCTTTCGCGCATCAGCGGCAAGCAGAACTGCTTTGCCGCCGTGGTCTTTGACAAGTGGCAGAGCGACCTGGACCCGCAGGCGCCGCACGTGGTGTTGCACCATCCCATGGATGAGGGTAACCTGGGCACCATCCAGCGCACGCTGCTGGGGCTGGGCATTCTGGATGTGGCGGTGATCCGCCCGGCGGCGGACCCGTTCGATCCCCATGTGGTCAGGGCCACCATGGGGGCGGTCTTTTCCCTGCGGGTCAAGCAGTATGACAGCTTCGAAGCCTATCGCGCCGAGCATCCCGCGCATGCGCTGTATCCGTTCATGCTGGACGGCTCGCGCCTGCTGGACGATGTGTGCCGCGACATTCAGACGCCCTGCGCGCTGGTCTTTGGCAACGAGGGCAGCGGCCTGCCGCCGGAATTTGCCGGCATGGGCCAGGCGGTGCGCATCCCGCACAGCGACCGCATCGACTCGCTCAACCTGTCGGTGGCGGTCGCCATCGGCGCTTATGCCTTTACCCGGCCCGGTGCGGGCCTGAATCACGACTGATGAAAGGAGCTTATCCGATGAATGAGGCGTACAGAGAAGTGGCAGCCCAGCTGGAAAAGGGCATTCGCTATCTGGCGGAGGCGGCGGGGCTGAAACCCGGCGCGGCCGTGGTGCTGGGATGCTCCACCAGCGAGGTGGCCGGCGGCCACATCGGCAAAAACAGCGTGCCGGAGCTGGGCGACGCCCTCGCCGAGACGATGATCGCCGTATGCGGCGAACTGGGGCTGTGTCCCGTGTTTCAGTGCTGCGAGCACTTAAACCGCGCGCTGGTGATGGAGCAGGACCTGCTGGACCGTCTGCGCCTGACGCAGGTCAACGTGATGCCGGTGCCCAAGGCGGGCGGCAGCACGGGCGCGGCGGCGTATCAGCGCTTTGAGCACCCCGCCGTGGCGCAGTTCATTCAGGCGGACGCGGCCATCGACGTGGGCGATACGCTGGTGGGCATGCATGTGCGCCCGGTGGCGGTGCCCCTGCGCATGGAGGGAGGCTCCTTTAGGGTGGGCCAGGCGCATGTCACGATGGCGTATTCGCGCCTGCCGTACATCGGCGGCAGCCGGGCGCAGTATCCAAACGGCTGAGGTTCCATAAAAACGGGGGCGGACAAGCATCGCTTGTCCGCCCCTCTGCCATGCTGCGCGCCGGGCTATTCGGACTGGCTGCGCGCGGCTGCGCGGGCCTTTGCGCTCCCGCGCAGCTGGGTGAAAACCGTGACCGCCGCTCCGATGATCAGGAACAGATAGTAGGTCATGAACCGCCACACCAACAGCGCCAGACCCGCGGTGCCCTGGGTGAACAAACCCCGGTAATAGAGCAGGAAGCCGCCCTCCTGCGCTCCGCTGGCGCCGGGCAGGGGCGTGTAGCTGGCGCTTAGGAACAGCAGGAACGAAATGGTCAGCAGATGATGCCAGGGCGTGCCCGCCTCGTCAAAGGCGCGGTATACAAAGAGGATGACCGACATCAGCCCCAGCACGCTCAAGGCGGACAGGCCCAGCTGAATGAGAATCTGTCGGGGATGGCGGCTCAGGCGCAGGACGCTGGCATGGTAGCTGTCCAGCATGCTGTTGACCCGCAGGGAGGCGACCTCCGCGTCCTTGACCAGATGCAGGCGATGCCCCAGCCGGATGAAAAAGGCGGCAATGCGCTGCACCAGCGGCCGGTGAAAGGCCACCAGCAGAATCAGGGGCACGGCGGCGAAGTTGATCAGCCAGCCGATGACCACCACCCAGCGCGCCCCGGCGAGCTGCCGGTCCACAAAGGACGCATTCCACAGCCACAGGGCGGAGGCCATCAGCACGGTCATCAGCTGGTTGGCGATGAACTTCATGGAAATGCCGGAGGTGCCAATGCCGATGGGCACGCCCTTTTTGTTCATGTAATAGATCTGCATGGGCTGTCCGCCGCTGGCGCCGGGGGTGATGTTGCTATAGTAGAAGCCCATCAGGGAAATATAGAGCGCAAAGGACAGTTTGACCCCATACCCCTGCTTGCGCAGAAAATAGTGGTAACCCAGCGCGTCAAAGAACAGATAGGCAAACCAGCACCCCGCCGCGCCCAGCAGCCACCAGGGATCCAGCGTGAAGAGGGCCTCCCAGGCGTTTTCCAGGTCGCTGTTGCCAAAGGCGAGGATACAGACCAGCGCGATGGTCACGCCGATGAAGAGAAAGTTGATAAGCTTGCGGATACCGGGCTTCATGCGGGGCTCCTTTCAGCGTGCCGCGCGATCAAGCGCCGGTAACGCTCCAATACCTGTTCCATCAGCAAGGCCCATGGGATGGGAATGGTGTCGCGGGCGCGCGCGCCTGCGCGGGCCGCGCGGGGGAGCGCCTCCATGATTCCCGAAGCGATGCTGGCGGGATCAGCCTCGCACAGAAAGCCGTTGTCCCCATGCGTCACGCCCTCGGCCGAGCAGCTGCCGCGCACCAGCAGGGCGGGCGTACCCATGGCCGCGGCCTCGCGCACCACCATGGGCGCATTGTCATATACCGAGGGAAAGACCAGCAGATCGGCCCGGCGGTAGAGCGAGAGGATCTCCTCCCGGTCGCCCACAAAGCCGGTAAAAAGCACGCGGTCCTGAAGGTTCAGGGAGGCGGCCAGGGCCTTGAGCCGCTCCAGATCCTGCCCCGCGCCCGCCATGACAAGCCGGAAATCCTCCCCCTGATCGCGCAGCAGCGCGCAGGCGCGCAGAATCAGATGCGGGTTTTTCTTGAAATCCATCTGCCCCACGAACAAAAGGGTGCTGACGCCGTCGCGCAGGGACCAGCGCGCCAGTACGCGACGGTACGTCTCGTCGCTGACGGACTGCGGGTCGGTGCCGTTGGGCATGGTAATGACCGGCCCCCGGTAGCCGTACTGGCGCAGAACGTCCGCGGTTTTGTCATTGACGGCCCACACCTCGTCGCAGGTGTTGTAGAACGACACCACGTATTTCAGCGCCCACAGCGACAGGCGGCGGGAATGGGTGACGCGGTAAAAATCCTCGTAATACTTGCTGTGAAAGGTCGCGACCAGCGGAATCCTGCGCCTGCGCGCGATGCGGCGCGCCGCGCGTCCGGCCAGAAAGGGGGTATGGGCATGGACCACGTCAAAGGGCACGCTGCGCGCGGCGCGGCGAAAATCCCGGCCCAGCGCCGGGATGCCCACCCGGTAGGGCTCTCCCGGAATGGGCATGCTGGGATAGAGCAGCGTTTCCAGGCCGGGAACCGACGTGGCGGCGGCATCGCGGGGGGCGATATACAGGCACCGGTGCCCCATGCGGGACAGCGTCTGGCAATAGGCCAGCATCACCCGGCCCACGCCGTCCAGCGCCGGGGGATAGGTTTCGCAGAATTGGCCGATGATCACAGGGGCCTCCTAAAATCGCAAGGAATAAGCCGCAAAAAGGGCGGCACGCCAGCATTATAGCAGAAGCGCGGGGCGGGCGCAAGGCGGGACGGGTTGCGCCGGAGCCTGCGTCGGGATATACTGTGAGGGTGCACAATGCCGGAGGAGGATAGGAAAGGATATGCCAAACATTCAGGATCATGCCTTGTCGGCAGGCGGCTTGACGCTGGCGGAGCGCCCCTTCGACGCGCTGGACAGCCTGATTTTGACCCAGCTGGTCTACATGCCCATGGAAGGGCTCATGGACCGGGGCGAGCGGCCCACGGTGGCGCAGGCCTGGGCGTATATCCGCGAGCATGTGGACTACGAGCGGCTGGACGTGTTCCAGAAGAAACGCTACCGCCTCTTTGAATGCTGCGCGGGCCTTTCGCGCTACCGCGACCTGGTCATGCACGATTATGTGAATATCATCGACGGCGTTATGGAAATGCAGTTCTGCGCCTGCACGTGGGACCTTTCCGCCGGCGAGCGCTATATCGCCTTCCGTGGCACGGATCTGACCATCGCCGGATGGAAGGAGGACCTGAACATGTCCTTCATGACCGTCCCTTCGCAGAAGGAGGCGGTCGCCTATACCGAGCGGATGGCCCGCCGCGGCATGGCCCTGCGGCTGGGCGGACACAGCAAGGGCGGCAACCTGGCGGTATATGCGGGCGCGCGCGTGGCTTCCTCCGTACAGGAGCGCATCCTGCGGGTGTACAGCTTCGACGGGCCGGGCGTGGATGAGGAGACGCTGGGCTGTGAGGGATACGAGCGCATCAGTGCCCGCATCGAAAGCTACATTCCCCAGAGCAGCGTGGTGGGGATGCTCCTGCACTATCATCCCCGGTACACGGTGGTGCGATCCACATCCATTGGCATTCTGCAGCACGACGCCATGACCTGGCAGGTGGAAAACGGCGACTTCGTGCGTCAGGACGATCTGGACATGAGTGGCAAAATCACCGACGAGGCCATTCATACCTGGCTTCAGGGCATGGACATGGACCAGCGGCGCGAACTGGTGGATACGCTTTACCACGTGGTAGACGCGTCGCAGGCCGAGCTTGTGACCGACCTGGTGGACGACTGGCGGGACAGCGCCGTGAAGGCGCTGGAGGCGATTCGGGAACTGGATCCGCAGACCAAGGCCAATGTGCGGCGGATGCTGCGCTCCCTGTTTTCGTCGGGCGCGGGCGGGGCGGTGCGCACGGTGCTCTCGCACCTGGCGGGGCCGGCGAAGCACGGGGACGGCGAGCGGTAGGGATGCGCGGAGGGAATTCACAGAGAGAATATTTACAATAGTCTGCAATAGTCTGCGGCGGCCCCGTATCGGGACCGCCGCAGACTGTCAAAAACCCTTCAGGGAGGTTCGGAGGGCCGCAGCCCTCCGAGCTGTATTCCGAATCCAGCGACATGTGCGGTGGATTCGGAAGCCTTGCGCAGCAAGGTTTCCCTGCGCGTTTCACCGGCCGCGCTGAAAGCGCAGGGGAAAACGCGTTCTGTCGGAAAAGATCGCCGCAGGCGAGCTTTTTCGACAAGCTGCGGCGGCCCCGTATCGGGACCGCCGCCTTTATTTTCGTTTCAAAAAGGTATTCGCCGTCTGGCGGATGCAGGCTTTTTCATCGAGGCGCAGGCTGCGGTAGCAGGCCAGCAGGGAGCTCTCCTCCTCAGTAAGAAAGAGCGGATGGACGGAGCCGTCTGAAGCGGGGCTGTCCGTGCGACCGACAAGGTAATCAATAGAGGTACCAAAATAATCGGCCATCCGAATCAGGATGGCAATCTCCGGTTCGATATTCTGTGTTTCGTATTTATGGATCGACGGCTGGGTCACGAAAATCGCGTCGGCCAGCTGCTGCTGGCTTACGCCGCGTTCCAGCCGCAGCGCCTTGAGGTTTTTGACCATTTGCCCACCTCCCGATACCCTAAGTTTAACAACGTGCGGGAATGAAAAAATTCTTTAAAGTTATTATTAACAATAATGTGTGGTTATTGTATGATGACTAGGAAGAATTTCCATGAAATATATGGAAAGACAAGGAAAGGTGAAACCAGATGCGAAAGGGAAAGGGAATTGTAAGTCTGCTGCTTGCGGTTGCGATTTTGTTATCCGTGATAACCGCGGCGGGGACGGCGGCGGCGGAGGGATTGCTTGCAAAGGAATATACGTACCATTTTCATGGTAGTCGGTATAGCCCTGATAGCGGTACTCTATGGAGCATCCAGGTATTTACATTTGGAATTGCAGAAGAAATACCTGCGATTTATCAGTTGATTGTTGAGGATTTTGTGGATGCTGATGGATTTATGGGGCTGAATCCGGCATATAATTATGACTGGCAGTTAAGCGCAGAGGCTGCTGCGGTTTTAGATTTAGATTGGGCTGACAAGGATGACGACAGATATTATAGTGCTCCTGTCAATCCTGGGATGGAGGAGGCTGCACTTGCGCTGACTGGGAAGCCGGTGCTCACGCTGAACATTTCAAGAAAGAGCGACAGTACGGTCGTGACGAAAGTCAACTGCGTGCTGGATTCCTTTGTCTATGAAATAGAATGGGACAACCATGAACATGTTGAAAAGGAAATCGTTTTTACGCCCGGCAAGCCTGTTACCATTACCCTGCCGCAGGACAAGGTCGCTTCCGTTTACGATGGCGCAAAGCTGATCTATGAGTGGGGGAGAAGCCTTGGCGATTCCTATTATACGTTAGAATCAGGCGTTGGCCTTACAAGCATCACATTCACGCCTGAAGCCGACTGGGACGGGAACTGGGTGTATGTTTATGTTAATAGGGAGAATATACCAGAGGAGGAGTTGGCTACTAGCCTTAACATAGACTACATGTTGAAGAGCGACGGCACCGTCCCCACCCCGCCCGACGAGCCCGTCACCCCCGGCGGCTCCGGCACCGCCACCAACGTCCCCAAGACCGGCGACGAAACGCCGCTGGCTACGCTCGGCACGCTGCTGCTGCTGTCGTTGCTGGGGGTGGGCGCGCTGCTGCTGTACCGCCGCCGCAGCGCCTGAAAATAATCAAAACATGACATCTCGTGCTGGGAGCGTCCAGCGGCCAAAGCCGCCGGACGCTCCCTTTTGCGTCTGGCGGCACGGTCCGTTCCCCCGCCGGACGAAATCCCTTGCTATTGCGTAATTTTTTGGAGGAAAAAACATTGACTTTTTTGTTGACACCGTGCTATTATGGTATGGTTGTCCGCAGTATGCGTTTTTCGCATGCCCTTTTTGCGCGAGAAAGGCGCGGAAATCAGGCGGCGCAAGGCGCACAGCCGCGGACCGGACTTACGCAGCTTTGAACGCAGAAGGAGGCGTGGCTCAAATGGAAGCGCTGCTCAAGCAGGCCGGCAGGCGCGTGGTGGGCACCAAGCAGGTGCTGCGCGCGGTTGAGGAGGACCGGGCCGCGCATGTCTTTCTGGGCAAGGACGCGGACGGCTTCATCTACCACAGGCTCAACGCCCTGTGCGAGGAGAGGCACGTGCCGGTCACCGTGGTGGACAGCATGCAGGAGCTGGGCAAGCTCTGCCAGGTGGACGTGAAAGCGGCGTCCGCCGCCGTGCTCAAGTAAGGCGCGGCATTCCCCATTCAACTATAAAGACGCCAGGGTTGCGGCGGTTTTTATAGCACATCAATTCGGAGGTGTTTCCATGCCCACGATCAATCAGTTGATCCGCAAGGGACGGAAAAAGGTCGAAAACAGGTCTACGGCTCCTATCCTTCAGGGCTGCCCGCAGAAGCGCGGCGTGTGCCTGAGCGTTAAGACCACGACCCCCAAAAAGCCCAATTCCGCCCTGCGTAAGATCGCCCGTATCCGTCTGACCAATCAGATCGAAGGTACGTGCTACATCCCGGGTATTGGCCACAACCTGCAGGAGCACAGCGTGGTGCTCATCCGCGGCGGTCGTGTGCGCGACCTGCCCGGCGTGCGCTACCACATCATCCGCGGCGCTCTTGACACGGCCGGCGTGGCCAAGCGGATGCAGGCGCGTTCCCTGTACGGCGCCAAGCGGCCCAAGAAGTAAGACGTTTTCCTGCGCTGCGTTTGCAGCCCCTTTCGGAGTGGGCGCAGGCGTTCGCTCCCCCGCCCGTGAGAATCGAAGCGTGGCGGAGGGCGGGCACACCGCGTGACTTTCCCGTAGGTCGGGAGCGGTCGATGCTGAAGGCCGTCAGAAACCTGTATGCAGGCGCGCTTTGAAAACGCATTCCCGGGACCCCAAATCTTACGCTGTGCCACAGGCACATTGCGGCGATGCAATCGCCACAACGAAGGAGGAAATCAAATGCCCCGTCGTGGATTTATCCCCAAGCGCGAGGTGCTGCCCGATCCCGTTTACGGGACCACCGTGGTCACCAAGCTCATCAACCAGATCATGCTGGACGGCAAGCGCGGCACCGCGCAGCGCATCTGCTACTCCGCATTTGACACCATCAAGGAAAAGACCGGCAAGGACGCCGCCGAGGTCTTCAACGCTGCCCTTGGCAACGTGGCGCCCCAGCTGGAGGTCAAGGCCCGCCGCGTGGGCGGCGCCACCTACCAGGTGCCTATCGAGATCCGCCCGGAGCGCCGTCAGACGCTGGCCCTGCGCTGGCTGGTCGAGTTCAGCCGCAAGCGCGGCGAAAAGACCATGGCCGAGCGCCTTGCCGCCGAAGTGATGGACGCCGCCAACAACACCGGCGCCGCCGTCAAGCGCAAGGAAGAAATGCACCGCATGGCCGAGGCCAATAAGGCCTTCGCGCACTACCGCTGGTAATGCGCAGGGGCGCGGGCGGGGCGCCCGCGCCTGGAAGAAGAATGAGAGAAAGCCGAATTTGAAAGGAGACCCTCTGTTATGCCAAGAAGTCACCCGTTGGAAAAGGTGCGCAATATCGGCATCATGGCCCACATCGACGCCGGTAAGACCACCACGACCGAGCGCATCCTGTTCTATACCGGGCGCGTTCACCGTCTGGGTGAGACACACGAGGGCGCGGCCACCATGGACTGGATGGCGCAGGAGCAGGAGCGTGGCATCACCATCACCTCCGCTGCGACCACCTGCCATTGGAAGGGCCACCGCATCAACATTATCGACACCCCCGGCCACGTTGACTTCACCGTGGAGGTGGAGCGCAGCCTGCGCGTGCTGGACGGCGCCGTGAGCGTGTTCTGCGCCAAGGGCGGCGTGGAACCCCAGAGCGAAACCGTATGGCGCCAGGCCAACAAGTATCATGTGCCCCGCATGGCCTATGTCAACAAGATGGATATCATGGGCGCGGACTTCTTCCGCGTGGTGGACATGATGAAGGACCGGCTGGGAGCCAACGCCGTGCCCATCCAGCTTCCCATCGGCAAAGAGGGCGATTTCAAGGGCATCATCGACCTGGTGCGCATGCGCGCGGAGGTCTACTACGATGATGAAGGCAAGGACGTGCGCGATGAAGATATCCCGGCCGAGTTGCTTGCACAAGCCGAGGAGTATCACCAGAAGCTCATCGAAAGCGTGGCCGAGAGCGACGAAACCCTGATGGAGAAGTTCTTCGAGGGCGAGGAGATCACCGTGGAGGAGATCAACGCCGCCATTCGCAAGGCGACCATCGACTGCACGATGAATCCCGTGCTCTGTGGCACGTCCTACCGCAACAAGGGCGTGCAGCCGCTTCTGGACGCGGTGGTGGAGTACATGCCCTCCCCGCTGGACATCCCCGCGATCAAGGGCATTGATCCCGACGACCCCGAGAACGAGATGGAGCGTCATCCCTCCGATGATGAGCCCTTCTCCGCCCTGGCCTTCAAGATTATGACCGACCCGTTCGTGGGCAAGCTGGCTTTCTGCCGCGTCTATTCCGGCATGCTGGAGAGCGGCAGCTACGCTTTCAACTCCACCAAGCGCAAGCGCGAGCGCGTAGGCCGTCTGGTGATGATGCACGCCAACCACCGCGAGGAGGTTGACTGCGTGTACACCGGCGATATCTGCGGCATCGTGGGCCTCAAGGACACCACCACCGCCGATACCCTGTGCGACGAGAAGAACCCCATCATCCTGGAGTCCATGGAGTTCCCGGACCCGGTCATCCAGGTCGCCATCGAGCCCAAGACCAAGGCCGGTCAGGACAAGATGACCATGGCGCTGGTCAAGCTGGCCGAGGAGGACCCCACCTTCAAGACCTACACCGATCAGCAGACCGGCCAGACGATCATCGCCGGCATGGGCGAACTGCATCTGGAGATCATCGTTGACCGCCTGATGCGCGAGTTCAAGGTTGAGGCCACGGTGGGCAAGCCCCAGGTCGCCTACCGCGAGACCATCCGCAAGGCCGCCAAGGCCGAGGGACGCTACGTGCGCCAGACCGGCGGCCACGGCCAGTTCGGTCACTGCTGGATCGAGATCGAGCCCGTCAAGCCCGGCGAGGGTTACTCGTT
>ERZ1673695.3187-NODE-3187-length-10418-cov-5.667664_pt1 | contig 10418 bp, 16 predicted proteins | sample MGYA00580225_ERZ1673695 | MGnify/ENA primary metagenome ERZ1673695 (study PRJEB41218, sample SAMN15661739) | gut metagenome | host: Homo sapiens | place: Canada: London | collected 2015-08-20/2019-03-30 | study: EMG produced TPA metagenomics assembly of...
ACTCGGTCTTTATGCCGGCAAGTGCCGCACCTAATCCAAAACCTTCTATGCCGCTAAACAGAGAGCCGTGTGTCAATTCTCCTTTCTTCATTTCCATAATTCAGAACCACTCTTCATCCGCTCCAACCTCTACCGAAAGCCAGTCCATGAGGAGGGTTATAAGGTTATAAATCAGTTTCATTTCACTAAACTTTTATCGCGTTGGCAATATTATCCGCATCCGACAGCTTTCTTACCAGCACATCAAACGCCGCCGTGCACCGCTCTGTGTTCATATTGACCGTTTTCCCGATTTTCAAACTATCGGAAGCAAGGTTCATCACCCTTGCCACATTTGAAAGCTTCAAATATTCCAACGTGAACCCGTTGAACCGTGCGTCTTTCTTCCGAAGTTCTTTAATCCTTTCGTCAAACTGGATGCAGGCGTAATCACACAATGTTCTTGCAAGTTCGAACCTTGCAATCTCTGCGGAATGGGATATGCCGTTATCGTCAAGAGCCTGCTTGAACTGCCAATACAGCATATCCACGTGCTTGTTCACTTCTTCCGTATACTTGTCGTTGCAGTCGGCGAAAAACTCGCTCCGGTCTGAACCGATAACGCTGTTTACAGTACGCTCGTATTCCTTTCTTGCCTTATCGGCATCATTCAAATACCGCTTGAATGCCTGTTTGTAATAAGGCGTTCTCTTCATCGCATGCAGACACTCGATAACCTGCCCGCAACAGATGTCGTTCGTGAACAGTATGTTGTAGGTGCACAGAACTACAAGACTCTCATATTTGCTGATTATCTGATTTGCCGTGTCGGTGGTCATTGCCTTGCGTGTTCTGCCTTGTTCATACTCTTGTTTCTGCTCTCTTTTGCAAGTTCATCAATCATGCGCTGATACTCCAATTGTTCGATTTTCTTTTCAATCTCTATGTCCATAATCATTTTTTCTTGAATTTCTCGCATATCCTGCCGTATCTGCCACAAGCGCACACTCTATGGCTTCTAATTTTACAAAAGCATGAGTTCTCGATAAAGTCTGTGGCGTATGAGCATTGGCGGCAGTGGACGGGGGAGAGGGGTTCTTTTTTCTTTGCCATTATGTCCTGTTAGAAAGGCTGTTCTTCTTGGATAGAATCATTCATATTACCAATTGGCACACAATCCAAATCGTAAAATCTGGTTGTTGATGCGTCAAATCCGCATATGAATTTCAATAATCCTATATTACGTCCTTTGGCAATATCAATCATGGCAGTACCTTTTGTGCTTACGTTCTTAAATTCATCCGGATAAGGCTTATCTTTTACTTCCGGACGATATATGAGAATTACCACATCGGCAGCTTCCGCTATCTGTCCGCTATCTCTAAGCCGTGCAAGAGTAGGAACCGGATTCAGATTGTCCCTGTTTAATTGGGAAAGGGCGATAATCCATATATCCAAATCTTTTGCCAAGTTCTTCAATCTTCTCGCTACATCACCCATCTGCTGCTCCTTATTAGCACCTTTCATGTTGACATTCAATATTTGCAGGTAGTCAATCACGGCACCGTCAATATCATGCTTTATCTTCATATAACGGATAGAGGATATAATCGTGTCTATGTTTGATGTACTCCGGTCGTCAAAGTATATGCTTTTCCCTGCAATATTTCCAACCCCTTTGTCAATGGCCTGTATCTGTGAATCGGTAAGTCTCGAATACATGATTTGATTGGCTGGTACTCCACTTTCCATAGAGAGAATACGAGCTGCGATTTGCTCTTTTTTCATCTCCATTGAATACATGGCTATCTTTGCATCCGAACAGGTCGCATTTCGCATCATAGACACTGCCAATGAGGTTTTTCCTTGCGATGTTTCACCTGCAACGATTATCAAATCAGATTTCTGCAATCCTCCGGATTTGGCGTCTATCTTCTCAAATCCTGTTGGTGTTCCAGTCAGTGGCTTGCTGCCGGATAGGTTCTCGTTAATCATTTTGTACACATTTTCAATTCCTTCATTTATCGAAGAAACGGTGGTACTGCTCGATTTGAACAATGAAGCCATATCTTCATTGACCCTTTTTGCCACATCTTCAATATCTTCTGCCTCAGTGTATGAGTTGGAAACAAGATATTGTCCGATTGAATAAAACTTCCTTCGTATGTGTAAATCTTGAAGTCTTGAAGCGTATTGGTAAAGGTCGAATGTATGACACGATACAATATTCATGTATTCAACAATGTCGAACTTTACCCCGTTTTCTTCCAATTTACCCTTTACGAAAACAAGGTCAGCTCTATTCCCTGATGATACAACCTGAATCACCGCCTTGTATATCTCCGCATGGAACGGATTATAGAAACATTCTTCGGTTAGGATGTCCCTTACCATTTCTATGGCATCACGCTCTGCTATGATAGTACCGAGAACGATTTTCTCTGCTTCCTCATCACGTAATTGTACATTAACTTCCATTTTGATATTCAATTTGTTTTAAGACAGCATAATACAAGACATCCCATTTAGAACGTATGTCTGACCTGCCTTCAATGGTGCGCAATGCGCTTTTAAACATCTCATTCCCGTATTTACCCCGTAGTAGCAAGAACTCTTCCTCGGTAGGCAGCCGCATATTTGAAAAACAATAAGGAGCTTGCCTCTTGATGTACGACAAGAATTGGTAGTACCCTTTCTTATCCTCTTTGACAGACAACAATAACTGTTCGTTCGCTGCCTTATACATGTCCGTTTTGGATTTCCCGAGTTCAATATCCAGCCACCTAACAAAATGAGCCATGCCGTCTTTAGGGCTTTTACGGATTTCTCCCTCATTTTGAAGTTTTTCAAAGAATTTTTTGAGATATTCCTGGAAATGTTCCAGGGTAAAGTCCTGATGTCCGGCAGACCTCTTGTTTATTACAACGGTTTCTATCCATGAACTATTGGCGGATAATTCCTCATAACATTCTTTCAGAGGCTTGTCTGATATTTCCGGGAGAAAAGCATCTACTTTATCTCCGTTAGGAGATTCATTAACATTATCATTATCATTAACAGTTAGATTTGTTGCGTCTTGATAGCATTTGTTAGATTTGCTATCATTTGTTAGATTTGTTACATCTTTATTGTAGCGTTTATTCATTGCTTTTTTCCCCGCTTCGCTTCGTTTTGCCACAATATCATTGTACTTGCAGGTATTGTAATCTATTTCTTTTTTAATGAAGGAGAATGCCATTTTAGCCATTGGTTTCAGCTCCAAAATTGTCCCCGATGCAACATACTCAATGATTGCATCGTACACTTCAAGTCTAACCTCCGATGGGTAACCTAATAGTATCTCTTGCCATTCAACATTAAAAATGAAAGATTTCTTTTTTGCTTTTTCTACCATTTTCTTTACTGCTGTAATTGTCGGAAATAAATAAACGCTTTCTATCCATGTATAAATGCAAAATGTTCATCTCCCCGCTTCGGGGACATTTCGGTATATGCTCTATCTCTTTGACAACTTCTTTGATTGAGGGAACTTTAAAGCTATCTTTTATTGTTATCATACATCTTTCAAATAGTCTTCCACCACATTGATAAACTCGTCAAGTGACCGAACAACGACATATTTGGCGCCGATACTTTCAAACTCCTTCTGATAGGCTTTCTGATTCTCCGACTGCCTGCCCGTCTTTGTCTTTAGCTCAACTCCACAGAAAGGATAAAACTTATTCGGTATAAGAAGTATCAAATCGGGGAATCCTGCACGAACGCCCATCTGCTTGAACTTTGCTGCTTCGATTGAATTGCGTTTTCCGCCATTTGGAGAGTGATGGAGAGTTAGTCTATATTTAGGATATGCGTAATCAAACCACTTTACGCAAGCTTTTTGGAGTTTGTCTTCTAAATGTCTCATGCAAATTATGGTAGTTTTAATTTTATTTCATTGATAAGTTCTTCATTGGATATACAATAGCCGGCATTAGCTATGTCGCATAAGTGCCTTTTTAAATCGGCTGGATTGTTAAATTCAATAGGTTGCTCTCCAAAAGGAGTAATGGGGATTCCTTTTTTATATACCACATGCCCTCGTTTTTCTATTTCTTCAATCAAATCTTCATCAGAGGCGACGGTCATAAAATCATCGAGATAATCGTCTATATATATGTCCGTTTCGGTTGTGATTGTAATATACTCTCTTTTTTTCTTCATATATATTTGATTTTAAGTTCCACATCCACCGGCTTATCTTTCATCATGGAGAAAGCATCGAGTATCCTCTCCTTAGTCAACTGGATAGGTCGGGTCATTATTCCACTTTCTATGTTTTCCAACGGTATCTTCTTTCCGTCATAAGTAATAAGAACCGCAGAAGTTATTACGTAAGGACTCATGTCTTGTATTGTTTCTTTATCTGCCTTGCAATCTTTTTGTTCAACTTACTTAGACGCTCTGCCTGCTTGCTGTCACCTCCAATATTATGAATGTCTGACTTTCGGTCTGCGATAAGCTTCTGAATGATTGCACCTTCGGATTTGGTTACTGTAAGTTTCATAATGGATTGTATTAGTGGGGAAGTTCCGAATCGAACAGAACACGTTATTTTGCTGGATGGTAAAGGATAATAAACTAATGAATAACTAATACTAATTTTAAAACAAAATAATTGGCAATCAAAAAGAATAACCGCCCAATACGTTCAACGCTACCATATTCCCCATTTTCTCGTCAGTCCCCGTATACAGTGCCATTGGCGTAATCCTGGTTGGGCTTGGCGAGATTGTATGGATAAAATTATTTCCCAAAAACACCTTCACAGGCTATCGCTCCCGGATAGGCGGTCAAGCCACACCGGGATAGTTAACTGTTAGCTGAAATTAAATCACTTAACCCGAACCTTTCACGGGACTTCTGCGTGAGCAGAGGGCTTTCGGTTAATTATATCAAGTCTAAAATCTTTGTCTTTGCAATAGCGTCCAGTTTCATATCTTGAAGCCCCTGTTTCATGTATTCCGCTGCCTTTTTGTTGGCATCGTCCATGTCTTTTGCCGAAAGGAGAACATAGTATTTATTCTCCTTTTCTTTTCCGTTGTCGTCTACGAAAATCTCAACAAGAGTAACCTTATAAAAGAACTCATCTTCCTGCTTTTCGTTGACAATCTCACGTATCTTGCTTCGGCTGATTGCGAAAACATCACAATCGCCATTGTACAGTTCATTGCCTTTCAATTCCACATGACCGAAAAGTTCATCATCAGTTATGTAATGTTCGGTGACTTCTTTTTCATCACCTTTCTCGTTAACCTTGTTTACTTTTAGCTTAAATTCGTATAGCATGATATTATATGTTTATAGGTTACACATCAGAACGGGAGGTCGTCTTCCCCGTCGGTCTGTAAGGTTGGCGCTTCCACCGTAGCTGCGGCATTCCCGGAACCCTCAAATTCATAAGGCTTGAAATCCCCCAGGTAAACCTTTGACTTGGCTTCTGCTTCTGCCTTGTTCGCATCCTTATACTGCTTTGATAAGTATTGTTTGCAGTAATGGGTATTGCCGTATTGGCTCGGCTCTCTACGCTCATTAATATTAACGTTAAGATAGACAGCTTTTGCTTTCAGGTTCTCGTCCATACTTACATAAAGGTCGTTTTCTTCTATCGGAATGACAACGCATTTCTTATTCTTGATTGTTGCTATGCCCGCTTTTTCGAGCTTTAGCAAATTTACGCTTCCGGTTAAATTCATTTTCTATTCAGTATTTGATTAATGATTTTGTTTGCTTCGGTTATCCGTCTCTCAAATTCAGCGATTACGGCATCGTCCCTTGTTATCTCTACAATGTGAATGTTGTGTTTCAAGAAAGGGCAGAAAACTACAAAATCAGCTTTGCTCAATCCTGTACAGGACATCTCCGCTTGTACTTGGTAGAAGTATAGAGGATTTACTGATTTAAGCGTATCGTTATCCTTAACCTCATTCATATACTCCATGAACTTTTTAGGAGTTGGACATTTTATTTCCACCACCTTTCTTAAGCCGTCTTTAATCGCTATGCGGTCGGGAGAAGCGGAGAAGTAAGGTATTGTAGGGTGCTGTATACTTTCGCACTCTTCAAGTTCGCATCTTGTGACAAGCTGGTAACGTTCGGCGGCAAAATCTTCATTTTCGTGTCCGAACTCTATAAACTTGTTGTTGATGCTTACCTGGTTTTGGTATATCTCAAACAGATAATCATCTTCAATATACTTAGGGAGTAGGTTTCTTTCTGCTGCGACTTCATATATGTATGAAAGGGCTGTCTTCCCAAACAGCTCCCCTTTCTTTCCGCTTGTCATTAAGTCCCCGATGCGACTTCCTGTAAAGTTCCCCAGGCGTTGGCGAAGCCATCCAAAACTACCCTGTTCAATCATTTTGTCTCAGTATTAAATAATTCGCCTGTGTTTTCATCGACAACTTCCGCTTCCTGCAAAGCCTCTTTCATTGCATTGCGTCTGGCTTCCTCATTGTCGGGATTATCATTGTACGACACTTCGGCTTCGTCTATGTCGGTTTCTGCCAGGTTATCCTTTATAATAGCCTGGTCGAATGTTTGGGCACGTTGCATTTCAATACTTAAGATACCAAACTTAGAAAGTAGCATTTTTAAAACTGTCTTCTTTGCCATAGAGTCAAAGTCGGTAGACCATATGCCTGTGCCGCGTTTATACGTTTGTGAAAACTTCCTTCCGTGTTTTTCGCAATCTTCCTTGCTCATATAGAGAAACTTTTCAAAACCGTTGATGAGACTGAAATAAGCCATATAGCCTACTACCTTATCAGAAGCGCGTTCTCCAAATTCATATTCTCCGGTAAATCGGTTCGACTTCTTTATCTCCCCCTCATATATCTCATTTACGTTTATTGTCTTATATTGACCGCTACGCATAGCAAGTTGAACAAAACCTCTCCAGCCCATTTGAAATTGCGCTTGATTGCCGTAAGGGACAACGTAAGCAAATCCAAGATTGGGATTGATAGGTAAATCTAAAGTAGCTGCTACCACAGCGGCATTCATGATAGACTGTGGTTCTGCCTTTTGAAGCAATGTATTGCTATTGGCAACCGCTACTATCGAACTGATAAATCCCGGCGCTTTCTTTCCGAGAATTTCTTTGAAACGTGCTTTCACATTGTCATTCGCAAGCATTGATTTAAGCTGCGGGATTGTCGTTATTGTACTCATTATAAATATTTTTTTTAGTTTAACAATATCTTGGTAGCCCTTGACTAACGCAAAGAAACATCCTTTCGTCTTCGAGTTCGTCAGGTGTATAATCATATTGATTACATTCGAGTTCTGCGCGCAACTCCTCAATATCTTCCTCTATAAGCTGAATGATTTCTTCTTTTGAAGAATAGCCGTATTTGGGAAGATATTCCAAATCACAAGCTTTGACTTCGTTCAGCTCCTTGTACAGTTCTTCAAGTTCATTTTCCATTGTATTGTGTTTTTAAACCGCCCGTACAAGGTTAAAGGGAAGCGGTGCGCACTTCGCTTCTCTCACGGCTTTTAGTACGGTAATAGCACTACCTTTGATGCGGCATAGGTCAAACCTCTATAATCTCAAATTTCCTTTTTTTGATATATATCTTATGGTTGTAGTAATCTTTGACTATTGCGTAATCAGATTCCGGTCTAATATTACCCGTACAATCTTCTACATAGGAGTTTTCATAGGCTGTCACCGTTGCACTGTCGTAGGCTTTCACCGTTGCACTGCCGCAGGCTGTCACCGTTGCACTGTCGTAGGCTATCACCGTTGCACTGCCGCAGGCTGTCACCGTTGCACTGTCGTAGGCTATCACCGTTGCACTGCCGCAGGCAAATGAAGAGGTTCTAACCTCATGGGTATTCTTGGTATAAATACCAGCTTGAGATAATTCTTCTTCTGTGAAGTTATCTTCCAAATATTCAGCATCGATAATTTTTGCATCCCTCAAAACCCAAAACCAATTTTCAGTAATGGCTTTTAGCAGGTCGGCTTTCGTATTGCTTCTTAGACCCATTGCGTAGCCGGATTGGCATGCGCCAGCATTTTTAGCGCGGGTCAAGAGTTCTTCTTTTAATTCTTCAAATGTTTTCATATGATTGTTATCTTATCCTATCTGGATGTCTTTCCAAATGTCAATAAATTGTTTTGCCGAATATTCCGCAAGTTCGCGTGTTTTATAACAAAGGCGAGACCCGCTACCCGCACGCGCACACGCATCATCGTAATACGAACCGCAGAAAGCGACCGAGGAAGGAGACATAATGAAATAGGGATAATACTTGTTCTCATCCGAGTTATCCCAGTCTGCTTTCCAGCCTTCATTCAGAGCTTCCGTAATAACTTCCATTTTATATAACGCAATGAAATGCCTGCGCATGTCTTTGGGTAAATCTGAAAAATCAGGGACACCTTTTCTTCCTGTTTCTTCCATTGCGTCTTCAAACGTTTTGATTCTATCCATTACGTTTTGATTGGCAAATATTTCTTTGCCGTATAGATTTTCAAGCATCTGCTTTCCTTTATTGTCCGCTTCTCTCCAAGCCTTTAAAGCGTTCTTTTTATCTACATTTAAAGTCATAATTGTAAGTTTATAGGGTTATAGAATAAATTGTTTCCACAAATCAATGAATTGCTTCCCGCAATAATTGGAAAGCTTTTCGCTTTTCAAACAAAGGCGAGACCCGCAACCCGCATTCGCATACGCATTAGCGCAAGCCGAACCGCAGAAAGCGAAAGAGGAAGGAGACCCATTAGGCTCGAACCACGGATACCAGCGTCTCACGTTTGCATCGCATACATCAGCTTTCCAACCTTCGTTTAGGGCTTCTATAATTAGAGTCAGCTTTTGGTAAGCAATATCGTGTTCCGTTAAGCCTAATTCCAATAGCTTTTTCTCATCGAGTGGTTCCCTTCCCAACTCGTGGCAAGCATCAAGGTAGGTTTTCACTCTTTCTGTAACGTCTTGTGAAAAGAAATCTTTTCCAAAGGATTCTTCCAATACTGTTTTTAGTTCTTTTGAACCGCTCCGATATAGTTCACGGGCTTTTTGTTCACTTAATTGTAATGTTTTCATATGATTGTTATTAATTGGTTTCAAGAAAAACCGGACTATCTTCACAGACCGCCCGGCTACGACTAAACAAATACTTCATCTGTAGTGAAGATGTTGCGACACCCGGACTCGAACCGGGACGAGTTGTCAAGCTCCACACATCTAAGGTTTGACATTCCTATCATAGAGTGCTGCGTCTAACATTCCGCCATGTCGCAGTGTTTCCCGGCCAGCACGTGGACGGGACTGTTTACATTAAAAAGCTATCATGAATTATTCACCCTTACAGGCTTTGTTCCCCTGAACCAATTCGATTGGCAACATCACGTCATTGTCAGGAAAAGGAAATAAAGGGCACACCGAATGAAATTTAAAGTGTCGAATTTTAAAAATGTCATGAAACAAGATGCGCCCTTTGTTTTTTATTATTACTTTTGCTATTGTCGAATTTTAAAATTTATTAATTATGAAAATCTCAAAATAAAACCTAACTCTCGCCTTATCAAAACTTGCTCCCAAAGAGTTGAAATGCCCGGTATGTAAATGTGGTAACCTGAATTACGACACTGATGAAGTGCAAAACATGATGTATGAGCGTAGAGGTACAAGTCTTGTTATAGACAAAGTTGCATATAAGCCCGTTTTGTCAATGACATGTAGTGATTGCGGGTATATAATGCAATTTGACCTTATTCACTTAGTCGGCCAACAAAACCTCCTATGATGGAATTTTGAATGGGGCGCAATGATGATTCATTATGTAGGTTTGATGGTAGTTTAAAATAACTTGTACCATCTTCTGAAATCACCCATCCTTTTGGCTTTAATCCGCCATTCAAAGACGAAAGGCGGATTGATTTTTTCTTCTTTTTCATAAATAGGTACGCTTGCCTGTACAGCATTAGGTTTATAATGGAGTAATTGTTCCCGTGGGCGTTCCGATGGTTGCCTTACTACTCTCAAACATCTATTGAGAGCCACGGGATAATTACATATTACTTCAATTTTCTGATTATATCACCGCCATAAGAATATTGAGTTAATTCTATAAACTCATGTACGGTATAAGTATCATTGTCAATGTCTATTCCCTTATTGGCACAGAATGACAGCCTTCCTTGCTTGCACGAACCGGTCAGCACATGATGCCAATGGAACAATTCTTTAGCCGATACCTTTTTAGTAAAGTCCTGAAAATGTTTTTTAAAAGCTTCCAACCTTTCCTCCTCGGTTGAATCGTCATACAATTTTTCTTGAAGCGAAGCAAAGGCCTCGTGCAATGTTTCTCCATGAGCGAATTTCCCATTCCTTTTTGCAACAAATGTCTCAGTCAATGTAAAGTCATCGTTCAGTATATATCCTTTA
>ERZ1673695.3189-NODE-3189-length-10405-cov-9.375459_pt1 | contig 10405 bp, 10 predicted proteins | sample MGYA00580225_ERZ1673695 | MGnify/ENA primary metagenome ERZ1673695 (study PRJEB41218, sample SAMN15661739) | gut metagenome | host: Homo sapiens | place: Canada: London | collected 2015-08-20/2019-03-30 | study: EMG produced TPA metagenomics assembly of...
CCCTCGCGGGCGACGATCTCATCCACGGGCAGCTCGCCCTCGCCATAATAGGCCGCGGTCGTCACAATGTAATCCGGGTCGCGCGCGAGCACCTGCTCCTGGGAGATCTCGGCCCAGCCGGTCACATCGGAGAAGGCGTTGGTCAGGCCCACGATCTGCGCCAGCTCATCCAGGAAGGTGTCCGCGCCGCTGGTCCACAGGCCCCACTCCAGGGGAGAAACCTCGAAGTACACCGTCTTTCCGGTGTCCTCGGCCTTTTCCCGGAGCGCGTCAAAGCCCGCCTGCATCTCTTCGGCCAGGGCGGCGGCCGCTTCCTGCCTGCCGGTCAGCTCGCCCAGCATGGCGATGGCATCGTACACGCCTGCCAGATCCTGCGCGTCGGAAATGATGACGCGCACGCCGGCCGCCTCCAGCGCCTCCACCTGCTCAACCGTCTGGGCCATCTTGCTCATGATAATCGCCTGTGGCTCCAGCGCCAGAATCTGCTCGATATTGGTTTCCGCGCCGCTGTTGACGCTGGGCAGTTCCGTCACGTCGCCGGGATAGTTGCAGTATTCGCCGCGGCCCACCAGCACATCTTCCGCGCCAAGGGCGTAGAGGATTTCGCAATCGGCGGGATTGAGCGCGATCACGCGGGTTGCGGGCGCGTCCAGCACGACCTGGCGGCCTGCCATGTCGGTCAGCACAAGCCCCTCGGCCACGGCGGCCGGGGCAGCCAGCGCAAGCGCGAGCACGATCATCAGTGACAGGATGTTTCGGGTTTTCATGGTTTCGATTCCTCCTTTGTGTTTTTGCACAAATGAATCGCGGGAAAACGCAAAAATCGCGCCGTTCCATTGACAGGATGGCGCGATCAAAAAACGCGGCGTATCGCCAGGCTTTCATAGCATGTTCCATCCCGGGGATCACGGTGTAAACAGGTCTCCCGACTTGACTTCATCCTACTTGGACGCCTTCCCGCTCGCGCAGTGGCCGGAAACTGCCGGTAGGGCCGTAAGCCCGCGGCGTTTCCCTGTCCTTTCGTCCGTTTCACGGTTCCCGGGTGAGTCTGGAAATCGCATCCAGTTCCCATGACGGAGGCTCTCGCCTCCGCCGCGTGTTTCCACGCAGATACACCGGCTATTCACTTGTAGGCATATTATACGGCATACGGCGCTGCGCGTCAAATCCCGGACGGCTGCCGGCCGTCCATCGCCCTGAGCAGGCGCATCACATCCTGCGCCGTGGGCTGCGTATCCAGCGAAAAGGTGCGTTCCTGCAGGTCCTCCAGCCGGTGCGCGTCGCTGGAATGGAGCACGAAGCGGCCTTTTACCGCATACGCCGGGCAGTCGACGCCTGGATAGACCTCCACCACCGGATACTCCGGCAGAAAGGGCATCAGGCCCAGCGCGCCGATCATGCCGTTGCTGCCGCGGTTGATGTGCGCGGGCACGGGCACGCCTCCATGAGCGCGGATAAGGGCGCAGACCTCCTCCACGTTCAGGTCCGTGGCGTTGATGAGCAGCTTTTCCAGCGTGCCGGAGGGCGTATCCTCCGCACCCATGATGATTTGGTTTCCAAACAAAGCCGGCTGGTTCTGCACCTGCGGCAGGTGAGCGTAGACCTCCTCCCCGGCCGCCAGCGCCTCCCGCACGGAGGGGAAGTAGCCCAGCATATGCACTTCCTCCCGGCTGGTGACCTCCATGCCGGGAATGACCTGCACGCCATAGGCCTCGCCCGCAGCCGTGGCTTCGGGGGTGTTGAGGGCGGTGTTGTGGTCGGTGAGGGCGATCACATCCAGCCCCTTCACCCGCGCCATGCCCACGAGGTTCCACGGGGTCATGTCATCGTCTGCGCAGGGCGACAGGCAACTGTGAATGTGCAGGTCGCAGTACGCGGCCATCTCACTCCGCGGGCGGCAGAACGCCCGCCTGCCCCATGAGCACGCTCACCTCATAGGCCGTCTTGCCGGTGGCGAGCACAGGCATGTCCTCATCCTGCGCCTTTTTGAGCGAGGCGGGCTCGGCCTCCACGCCCTCCACCAGAATCACACACGCCATCTCCATCAGCACCGCCACGGCGATCACGTTCACATGCGTCTGCACCGTGCACCAGGCCATGCCCTGCTTGCCGTGCGCCAGCACCCAGCTGAGCAGGTCGCAGGTGTATCCGCAGGTGATTTCGCTATCCAGCGGCGCGCTGTCGTTTAGGCTTCTGGCGCCGATCAGGTCCATCAGCTGTCGTACCGTCATGCGTTCATTCCCCTATTCTCTGGTTGTTTTGGCCAGCTCCACCATCTTCTGCGCCATCACCTTAAGCTGCTCCTTCAAGATGTGGATGCAGTCCATCTCGTTGCAGTAGCCGCGCACGATATCCTCGGCAAAGGTGCGGCAGGTGGGGCTTCCGCAGCTGCCGCAGTCGTAGCCGGGCAACCTGCGCACAATTTCCTCCATCTGCTCCATCTTGCGCATGGCTTCAACAATATCATCATCCAGGCGCATGGCGCTGTTGGCGGAGATGTTTTTATCCGACAAAAGGTTGTATTTGGTCAGGTAAGAGGTGCGCACGCGCTCGTCGGGATGCGTGATGTCGCATCCGCGCATCAGCGTCCGCACCGCGCCGCGCGCCACATAGGTGTTTTCAAAGGTGAGCGGGCCGCCCACGCAGCCGCCCGTGCAGGCCGCTCCCTCAAAAAAGACCAGATCGGGCAGCTTGTCGTTTTCGATTTCCTCCAGCACGCGGATCACGTTTTCAATGCCATCCACGCTCATGCTGTGCTCGGGGCAGACGGCTGCCGCCTCGCCGCCGCTGCTGGCCCAGCCCACGCCATAGGCGGTGGCATGCGCAGGATGCGCCGCATCCACGGGGCTGGACTTGATGTGGCTGGAGAGCAGGCCGTAGATTTCCAGCATGGAAATCGCGCCGTCCACAGCGGAGGTTTCATGTCCGATGGGATTGCGGATGGCCGTCACCTTGGCCGCGCAGGGCGTGATGAAGAAGCACCCGACCTCCTCGGGCTTCGCATCGTGCGCGCGGCAGAACTCGCGCCGGGCCACCATCGCGGCCACCTCCATGGGCTGGCGCACGTCGATGATATGCGGAATCAGGTCCGGAAAGCGCACGCGGATCAGGCGCACAATGGCCGGACAGGCCGAGGAGATGACAGGATAACGGTCGCGGCCGATGCCCCGCATCCGCTCTCGAATGGCGCGGGTGACGATATCCGCGCCCTCCGCCACCTCGAACACGTCGTCAAACCCCATCTTGAGCAGCCCCTCCAGCACCTGCGAGGCGCTGATGAGGTGCTTGAACTGCCCATAGAGCGAGGGGGCGGGCAGGGCGATCTTGTACTTGAAGCGGTTGATGCTGGCCAGCGGGTCGGTCTGGGCGTATTTGGCGTGATAATCGCACACACGGATACACTCGCCGCAGTCGATGCAGCGCTCGTTGATGATATGCGCCCGCCCGCCGCGCACACGGATGGCTTCCGTAGGGCAGCGTTTCAGACAGTTGGTGCAGCCCTTGCATTTTTCCTTGTCCAGGCGCACGGAATGGAAAAACTTCTGGTCCATGGCTCATTCCTCCGAAACAGGCCGTGTGCGCTATTTCAGCCTGAATTCCATCTGTATGGTAGTGCCTACGCCAAGCTGACTTTCAATGGCGAAGCCGTCGGCGTTGCGGCGCATGTTGGGCAGGCCCATGCCCGCCCCGAAGCCCAGAACGCGCGCCTCCTCGCTGGCGGTGGAGAAGCCCTCCTGCATGGCTTTGTCAATATCCGCAATGCCCGGACCGACATCTTTGGAGATCAGCACGATGTGCTCCGGGTTCATCTCCATGGTAAGCTGTCCGCCCAGGCTATGGATGATCAGGTTGAGCTCGGCCTCATAGCTGGCGACCGCGACGCGGCGCAGCACCGTGCTGTCCACGCCGAGCTGCTTGAGCTTGCGCTTGATGCTGGCGGAGGCGTCGCCGGCGGTTTCAAACTCGCCTTTATGCACGTCGTAGGTATTGGTCAGTAAGCTCATTTGTACCCTTCCCTTCACGCATGAGCGCCGCTGCGTTCATTGGTGCCGCGGATGCCCGCCACGTACATCAGCCCGCAGGCGGTGTAGGTGGTATGCTCCGTGGCCAGCACCACGATGCCCAGTTCCCTTGCTTCCTCCAGGATCTCCTCCGAGGGCACCTTGCCCCGCGCAAACACCACGCAATGGATATCCAGCATCTCGGCCGTGCGCATCACGTGCACGTTGGTCAGCCCCGTGATCAGCACCGTCTTGTCCTTGACAAAGGCCAGCACGTCGCTCATCAGGTCGCTTCCGCAGGCGGTCTTGACCTCCTGGTCCAGCTTGTCATCCCCGCACAGCACCCGCGCGTCCAGCACGGGAATCAGCTCCCGGATCGTCATGTGTAATCGACCTCCTATGTATTGCCGAGCGCATCGTATACGCTCTTGAGATAGTTCAGGGTGGAAAGGGTCTGGCGCTTGAGCTTCATGGCGAAAGTGGCGTCGCTGTCGGCTTCGTCCAGCGTTCCCAGAAACGCCTGGTAGTCCTCAAAGCAGTCGATCAGCCCCTCCACGGTCTGATGGCGCGGCACGGTGAAGCGCTGCTGGAGCCTGAGCGTCACCGTTTCCACCTGTTCGCCCAGGCCGCTCAGCAGCTGCGCCGCCTCCTCGCCGGACATCTCCTGCCGGTCCATGGCCACGCTGACAGCCTGCAGGTTAACCGTCAGGTCATTGGCGTGCGCGAACGCAGCCTCCAGAATATCCAGCTGGCCCTTCATGCCCTTCATCAAAAGGTGCAAGGCGGGCAAATCGATCTGATAGAGGTAGGAATCCACGGAATGCGCGTCGCTGAGCTGCTCGCGCACGGTCTGCGCATCCTCCCGCGTGGGATAGACCGCGGCCAACGTGCGGTAGCGGCCGTCGTGCCAGACATAGCCCGCCGCTCCGCGTTTGATAAACTGCTGCGCCAGCTCCTGCGCGGCATTCTCGCTCTCAAACGCGCCCAGCTGCAAGGCGTACCACGTGGCGGAGGGCAGGGTGATTTCCCGCTCCTCCACGGTTTCGTCAAAGTAGGCGTCGGTGGGAATGGGCGTGGCGGTGGCCGCAGGCTGGATGCTCAAATCCCCGCCGCGCGACACCAGCCCGGAAAGGATAACCGTCACCGATAAAAACAACAGCAGGTAACTCAGCCACTTGCCCGGTTCCCGCTGACGGGGATAGACGCGCTTGCCTGTTTGCATTTTCCCAACCTCCCGCATACCGTATCGCAATACGATATGCCCGCGGAGGCGTGCTTATGAAAGGTTGCGCTTCCAGGCGGATTCTGTTACCATGAGCTTGTTCCTATTATACCGAACGGAGGCCGAATATGCAATATCATCTGGATACCATTCCCGTTTGGGAAGCGATGGAGCAAAACACCGCCTGTCCGCTGTGCGCGCTGTACCGCCGCGTGGAAGCGGCGGAGATCGAGCGCAGCCTGGGCGGCAGCGTCATGGAGCCCGACGCGCGCATCCGCGTCAACGAAAAGGGCATCTGCGCCCGGCATCATGCGCAGCTCTTCGCCATGCAAAACCGTCTGGGGCACGCTCTGCTGGCCGATTCGCATACCAAGGAGCTGCTCAAAAAGCTGGAGGGGCTGGAAAAGAAAGCCGCTGCCTGCGAGAAGCGAGGGCTTTTCGGCGGCGGCGACGGCCTGGAAGGGGTCGCGCGCGACCTGGAGGCGCTGTGCCGCTCGTGCGTCGTATGCGACGATATCCAGGGCCATATGGAGCGCTACTTGTACACCTTCGTGCACCTGTGGAAATCGGATGCGGCGTTTCGGGAGAAGTGGCAGGCCTCCCGCGGCGTATGCCTGCCCCATGCGGCGGACCTGCTCGCCCGCGCGCAGAAACACCTGGGCGGCTCTGCCCGGCGGGAGTTTGCCACAAGCCTGCTTTCGCTGGTGAAATCCAACCTCGCGCAGGATGAAAAGGACCTGGAATGGTTCACCCTCAAATTCGACTACCGCAACCAGCAAAAGCCCTGGGGGAACAGCCGCGACGCGCTGGAGCGCACCGTCAACCGCCTGCGCGGCTTTTGCGTCAGCGGCGGTGACGGACAGGGCTGATCCAAGGGGAGACGTCCGCGCCTTCCGGTTTCTCAAGGCGCGCAAAAGACGGACCATGCATGCGCACGATCCGTCAGACTGCAAAAAACCTTTCGGGAGGTTTGGAGGACCCGCAGGTCCTCCAAAGTGAATTCGTATCGCCCGGCTTTGCCGGGCGGGCGGGGAGTTTGCGCCCCTGGGCGCAAACATTTCTTAAGCTTCTGGCGGAAAAGGCCGCCGCAGGCGGACTTTTTCGACAAGCTGACGGACCGTGCATGGGCGCACGATCCGTCTTTTTTAAGCCGCCGTTCAGTCCAGCGGTTCGTTGAACTGCTCCAGCTTCACACCCGCCTCGTCGAAAATTTCCAGCGAGAATTTGTCAGGATACCCCTGCTGGTACACCACCCGCCGGATCCCGACATTGACGATCATCTTGGCGCACACCGAGCAGGGCTGATGCGTGCAGTACAGCGTGCCTCCCTCAATGGAAATGCCCAGCTTGGCCGCCTGCAAAATGGCGTTCTGCTCGGCATGGATAGCATAGCATACCTCCGCGCGCGTACCGGATTCAATGTTGAGCTTGCGGCGCATGCACTCGCCGCGCTCCTTGCAGGTTTTAAGTCCCGCGGGCGCGCCATTGTAGCCCGTGGTCATGATGCGCTTATCCTTGACGATGACCGCTCCGATGCTGCGGCCCTCCACGTTGCAGCTGGTCCACTCCGAGATCAGATAGGCCATTTTCATAAAGCGGATATCCCATTTGTCCATTGCGCCGCCCCCTTTGCTTCTGTAGGCATTATACCCCACCCGGCGCGATTTGGCAATCCATAGGTCATCACAGCGCGCGCCGCCTCATACCCTGCCCTGTGGAGGCGAGGGCAATGAAGGCTGTGGGCGCGAAAAAGCAGACGGTATTCCTCACCGGGGTCAACGCGGTGGTGCGCGCCTTGGGCCTAATGATGCGGGTGATGCTCTCGCGGCTTCTGGGCGCAGAGATCATGGGCATTGCGGAGCTGGCGCAGAGCGTACACATGCTGGCCATCACGCCGCTCACGTCGGGGCTCCCCATGGCTATCAGCCGCATGACGGCGCGCGCGCCGGAGGACGAAAAACAAAAACCGCTGCTGGCGGGCATTTTTCTGGTGCGAGTTGCCTCCGTGGCGCTGATTCCCGCCCTTTTGCTATTTTCCCCGCTGGCGGCGCGCTGGATGGGCGACGTGCGGGTGCTGCCCTCGCTGTGGTTCAGCGCGCCATGCATTTTGATTCTGGGATACTCCGCAGCGTTCAACGGCTACTGCTACGGCATGGAGCGCAGCCTGGAGCCCGCCCTGAGCGAGCTGATCGAGCAGGCGGCCCGGCTGGCGCTTTCCTTTTTGCTGGTCACCGGGCTCAGCCGCCTTACCGCCGCATGGCTCGCGGCCGTGCCGGTAGCGGCCACCATGCTGGCGGAGATCATCGGACTGTTCTTTGTGGTTTCGCGGCTGCGCATTTCTCTGCGCGGCGCCGCGCAGGCCGCCGCCTGGCGCGAGCCCGTGCTGCGCCTGGCCGCGCCCGCCACCTGCTCCCGCCTGATTCAGACCCTCTTGCGGTCGCTGACCGCCATTTTGATTCCCATTCGGCTACAGGCCAGCGGTCTGTCTGCGGCGGAGGCCACCTCGCGCCTGGGCATGCTCAACGGCATGGTGACGCCGATTCTGATGCTGCCCTGCGTCTTTACCAGCGCCCTTTCGATGGTGGCGCTCCCCCGCATCGCCAAGGCGGAGGATGATCCCCGCGAGCTGCGCAGGCTGCTGCTGACCTGCCTGGCCTCCTGCCTGCCGGTATCGCTGGCATGCACGGCGCTGGTTTTCGCGGCTGCGCCCTTTCTGGCCAACACCGTCTACCGCACGGCGGAGCTGACCTCCCTGTTTCGCGCAGGCGCGCCGCTGACGGCGCTGTTTGCCCTCAGCCATCTGTCAGGGTCCGTCGCCACGGCGCTGGGACAGCAAAAACGCTCCATGTACGGAGCGGTTGTGGTTTCGGGAACGACGCTTGGGCTGACCTGCCTGCTCACGGGCATGCCCGGCCTGCGGCTGTATGGCGTCATCGCCGCCCAGGCGGTGGGTCAGGTTCTGATCCTTCTGTGGAACATGGGGATTCTGGCGCTGTGGCGCAAGGAGCGCCGTGCCGCCGTTCAAGCCTGATGGTAAATGCGCTTGAGTTCCTCCGTCTCGCTCCCGTTCTGGCGGTAGACGATCAGCGGCGGCATCCACAGGAGGCCGGGTTTGGCATTTTTCATCGCCTCCACCAGCGCAAGATAGGGCGCGCGGTCCACACGCGCGCAGACCATGCGGATGCGCTTGGGCTCCAGGCGGCTGAGGCGCATGGCGTCCAGCAGCTCAAGCAGCCGTGGTGCCGGAAACACCATGCTTAGCCGTCCGTGGGTACGAAGCACCGCGGCGCAGGCCGCGGTGATATCCTCGATGGTACAGTCCGTTTCATGCCGGGCAAGAAGCAGCGGGGCCGCTTCGTTGGTCAGCGCCCCTCCGCGTTTGCCGTAAGGCGGATTGCACACGGCCGCGTGCATGCTTTCACGCCCGATGAGCTCATGCGCGTTCCGCATGTCAGCCGCGTGCACATGGATGCGTTCCTCCAGCCCGTTCAGCATAACCGAGCGCCTTGCCATATCCGCCATTTCGGGCTGGATTTCAAAGGCCTCAAAGCGGGCGTCCGGCTGCTTCTGGCTCATAAGGAGCGGCAGAATGCCCGTACCGGTGCCCATATCAGCCACCCGTTCGCGGGGCCTTAGCCGGGTGAAGTCCGCCAGGAGCACCGCGTCCATTCCAAAGCGGAAAGCGCGCGGATGCTGGATGATGTGCAGTCCGTTGCGCTGCAAGTCATCCAGGCGTTCGCCGGGTTTGAGCAGGCTTTCGGTCATGGCAGCACCTCAAGATACGCGGTCTGGCAATAGCCCTGCACGGTTCCGTACTGCACCAGGCACCAGGTGCGACCGGTCAAAATGATCTCCACCTGCTCGCCGGATGGCACAGAGGCCAGCGGTTCGCCGGTTTCGGCGCACACGGTCCACAGGCGCAGCGCATCCCCGCTTTGGGGTGCGGCGGTCGCGTAGGTGGCCGATGCGGGAACCTGAAGCGTCACATCCAGAATCACGCCGCCGCTGTTCACCATGCCGTTCTGGTCTGGCTGGATGCTGCCGGAAGGCTGGGACGTATTCCCGGAGGACGAGCCGCCCGACTGTCCGCCGCTTCCGGAGGAAGAGGAGCCGCCCCCACCATCCCCGGAGGGCTGTGTGGTGGTCAGATAGCTCGTCATGACGTAGCCATATTGGCCGTTATAGCTCACATAGCTCCATTCGTTACCCTTCACCAGCAGCTTGACCTCCGCCAGTCGAGGAATGGTGCCGATGATCTGGGCGGAGCTGCTTGGAGAATAGCGCAGGTTCAAGCCTCCGGACGCGGTGTTGACCCACGCGGCGACGGCGGTGCTTTCGTCCGGCTGCTCCTGCGGCGGGACGGGCGTCGGCGTGGCCGGTTGGGACGTCTCTCCGCTGCTGCCCCCGGTTTCGGGCGCGTCCGTCTCCTCCTGCCCCTCGTCCGTTTCTGGCTCCTGGGGCAACGTGGGAGGCGTATCAAACCGCAGGAACGAGGTCATCACGTACCCCTCGGTGCCGCCATAGGTCACCTGGCACCAGGGATCGCCGTAGCTGAGCACGGTGACGGCGCTGTCCCGCGGAATGGTGCGCAGCACCCGGTACGCGCTTCCGGGCTGCTCGCGCAGGTTGAGCGAACCGGACTCGGTTTGCACATAGGCGGTCATCGTGCCGCTGGAATTGCCGCCGGCATTTCCGGCGTTTTCGGAATTGTCCCCGCTGCCGGAACCGCTTTCGCCGGAAGCATCGCCGCCCTCCGGCGGGGTCTGGGCGGAATCGCCGTCAAAGGTGAGATAGCTGGTCATGACGTAACCGATGGTGTCGTTGTAGACCACGTAGCACCAGCTGTCGCCGCGCTGCTGCACGTTGACCGTGGCGTACTGGGGAATACGGGCGATCACGCCGCCGCTCAGCGACGGTTCGGTGCGCAGGTTGAGCGACCCGGAAACGGTGGTCACCACCGCGGTGGTGCCGGCGGAGATTTCCGGCTGGCCCTGATGGAAGGTCAGGTAGGTGTTCATCACATAGCCGGTCTGCCCACCGTAGGTGGTACGGCTCCAGGCGGAAAGCTTTTCGTCAATGCGGATGGTGGTACCCTTGGGAATGCGGGCCAGCACGGGGCTGCCGGGCAGGGCGTCGCGGCGCAGGTTGAGGGAGCCCGACACCGTGGTGACCACAGCATAGA
>ERZ1673695.3190-NODE-3190-length-10404-cov-11.087351_pt1 | contig 10404 bp, 9 predicted proteins | sample MGYA00580225_ERZ1673695 | MGnify/ENA primary metagenome ERZ1673695 (study PRJEB41218, sample SAMN15661739) | gut metagenome | host: Homo sapiens | place: Canada: London | collected 2015-08-20/2019-03-30 | study: EMG produced TPA metagenomics assembly of...
GCCCTCCAAAGCGGACTCGGATCGCCGGCATTCGCCGGAAAAGCCCGGCGTCAGCCGAGGTCGGCCAGGCTCTGCATGGCGCGAAGCGTGCGGTCCATCAGGTCCGTCAGCTCCCAGCCCAGGCGCTGCGCGCCCTCGGCGATCACGTCGCGCGAGCAGCCGGCGGCGAACTTCTTGTCCTTGAATTTCTTCTTGACGCTGCTGACCTCCATGTCCATCACGCTCTTGCTGGGGCGCATCAGCGCCGCCGCGCCGATGAGGCCGGTCAGCTCGTCAACGGCGAAGAGCACCTTCTCCATCTCGTGCACGGGCTCCACGTCGGAGCACAGGCCGTAGGCGTGCGAGCAGATGGAGCGGATCATGTCCTCCCCCACGCCGGCGGCGCGCAAAAGCTCCGGAGCCTTTTGGCAGTGCTCCTCGGGCCAGTTTTCAAAGTCGATATCGTGCAAAAGGCCCACGGTGGCCCAGTAGTCGGCCTCGTCGCCGTAGCCCAGCTCGTTGGCGTACCAGCGCATCACGCCCTCCACGGTCAGCGCGTGCTGGATGTGAAAGGGCTCCTTGTTATAGGTTTTGAGCAGGGCGAGGGCCTGCTCGCGGGTCAGGTTGCTTTGCATGGGGCATTCCTCCTTGGCAGTTGCGCGTGCCGCGCTCTTTGGCTATCATACCACCCGCAGCCGGGCCTTTCAAGCCCGCGCGGCTTTTTTGCCGCAACGGCTTGACAAGCGGCCGCCGTGCGCCTATCATCCTAATCAATCCCAAGGCTTTGCAATAAATAAAGGAGGCGTTCTTTCGATGAAGATGTACCGCAGCCTGACCGAGCTCATCGGCCATACCCCGCTGCTGGCATTGACCGGCTACTGCCGCGAAAACGGCCTGAACGCCACGATCGCCGCCAAGCTGGAGGCGTTCAACCCCGCCGGCAGCGTCAAGGACCGCACCGCCTGCGCCATGCTGGACGCGGCGGAGGCGAGCGGCGCGCTTGGGCCGGGCGGCACCATCATCGAGCCCACCAGCGGCAACACGGGCATCGGCCTGGCGTGGGTGGCGGCGGCGCGCGGCTACCGCACGCTGATCGTGATGCCCGACAGCATGAGCCCCGAACGCCGCGCGCTGATTCGCGCCTATGGCGCGGAGCTGGTGCTGACCGACGGCGCGCTGGGCATGAAGGGCGCCATCGCCAGGGCGCAGGAGCTGCATGAGCAGATCGCGGGCAGCCTGATCCCCGACCAGTTTTCCAACCCGGCCAACCCAGCGGTGCACCGCCGCACCACCGGCCCCGAAATCTGGGAGGATACCGACGGCAAGGTGGACATCTTCGTGGCGGGCGTGGGCACCGGCGGCACGCTGACCGGCGTGGCCGAGTATTTGAAGGCGCAGAATCCCGCCGTGCGCGTGGTGGCGGTGGAGCCGGCAAAGAGCGCGGTGCTGGAGGGCGGCGCGCCGGGTCCGCACGGTTTGCAGGGCATCGGCGCGGGCTTTGTGCCGGCTACGCTCAACACCTCCGCCTACGACGAGGTAATCCCCGTGACGGACGAGGAAGCCTTCGCGGCCTGCCGGGCGCTGGTGCGCCTGGACGGGGTGCTCGCGGGCATCTCCTCCGGCGCGGCGCTGCACGCGGCGACGGTCCTCGCGCGCCGCGAGGAAAACGCGGGCAAGCTGATCGTGGCGCTTCTGCCGGATACGGGCGAACGGTATCTGCAAGGCGCGGAATAACCGGGATAGAGAACCGGCCGAAAAAACAACCGCCCCGCACAGGGGGCGCATCACGTGACACGAGGAGGATTTTCAGATGGACCGCCTGACCGTCCTGGGCACGGGCAACGCCGCCGTGACCCGCTGCTACAACACCTGCTTTCTTCTGGACCTGCCGGAGGGCTACCTGCTGTGCGACGCGGGCGGCGGCAACGGCATCCTCGGCCAGCTGGAAAAGGCGGGCGTGGAACTGAAAGACATTCACCACCTGATTTTGACCCATGCGCACAGCGACCATCTGCTGGGCGCGGTGTGGGTGGTGCGCATGGTGGCGGCGGCCATGAACGCGGGCCGCTACGAAGGCGAGCTGACCATCTGGTGCGACCCCACCGTGCGCGAGGGCCTGTGCCAGATGGCGCGCATCACGCTGCAAAAAAAGATGACGGACCGCATCGGCGACCGCATCCTTTTCCGCGACATTTCCGACGGCCAGACGGAAACCATTCTGGGCCGGCAGGTCACGTTCTTCGATATTCATTCCACCAAGATGAAGCAGCTGGGCTTCACCATGGCGCTGGCGGGCGGCGGAAAGCTCTGCTGCCTGGGCGACGAGCCCTACAACCCCGCCTGCGCCGCCTATGTGCAGGGCGCGGACTGGCTGCTTTGCGAGGCGTTTTGCCTCTACGGCGACCGCGAGCGCTTCAAGCCCTACGAAAAGCACCACTCCACCGTCAAGGACGCCTGCGAGCTGGCGCAGCGCCTGGGCATTCCCCACCTGGTGCTGTGGCATACGGAGGACCGCCGCCTTGCGCAGCGGCAGGCCCTCTATACGCAGGAAGGGCGCGCCTACTACGACGGCGATCTGCATGTGCCCAACGACCTGGATGTGCTGGCGCTGGCCGGGGAATAACGCCCTTATTCCTCCGGCGGCTTGCTTTCCTTGGCGCGGGCCTTGCCTTCCAGCACCAGCTTGTTGAGCTCATCCATGAAGCTGCTCACGTCGGTAAACTGGCGGTACACCGAGGCGAAGCGCACATAGGCCACCTCGTCGAGGAGCTTGAGCTCGTCCATCACGGCCTCGCCGATGCGGCGGGAGGACAGCTCGTCCTCGCCGGAGGAATAGACCTGCTTCTCCACCTTTTCCACGATGGCGTCGATATCCTTCATGCTCACCGGGCGCTTCTGACATGCGTGCAGAAGCCCCTTTTTGATTTTGTCGGCGTTGAAGGGCTCGCGCCGCATGTCCTTTTTCACCACCATCAGGGGCGAGGTTTCGATCTTCTCGTAGGTGGTGAAGCGCCTGCCGCAGCGCAGGCACTCACGGCGGCGGCGGATGGAGCTGCCCTCCTCCGTGGGCCTGGAATCGATCACGCGGCTGTCCAGATAACCGCAAAACTGGCATCTCATGGAGCGCCCTCCTTATTGCAATGAAACGGTTTTGCACATCTCGCCTGATTATACCAAAAGCGGAGCTGCGTTGCAAGCCCGGCCGCACGACAAAAAGCGCCCGGACATGCCGTCCGGGCGCGGAAAGGCCGGAAGCCGGGCCGGGAAACGGACGCTTACTGGTCCGCGCCCTCCAGGATGGCCAGTGTGGAGCTGGTGCCCAGGCGGCTGGCGCCCGCCTCGACCATGTCCAGGGCCTCCTGCCAGCTATGCATGCCACCGGCGGCCTTGACCTTCATGGTGTCGGGAATGGAGGCCTTCATCAGCCGCACGTCCGCCACGGTCGCGCCGCCCGTGCCAAAGCCCGTGCTGGTCTTGACATAGTCGGCCCCTGCATTGACGCAGGCCTTGCAGGCGAGCGCTTTCTCATCGTTGGTCAGGTAGCAGCATTCGATGATGACCTTCACCAGCGTGCCGGCGGCCGCCTCCACCACGCCGCGGATATCGCTTTCCAGCAGGCCCAGGTCACCGCTCTTGAGCGCGCCGATGTTGATGACCATGTCCACCTCGTCCGCGCCGTTGGCAATGGCGTCCTTGGTTTCAAAGGCCTTGACGGCGGTGGTGTTGGCGCCCAGAGGGAAGCCGATCACCGTGCATACCTTCACGCCGCTGTCCTTGAGCAGCCGCGCCGCCAGCGCCACATGGCAGGGATTGACGCACACGCTCGCGGTATGAAGCGCTTTGGCCGTGTCGCACAGGGCTGCGATCTGTTCCGGCGTGGCCGTGGCCTTGAGCAGCGTATGGTCGATCATGGAGGCAATCTGCGCTTTGGTCATGGAAAATCATCCTTTCTGAATATCATCTGCCGCCGCGCCGGAAGGGGAGACGCTCCCGCGCAGATATTCCCGCGGCGTGAGGCCGGTGCAGCGTTTGAAAACGGAACAAAAGTGCTTGTAATCGGTAAAACCGGTCTTTTCGGCCACCTCGGATGTGCGCGCGCCCTCGTGCAAAAGCCCCACCGCCTGCTGGACGCGCTGCATGTTGAGCGTGTCCAGAAAGGTTTGGCCGGTGACCGCTTTGAAGCGGCGGCTGAGGTAGCTGGCGGATATTCCCATCTCGTCCGCCAGACCCTCGATGCACAGGCGCTGCTCGCTGTGGGATACGATCCGATTGAGGGCCACGTCCACATATGCGTCCTGCTCGCGGATCTCTTCCATCATCAGCGAGGCCGATTTGCAGGTGCCGTTGAGCAGCGGCATCAGGCGGCGCACCTGCTTGGCGGTTTCCTCCTCGGAGTGGATGCGGCTCATGAGGGAGGCCAGCTTGTCCTCATCCAGGGGCTTGAGCAGGTAGTCGCACGCCCGAAGGGCGATGGCGCGGCGCGCATAGTCGAAATCCGCGTAGCTCGTCAGCAGGATGATGCGGAAGGAATACGCCGACAGGGCGCGTTCCAGCATTTCCAGCCCGTCCATCTCCGGCATGCGGATATCGGTGATGACCACATCCGGCCGCTTTTGCACAATGCCGCTCAAACCGCTGCGGCCATCGGCCGCGCTGCCCACCACCAGGCAGCCCATGTCGTTCCAGTTGATGGTATGAACCAGACCCTTGCGGATCATCTCTTCATCCTCGACGATGAACACACGCAGAATCACAACAGGTCCCCTTTCCTTGCGCCGTCCCTGGGAAAGTGGAGCAGGACCGTCGTGCCCTTCTCCACCTGCGACTCGATGGAAATGCCATACTGGTCGCCATAGATCAGCCGGATGCGCTCATGCACGTTCATGATGCCGAAGTGGTCGCCGCGTTCGGCGTGGACGTCGGTCAGGCACGCCTTCAGCTGGCGGAGCATTTCAGGCTCGATGCCCGGCCCGTTATCGGTTATGCACAGCACTACGCTGCTTCCGTCCAAACAGGCGGACAGGCTGATGAACAGATGATCGCTCCGCTTCATACCGTAGACGGCGGCGTTTTCGATGATGGGCTGCACAATCAGCTTGGGTACGGGAAAATCCTCCAACTCGGCGGGCACGTCGATGCGGTAGCTGAGGCGGTCGCCGAAGCGCATCTCCAGAATGCGCATGTAGCTGCGGATGTAGTTGAGATCCTCGCACAGGGGAATCATCATCCCGCCGCTTTGAATGCTGTAGCGCAGCAGGCTGGAAAGCGCCACCATGGCCTTGTCGGCAGCCTTGGGGTCGATGCGGATCATGAAGCGGATGTTTTCCAGCGTATTGAACAGGAAATGCGGATGAAACTGGCTTTCCAGCTGCTTGATCTTGGAAACGGCGGTTTCATGCCCCAGGTCCACGCTGCGGCGGATTAGTTCGCGCATGCTTTTGAGCATGCTGTTGTACGCCTGGGAAATGATCTGAAACTCGTCGTGGCTGCTGATGCTCAGCTCCGTGGTCAGATCTCCCTGCTGCACCTGATGGCAGGCCGCGGCGATTTCGTCGATGATGCGGGTTTTCTGATCGGCCACACGGTCGGTGCTCACCAGGATGAGCGCCGTGAGCGCGCTGAAGAACACCAGCACCACCGCAGCCAGCAGCAAAAGCGTGCTGATGATGCCGCCGCATTCCGACATGGCGTAGATTTTGAGCAGGCCGTTTTCCGTGTTCAGGGTGCGGATATAGAACAAGCCTTCGGACAGGACGGTAAAGCCGTTGGCGTCGCGCAGGCGGGCGCGCAGCTTGCCGAAGTCGCCCACGAAAGCGCTGTCCGTGCCCAAAAAGACGGAATCGAACCGGTCGGTCACGATCAGGTCGGAGGTGCATTGCTTGAACAGCGCCGCCATCTGATCCTCGCCCACGGCGAAGTAGACATATCCGGCGCCGCCGCCCGCCTCGTCAAAGAGACGGCACCCCAGCAGCACGCTGGAAACGGTGGCGACGCCCACATCGGCGCGCGTAACGGCGGTGGCCACCTCCCCGCCTGCCGCGGGGAGGTTGTTGGCCAGCCGCCAGTGGAAGCTGTTTTGCAGGCTTTCACGCATGCCCTGATTGACCTGCGTGGAGAAGATCAAGGATTCGTCCGCGTCCAGCAGAAAGAATTGGGGACGAATCTCGCTTTGGTTGATGAACTGGTAGATGCGGCTTTTGAACGCCGCCTGGTAGTTGACGCTGGAACAAAAGGCCGAAAGGTCCAGCTCGTTTTGCAGAGCGATGAGCTCGCCTTCCATGTCGCGCCACTGCTGGCCGAAGGCGTCCCAGGCCAGCTGCAGGTCGTCCGCCGTGCCGCGCACCACGTTCTGGAGCGGAATATACCCCAGGGATACGATCAGCAGCAGCACGGCGGCCAGTACCGGCAGCAGGGCGTAAAACAGCAACAGCCTGCGCAGGTCGTCACGAAAGCGGGTTTGTTGCCCGGTCTTCTTCATGCGTACGCCTCACTTGGGGGAATCGGGCAGGCTACATGGTCACGTCCTTGCTTCCGCTGATCTTGAAGAACAGGAACAGCGACAGCACCGTCGTCAGCGTCAGGATGGTGGCCAGCGCGGCGGCCGTGCCATAGCTGGCGCGGATAACCTCGTTGTAGATGGCCACGGACATGGTGCGCGTATTGGCTGTATAGAGCATGACCGAGGAGCTCAGCTCGTTGATGAGCGTAATCCAGCTCAGAATGGCGCCGGAGATCACGCCGGGCAGCATCAATTTGGCCGTTACCTTCACAAACGCCTTCAGCGGAGAATCGCCCAGGGAGATGGCGGCTTCTTCCACGCTGGGGCTGATCTGATAGAGGATGGCCGAACTGGAACGCAGCGTGTAGGCCAGGCGGCGTATGACCAGCGAGATGATCATGATGGTGGCCGTGCCGGAGAGCACCAGCGGGTCGCCCTTGCCGTTGAAGGCCAAAAGCAGCGTAATACCAAGCACCGAGCCGGGGATGATGTAGGGGAACATGGCGATGGTATCGATCGCGCTGGTCAGCATGCTCTTTTTGCGCACCGAGAGGTAGGCGATCAGCATGCCGAGTATGATAATTATAGCCAGAGCGATGATGCAATACAAGTAAGTATTTTGGATGGAGGAAAACGCCGTGTCGAAGATCTTGGTGTAGCTTTCAAAGGAGTAGCCGTCCACGAAATACTGCACCTCGGTCTTGCGCAGGGAGGTCCAGACGATCACCAGATGCGGCACGACCGACAGGATGACCAGCAGGTAGGTGAACACGTGCATCAGCACGTTTTTGGCGCCCTTGGCCCGCGTGGGCTGGATGGGGCGCATGGCGCTCATGGTGAAGCTCTTTTTGTTGACGTACCACTTCTGCAAAAGGAACAGCACCGCCGTGATAACCACCATCAAAGACGCCATGGCCGAGGCGAAATACGCCGAGCCGCCGGACTCGCCCACAAACTCGATATAGATTTTCGTGGGCAGTACGTCGTAGCCCTCGCCGATCAGGGCCGGGGTGCCGAAGTCGGCCATGCAGTTCATGAACACCAGCAGCGCCGAGGCGATGGCCGTGGGCGTAACCAGCGGCATCACCACGGTAAACACCTTGCGGATGGCGTTGCAGCCCAGGCTTTCGGCCGCCTCGCATACGGCTACGTCTACCTTTTTAAGCGCGCCGCTGACGTACATATAGATGAAGGGATACAGCTTGAGCGTAAAGACCAGCAGCATGCCGCCAAAGCCGTAGATGGACGGCATTTGGATGCCGAAGGTGTTGGAGAGGAACTGGGTGACCACGCCGCTGCGGCCCAGCAGCAGAATCCACGAGTATGCGCCGATGAAGTTGGGGCTCATCATGGAGATGATGATGAGGATCTCAATGACGCCCTTGCCGCGAATTTTGAAAAAGGACATGATGTAGGCCAGCGGCACGCCGATGAGCAGCGAGCAGATGGTGACGCACACCGTGAGCTTGAGGGAGTTGAGCAACGAGCGGTAGTAGAATTTCTTTCCGAAGAACTTGGTGAAGTTGGCCATGGTGAAGGCGCCCGTGCCCTCTTCCAGAAAGCCGTCCACGAACAGGGAGATGAGCGGATAGATCAGAAACAGGGCGAACACGGCAAGAATGCCGATGGTTACGATCGTCCAGAAATCGAACTGCGGCTTACGCTTGCTCATAGCGAATCACATCCTTGAGAAGGCTCTTTTCCATATCCGCCGTAAAGACGTTGATCTTGTCGGGGTTGGGGCGCAGGGTGAGGCTGTCGCCGGGCTGGTACAGCGTCTGCGTGTGGCCCAGGTCCTGGGAAAACTCGATGCTGGCCTGGTCGGGCACGCACATGCCTTCGGCAAAGCTCAGGAAGTAGTTGCTGTAGCGGCCCAGGAAGGTGCGGTTGAGAACCTTGCACGCAAGCCCCTCCGACGCGACGGAGAACTCCTCCGGACGGACGCCCACCACCACCTGCTGACCGTCGGCGCATTCGTCGGAAAGGGTGGTCATGGGCTGGCGGTAACCGCAGGGGAAGCACAGCTCGGTCTGGCCGCCCTTTTTGGACAGGGTCGCATAGAACAGGTTGGAATGGCCGATGAAGGTGGCTACAAACACATTGGCCGGACGGCTGTAGATATGGTGCGGCGTGCCGATCTGCTGGATGACGCCCTTGTTCATCACCGCGATGCGGTCGGAGATGGCCAGCGCCTCCTCCTGGTCGTGGGTGACGTAGACGGTGGTGATGCCCACCTGGCGCTGGATGTCGTGAATCACGCTGCGCATTTCGATGCGCAGCTTGGCGTCCAGGTTGGACAGCGGCTCGTCCATGAGCAGCACCTGCGGGTGGATGACGATGGCGCGGGCCAGCGCCACGCGCTGCTGCTGGCCGCCGGAGAGGCGTTCGGGCAGACGGTCCTGATACTCGTCGATGTGCACCAGGGCGAGCATTTCATCGGTGCGCTTCTTCATTTCATCCTTGGGAATGTTGCGAAGCCTGAGGCCGTACTCGACGTTTTTGCGGACGGTCAGGTGGGGGAAGATGGCGTAGCTTTGGAATACCATGCCGATGTTGCGCTTGTAGGCGGGCACGTCGTTGATGACCTGGTCGCCGAAGGCGATGGTGCCGCCCTCGATGGAGTTGAAGCCCGCGATCATGCGAAGCAGCGTGGTTTTGCCGCAGCCGGAGGGTCCGAGCAAAGTGAAGAGCTCGCCGTTTTTGATGTTGGCGGTCAAATCAGGGATGATGACGTTTTCACCGAATTTTTTGACTACATGGTCAATGGCAATAGATACGCTCATACGTCGCACACCTCTTTTTGATAATGAAAGAAGCTGTTGTGAAGGAGGCGGCAGGGGATCGGACCTGCCGCCCCGGAGACCATCACAGCAGCTTGCAAAGCGTGGGAAAAGTTACTCGGCGGCGTCCACCAGGGCATCCTGGAACTGCTCGATCCAGTCGGTCTTGTTTTCGGAAGCGATGGTTTCGTCGTCGGTGATCACGTTGATGGTGGACATGCTCTGCATGGCGTCGGTTTCGGGCACGTCGGTACGGATGGTGCGGCGGAACTGGGTTTCGTTCATGTAGGTCTGGGCCTCATAGCCGGTCAGCCAATCGACGAACTTCTGGGCGCTGTCCAGGTTGGGGCAGTCCTTGACGATGTAGACGCCGTCGCCGCGGATGATGACGCCTTCCTCCATGTAGACGACCTTGATGTTGCCCTGGGACACGTAGGTGGCGGCGCCCTGCTCGAAGGTCAGGCCCACGGCGTACTCGCCGTCAGCGACTCCCTTGTACACGGCGGAGGAGCTGTTCACGCAGCCGTTGGGCAGCTGCTTGCAGAACTCGCGCACATAGTCCCAGCCGTTGGGCTGGCCGTCGGTGCCCATGGCGTAGAGCATGTTGACCAGGTGCTCAAAGGAGGAGGAAGAGGCCTGCGGGTCGGCAAAGACGATCTTGCCCTTGAGCTCGGGGTTGAGCAGGTCGGCATAGCCGTTGATTTCGATGTCGCCGATCAGGTCGGTGTTGATCATGATGACGGAGGGCACGCAGTCAAAGCGGGTCAGGTTGCCCTCGACGTTGCGGTATTCCTCATAGAAGGCGTCCTCGTTGGCGCAGGTGTAATCCTGGAAGTACTGGCTGCTGTTTTTCACGGTGCCGATGGTGCCGGACCAGAGAATGTCGCACTGCGGATTTTCGCTTTCGGCGGCGATGCGCTTGAGGGCGTCGCCCGTGCCCATGGCGAGGCACTCGGTCTTGATGCCGGTGTCGGCCTCAAACATGGCCAGCATGTTTTCGATCATGGAGGTGGTCAGCGGGCTGTACAAAACCAGCTTGCCGGTCTCTTCAGGGGCGGTTTCAGCGGTGGCGCAGGCCATGCTCAGGGCCATGACGGCGCAAAGGAACAGAGCAAACAGCTTCTTCATGGATGATTCCCCTTTCTT
>ERZ1673695.3191-NODE-3191-length-10401-cov-4.047845_pt1 | contig 10401 bp, 7 predicted proteins | sample MGYA00580225_ERZ1673695 | MGnify/ENA primary metagenome ERZ1673695 (study PRJEB41218, sample SAMN15661739) | gut metagenome | host: Homo sapiens | place: Canada: London | collected 2015-08-20/2019-03-30 | study: EMG produced TPA metagenomics assembly of...
CGGTCCATGATGACCGACTGGTAGATCCTGGAGATCTGCGACTGACGGCCAGCCTCCGTCAGGAAGCCGGAGAAATCGCTCATTCCGACTACACGCACAAAGTCCCCGGAACTGACGGCGGCTATGTAGGAATCCAGCCCCTCCAGAGGATCCGTGGCCTCCGACGTCAATCCCTCCAGCTCCAGACCGGTAGCGAAATAGTCGGTTCCGTCGCGCTTATAGGAGAGATAATAGGTATTTACGTGCGAGTAGGTCTCGCCGGAAACCGTCATATTGACGCGCATTTTGATGACGAATTTGCCGCTCTGAAGCCTGCTTGAAAGGGGAAGAAAGGAAACGGACGACCCCATCTGAGAATAGCTCCGATCAAATTTCATGATCTCCTGAAACGGCTCCACCTTTACGTCCGGACTGATCAGTTTGCTCAGCGCGTTGAAGTCCAGCTTAGCATAGCTTTCGGCAAATGTCATGCCAAAGTTTTTCGATTCCGTACCGTTCTCTGTCCCACATGCTGCCAAGGAAAACAGCACTGACAAGGTCAGGAGCAAGGCAACCAACTTCTTCATCATTTTTCCCTCCACCTCTGTTTTAACTATATTTTACATGAAACGATCGCATTTGTCAATATTTTTAGAAAAAATAAACGTTTTAAGGATGAGCTGTTCGGTGCGACGGCATAACGAGCTCCCCCCAAGCGAGCGTCACGTCATTTCGGACTCCGCACTTGGACTCCATGGGAAAAGGCACGAGCAGGGCTTTCGCCGGTGTCGTGCCTTTGACTTTGGTCTTTTCTACTTGAAAAGAATACCGCGTTTATTTGTTTCTTTTTGCCGTATTGATAGCAGCAATCAGCATTCTTTTTATCTCGATACATTCGTTCAGAAAAGTTACATTTTCAAAATATCCGCTCTCAATGAGCAATTCAATCCAATATTCGCTCTCTGCACACTCTTTTAAGGCAATTTGTAATTTTGCCGTGAAGTCGGCTTTACGATGACCGAAAAACGCTTCACGGATATTCGCGCCAATACTTGTTCCGCTTCTTATAAGTTGATTCGTTATTACGGTTTCTTTTTTTGCTGTTCTTAATCTGATTACAAATTTTGATGGTTTGTAGCGCAAACTGTTTCGATTTATTTATCAACGGACTATCCTGCATAGAAAATACCTCTGTTGAAATTATACCATACTTTTTCACTTTTCACTATTACTTTTACTCTAAAAATCAGAAGTAAGAGTGAATAAATAAGAGTGAATAAGTAAAAATCGACAAGCTTCTGTCGAAACTTGTCGATTTTTGGTGGACTAGCGCGGAGTTGCAAGGAGCTCCTCTCATGGAGCGACGGCATAGCGAGCCCCCGGCGAGCGTCACGTCATTTCGGACTCCGCACTTGGACTCCATGGGAAAAGGCACGAGCAGGGCTTTCGCCGGTGTCGTGCCTTTGACTTTGGTCTTTTCTACTTGAAAAGAATACCGCGTTTATTTGTTTCTTTTTGCCGTATTGATAGCAGCAATCAGCATTCTTTTTATCTCGATACATTCGTTCAGAAAAGTTACATTTTCAAAATATCCGCTCTCAATGAGCAATTCAATCCAATATTCGCTCTCTGCACACTCTTTTAAGGCAATTTGTAATTTTGCCGTGAAGTCGGCTTTACGATGACCGAAAAACGCTTCACGGATATTCGCGCCAATACTTGTTCCGCTTCTTATAAGTTGATTCGTTATTACGGTTTCTTTTTTTGCTGTTCTTAATCTGATTACAAATTTTGATGGTTTGTAGCGCAAACTGTTTCGATTTATTTATCAACGGACTATCCTGCATAGAAAATACCTCTGTTGAAATTATACCATACTTTTTCACTTTTCACTATTACTTTTACTCTAAAAATCAGAAGTAAGAGTGAATAAATAAGAGTGAATAAGTAAAAATCGACAAGCTTCTGTCGAAACTTGTCGATTTTTGGTGGACTAGCGCGGAGTTGAACCGCGGTCTTACAGGTTTTGCCTGAGCTTTCTACATACTTAGTCTTTGCTTGATCTCGCCGTACGGGCGACCAAAGACAGCCTCACCGCACGGCATATCCCCTGAAAACCTCTCAGTGCGCCGGGGATTTAACGCAGAGAGAAGTACCCCACTGAATTGACGCCCTGTTCCCGCCCGTGGGAAACGGGACAGGACGTTGCAGCGTTAAGCTGCGAGCGCTACGGGAGCGCTGTAATTGCTATTGTTAGCGTTTAATTTTAATTTACCGTTTTTACGAAGCCGGATCCTTCGGTATGCTTACATCAGCCTCTGCCTGCAATCGAATCCAGAAACTAGCCCGCTTTCGCTAACATTATTATTATATCATATTTACCCGGAAAAAGCTACTGTTTTGGAGAATTTTCACGTATTTACCGTCAAAATCGAAGAAATATGTGATTTTTCTGCCGATTTTCACAGCCGCCCGAGGCACGCAAGCGCCCCGAAGAGGTATTGCAGATTTGCCAACAGCTTACTGCATGGGCGGAACAAATTTCCATCGCTTCCTGATTCCTTCGCGGGAAGCTCCTGCGTCTTTAAACGCTTTTTTACGCGTCGAACCGGAAGGGCGTAACCTGATAGACGTAATAGTTCAGCCAGTTGGAAAAGAGCAGGTTGGCGGTTGACTGCCACTTCATGTCCACCTGCTCGCAGGTTTCGTCGGTGAAATAGTTTTCGGGCGGCGCCATCTGCATCCCCTTGCCCAAATCACGCAGGTATTCGTTCTTGAGCGTGTCCCGATCGTACTCCGAATGCCCGGTGAAAAAGATGCGCTTGTTGTCCTTGGATTTGATGATCGCGCAGCCGGCACGCTCGGAATGTGCCAGAACCGTCAGCTCGTCGCAGGCATTGATGTCCTCGTCCGGCACAAACGTATGGCGCGAATGGGGAATGAAGAAGGTATCGTCCAGCCCCTTCAGCAGAGGGTCAAACTGCACCAGCTTCTGGTGGGGATAGACGCCGAAGATCTTGTGAGCCAGCAGCTGCTTTTCCAGTCCGTAGTGGTAGTACAGGCCGGCCTGCGCGCCCCAGCAGATATACAGCGTGCTGGTCACATGCGTCTCCGCATAGTCGAGGATCTGCTTGAGCTCCTCCCAATAATTGACCTCGGAGAAGGGCAGGGTCTCCACCGGAGCGCCCGTGACGATCAGGCCGTCAAAATAGCTGTGCTCGATCTCCGAAAAGCTCTTGTAGAAGCGGTCGAGATGCGTCTGCGAGACGTTTTTGCTCCGATGGGACTCGACCTTGACCAGCGTGATATTCACCTGTAGGGGCGAATTGGAGAGCAACCGGATCAGCTGGGTCTCGGTCTCGATCTTGGTGGGCATGAGGTTGAGGATGGCGATCTCGATCGGGCGGATATCCTGCCGCTGGGCGCGCTTGTGCGCCATGACAAAGATGTTCTCCTTCTGCAATACGTTATAGGCGGGAATATCCTTGGGAATGATGATGGGCATAGGCGCCTCCTCCTTTTGACTGGGTCAAAAACACGCGTTTTCTGCTTATATTACGGCAAAAACGACCATTTTATTGCGTTTTAGAGTGAATTTTAAACTGCTTTCACGTGAAACATTTTCTTTTAGCGACGGCCGCGCCGGCGCAATTTTCCGCGCGGTCAGCTGCGGGCAAGCGCCTGCTCAAGATCGGCCCAGATATCCTCCACGTTCTCGATCCCCGCTGAGAAGCGGATCAGATTGGCCGGAACGCCGGCATCCTTAAGCGCCTCCTCGGAGAGCTGGCGATGGGTCGTGCTGGCCGGATGAATGACCGAGCTGCGCAGATCCGCAACATGCGTGACCAGGGCAACGAAGTTCAGATTGCCGATCAGCTTCTCGCAGGCGGCTCTTCCGCCCTTGAGACCGAAGGAGAGCATTCCGCCTCCGCCGCCGGTCAGATATTTCGCGGCGTTCTCGCGGTAGGCGAAGTCCTCGAGCATGGGATACTTGACGAATTCCACTTTGTCGCTCTGCTGTAAGCGGCGGGCGATCTCGAGCGCGTTCTTCGAGGTCCGCTCCATGCGGACGGCGAGCGTCTCGGTGCCCAGGTTGATCAGAAAGGCGTTCATCGGCGCCATCATCGCGCCCAGATCGCGCATCATCTGTACGCGGGCCTTGACGATAAACGCCGCACGGCCGCAGTCCCGCGCATAGACCAAACCGTGATAGCTCTCGTCCGGGCGGTTGAACTCGGGATAGCGCGGATTGCCCTCGAACGTAAAATTGCCGCCGTCCACTAACAGGCCGCCGACCGAGGTCGCGTGGCCGTCCAGATACTTGGTGGCTGAATGCAGCACGATGTTGGCGCCCAATTTCAGCGGCCGGCAATGGATGGGCGTGGCCAGCGTATTGTCCACGGCAAAGACGATGCCGTGGCGCTTTGCCACTGCCGCGTACTGCTCAAAGGCCAGCACCGTAATGGCGGGGTTGGCGATCGTCTCCCCGAAGATCAGGCGGGTGTTGGGGCGAACCTCGCGCTCGATCTGCTCCTCTGTGGCGTCGGGCGGGACAAAGGTCGTCTCGATGCCCAGCTTGCGCAGCGTGACGTCGAACAGGTTGAACGTGCCGCCGTAGACGGTCTGCGCGCAGATGATATGGTCCCCTGCGGCGCAGAGATTGGTCGCCAGGATCGTGCTGGCCGCCTGGCCGGAGGAGGTTGCCAGCGCGCCGATTCCGCCCTCGAGCGCGGACACCTTGCGCTCGAGCACGTCGCAGGTGGGGTTGCCCAGCCGCGAATAGAAGAAGCCGTCGCTCTTGAGGTCGAAGAGATCGGCCAGCTGTTCGGCCTGCTCATAGTAGAAGGTCGTTGACTGCACGATCGGCGCAATGCGGGGATCGCCCGACTTGGGCTGGAAGCCGGCCTGTACGCAGAGCGTGTCCAGATTTTCGATTTTGCTGATGTCCATGAGGGTCCCTCTCTTTTGATGGTAATATATATTCGTGTGGCACTCATCAGGCCTTATCAAGCCCGAGCTTGCGCCGCAATGCTCCTTTGACCGGACGCTTGCTACCCCTTGAGTTCCTTGAGCTGCCGCTCGACGCTGCGCTTTAGATCGCGTTCAGCAATGGATTTGCGCTTGTCGAAGGCCTGCTTGCCCCGGCAGAGGCCCAGCTCCAGCTTGATCAGGCTCTCCTTGAAGTACAGTTTAAGCGGCACGAGCGTGTAGCCCTTCTGCTTGACCTTGCCCACGATCTTGTTGATTTCGGCGCGGTTTAAGAGCAGCTTGCGGTCGCGCTTGGCATCGTGCGTGTTGAATGCAGAGCTCTTCTCGTACGGGGATATATGCGCGTTTTTGAGCCAGACCTCGCCGTTTTCGATGAGGGCAAAGCTGTCGCGCAGGTTTACGCCGCCCCTGCGGATCGACTTGACCTCGCTGCCCTCCAGTACGATTCCGGCCTCAAAGCTGTCCTCGACAAAGTACTCGAAGCGTGCCTGACGGTTTACCGCGATCTCCTTCATAAAATATTCACTCCCGAAAGATGTGGAAAAACTCAGCGCTTTTCCCATTATAACACAATTTTTGCGTGGTTTGCAAGCGAACCGCGTTTTGAATCGGTTATACCTTCCATAAGAAACGGTACTCCGCTCTAATCGCGCGGCCTTACAGTTACAGATTCTCGAAATTTTCGGCTGTTCTGGCCTTTTTTGAACGGTTCCTGCGATTTTTCCCGCGTTTTTCGTCGGATTTGGTATGCCCGGGATCGGCCGAAAGCCGCCCCTCTGCGCGCACCTTGCCCCTTACACCGGAAGCGTCTGCCGCCCGAACGCGCCGTTTGCCTCGCAGCGCCGCCTGACCGCTCTCCTTGCCGCGGACCGTCCCAGGCTGGCTGCGGACCTTCTCCTCTGATGACCTTTCTCCCGAGGCCCGACTCTTTGCCTGCTGAGACTTGCCGGCGGAGGCAGACTTACCGCGGCCCCTCGGTTTGCGGGATTCTCCGACCGGGCCTGACTGACCGCGGTCTTTCGGCTGCCGGGATTTTCCGGAGGAAGCGACCTGCTTTCCGCGCCCGCGCGGTTCCGGGGCATCGGTCAGAACGAACTCGATCTTTCCCGAAAAGACATCCGCTGCGGCGACCGTCACCTCGAGCGCATCCCCAAGACGATAGACGTTCCCGCGCCCGATCAGCGCAAACTGCCTCTCCTCAAAGACATAGTCGTCGTCGGGCAGACTCTCCCTGCGGAGGAGCCCCTCGATCGTGTTGGGAAGTTCGACAAACAGGCCGAAGTCCTTGACGCCCGAGACAATGCCGGGATAGCTGTCCCCCAGGTGCTTGTGCATGTATTCGGCCTTGTAGTAGTCGTCCACATCCCGCTCTGCCTCGTCCGCGACGCGCTCCCGCTCGGAGCAGTGGCGGGCGATAGCTTCGACGTTCTTCCGCCAGAGCCTGACAGCCTCGCCGTCCACGTCGCCGTGCAGCATGGCCTTGATGACGCGGTGAATGAATAGGTCGGGATAGCGCCTGATCGGCGAGGTAAAGTGACAGTAGAACTTGGCGGACAGCCCGAAGTGCCCGATCTCCTGCGGGGAATACTTGGCCTTGCACATGGTGCGCAGCATGACCCGGTTGACCAGGCTGCGCACGGGCTGATCCTCCAGCTCGCTCAGCAGCTTCGAATAGGCGCGCGGCGTGATCCGCTCGGGATTGCCCTTGAGGCGGAAGCCCAGCCCCTGCACGAAGTCGGCAAACGCCTCGACCTTCTCGGCCAGGGGCGGCTCATGCACGCGGTAGAGAAAGGGCAGCTCGCAGTAGAACATGCTCTCGGCCACGCATTCGTTGGCGGCGATCATGAACTCCTCGATGATGCGGTTTGCCATTTTGCGCGGATAGGGCACGATATCCGCAATCTCGTTGTGCTCGTCCAGAATCACCTTGAACTCGGGCACGTCCAGATCGACCGAACCGCGCCTTTCGCGCTTGGCGATCAGAAGCTTCGTCAGCCGCTCCATGCGTTCGAACAGCGGTACCAGGCTGCCGTAGCGCTCCCTGGTGGGGACGTCGCCGTCCAGGATCGCGGAGACGTCGGTATAGGTCATGCGCGCCGCCGTGTTGATGACGCCCTCGGCCAGACGGGAGGAGACCACGTCGCCCCCTGCGTCAAACTCGATCATACAGCTGAGGGTCAGGCGGTCCATGCCGCCGTTGAGCGAGCAGATGCCGTTGGACAGCTCGCGCGGCAGCATGGGATAGACGCGGTCGGGGAAGTATACGCTGGTTCCGCGCTCAAAGGCCTCGCGGTCGATGGCAGAGCCCTCACGCACGTAGTGCGCCACATCGGCAATGTGCACGCCCAGCAGATAGCCGCCGCCCGGGAGCTCCTCCAGCGAGACGGCGTCGTCCAGATCCCGGGAATCCTCTCCGTCGATCGTGACCGTAGTCAGCGGCCGGAAGTCCTCGCGGCCATTCAGATCCCTTTCGGTCAGCTCTGCGGGCACCGCCTCCGCCGCGCACTGTACCTTGACGGGGAACTCCTCGCGCAGGTCGTGCGAGCGGATGATGGCCAGAATCTGGCTGTCCCGATCGTCCCTGCCCAGGATCTCCTCGACATGGCCCTCGGGGCTCTGCGCATCCTCGGCATAGCGGTCGATGCGGGCGACTACCGTGTCGCCGTCGTGCGCGCCGCCGGCGCGGCTGCCCGGGATGAACAGGTCAAAGTTGGCTCTTGAGTCAAAGGGAACGACGTATCCGTGCCCCCGTTCGGCCGTAAAGCGGCCGACCACCGGCTTCTGCGAGCGCTCGGCGATCAGCACGACCTCGCACTCGTCCCGGCCGTCCGGCACCATGCGGACCAGCACAATGTCCCCATGCAGGGCGCCGTGCAGATTTCTGGGCGCAACAAACAGGTCGGGGCGCTTGCCGTCGTCCCGGATGAGGAAGGCAAAGCCCTTTCGGCTGCCCTGAATCCGGCCGCGCAGCAGCCCCACCCGTTCGGGCAGCACATACTTGCCCTTTTTGGTCAGGGTGAGCCGTCCACGCTCCAGGCATCGGCCGAGCAGAGCAAAGAGCTCCTCCCGCTCAGAATCGTCCGCGCAGAGGCGATCGGCCAGCTGCTCCGCCGTCCGATAGTCGAGCTCCTCCTCCCGTATGATCTCTATAATCTCTTCTTCGTTTAACAAAATTTCCTCCGGCGGCTCTGCCGCCACTTCGTTTTCATACATTATTGTCGGATCCGGGCTCCTGTAATCACACAAAGAGCGACAGCCGCGCTTTCAGCGCACGATCCGCGGCGGCAGCTCCGCGGCAATTTAAAAACCGGCGCAGTATCCTTCCTCCTGCCGGAGGTCGCGCTCTGTCTTTGTCATCTGCCCCTCACAGAGCAAATGACGCCGGCTCCCTCCTTCCTGCTTGCCGCTTTGCGCAAAATCGGCGCCCGCTTGCCGGCGCCTGACGCGATCTTGATTTAAAATAAAAGGCTCCTTACCAAGGTAAGAAGCCCGAAAACGCACAAATACTGCGGCAGAATCAGAATCCGACGACCGTGATAATGGCGTAGACGATGCACAGGACAACCAGCGCAACGGCCACGATAATCGTCAGCTTCTTGAGTCTTCCCTCCAGAGTCTTGGCCTTGTTCTTGCCGAAGAAGGTCTCGGCTCCGCCGGAGATCGCGCCCAACCCCTCGGAATTGCCGGGCTGCAGCAGGACGATCAGCACCATGACGATCGAGAGCAGCACGATGAGAATCAGCAGAGCGATCTTGACGGGGGCGTACCACGCTGATACGGGATCGGCCAGCACCATCGCTATCATATTGGCGAGATTGTTCATTTCCTATTCCTCCAAGGGTTTCCAAAAAACCGATTTTGTTCTGTTTTTCCGGCCTCCGCCTGATTCGGGCAGAAAAGCTAGCATAGTTGATTATACCATAACTGCAATCAAAACACAAGTATTTTTGGACAGGTTCTGATATTTATTTGGAAATTCTACAGCACAGAGCTGCGTCTGGAGGGGTTGACGTGTACCATACAGTGCTTGACCTGCGGAAATGCCTGCTCCATGCGGGTATGCACCTCCTCTGCAATGCGGTGTGCGCCATAGAGCGGCAGCTCGCCGCTGACGGCGATCTCGACGTCCACATAGAGCCTGCTGCCGTAGAGACGCGTCTTGAGGTCGTCGATGTCCTCCACGCCCTCCACGCTTGAGATGACGCGCTTGAGCTGCGAGAGCGTCTCATCGTCGGCACCGTGGTCCACCAGCTGATTGACCGCCAGCCTGCACACGTCCACGGCCGCCTTGACGATCATCACACAGATGACCAGCGAGGCTGCCGGATCGAGGAGGGGCACGCCCAGCATTGCACCGCCTATGCCCAGCAGACTGCCCACAGAGGAGAGCATATCGCTGCGGTGGTGCCAGGCGTCCGCCATCAGCGCGCCCGAGCGGATGCGTTTGGCCACGCCGCGCGTATACCAGTACATCCACTCCTTGACGGCGATCGAGACGATTGCCGCACACAGTGCCAGCAGCGTGGGCGTTTGCAGGGAGCCTTCCCCATGTGAAAAATTGACAATCTGCTCGATTCCGCCGGCTCCGATTCCGTACGCTGTGGCAAAGAGCAGGCCGGAGAGGATCAGCGCCGCCACGCACTCCAGCCGCTCGTGGCCGTAGGGATGTCCCTTGTCCGCCTTTTTCCCGGACAGATTGACGCCGATCATGACGACGACCGTACTGCAAACGTCGGACGCAGTGTGGATCGCGTCCGAGATCATGGCCGCGGAACAGCCCACAATGCCCGCAATCAGCTTCAGAACGGCCAAAACCACGTTGACCGATAAGGACACCGCGGAGACACGATTGGCCGCTTTCAGCCCGTTTTCCGCGTTCTCTCGTTCCTTCATGCTTTCCTCCTTTGCAAGTATGAAATGCACAGTGTATCTTATGCATTGCCGGGAGGAAAGGTTTTCAGTTGTTCGTGGTTTCAGATCCTGAAAGCTGCGGCCGGGATTTGTCCTTTCTCTGTGAGCGCCCGCCTGACAGAACGGGCCGCATATTTCCGGGTCAGCGCTCCTGTCGGAGCTGCGGAGCATCTAACGCCGCTCGAGCCTTCCTTCTGCGAAACCCATAAGCTTCCTCCAAAAGCGCAGGCCCATAGAGTTATAACAGCTCAAGGAATGAAAACTCCTTGAGCTGTTATCATTACTTTTAAATTTTTAGTTCTTCATAATCAACTATTGCATTTTTAATATCGTTGTATGCCATTTCTTCCGTTTCAAAAATGGATTTTGTTATATTATCAGGTTCCCACCAGCCATAAACTTTAAATAAATCCAATTCTGCATCGTCCGCTAAAATCAAACGCTCCGCGCCGACAGAGAAAAACCCATCCTCTCTTCTATAGATATAGAGGATATGTTCTTTATTTTTTGAATAAAACAATC
>ERZ1673695.3194-NODE-3194-length-10395-cov-6.374758_pt1 | contig 10395 bp, 6 predicted proteins | sample MGYA00580225_ERZ1673695 | MGnify/ENA primary metagenome ERZ1673695 (study PRJEB41218, sample SAMN15661739) | gut metagenome | host: Homo sapiens | place: Canada: London | collected 2015-08-20/2019-03-30 | study: EMG produced TPA metagenomics assembly of...
CTTACCGATGGAGCTATCATCTGTCAGGAAGAGATAGTAGCCAGCGCTCTCAGGCTTGAAAACATCACCTGCATTGAACGCCGTAGCTGACGGCTGCTCATTGTTCTTTACAATGGCAGCTATTTTATTAAGCAAGTCTCCGTTCTTAACAACGAGATCCTCGCCCCTTTCGGACACATAGGTGCCCAACCAATCAGCAACGTCCTGAGCAGAAGGAGTTTCGGAAAGCCCCTTACCATTACTAGCATCGCTATGGATGGCAGCAATAATCTGGTCCTTGGTGGTTTGCGTTATGGTATCAGCCCAATCAACATCAGATGTGACTTTTCCATTTTCGCCGTCGTGAACTTTTGCCTTGAAGATTTGGTACGGAACGAAACGCGTCTTAGCGGTGCCCTTGTTGTTCTCGCTCTGCTCGATGATGATGCCATTTGTCGGAGCCGTCACCGGATCATCAGCAAACGCCATGGTCACCGGCGCCATAACGCCACCGAAGCTCAGCGCTGCGGTGAGGCCGGCGGTTACTGCCAGGCGTGCGATGTTCTTGCTCATGCTCATCTTCTTTTCCTCTGCTTTCTGCTCGAATTCCATTTGATCTAAATCTGTCTGTCTGTGTCTTAGCATCTACTTCGCTACGTCTCGCCCCGCTCTCTGTGGGACTGCCAGCTACACTTTATGGCTGCCACCTCCCCGCTTGACCAGGAGCGCGACCACGATGAGTGCGGCTCCGGCGACCGCTGCGGCGGCCGCGGCGTACATTGCCATATCGCCAGTCGAGGGCATAAAGCCTCCGGTGGTAATGCTAGGGGGTGTGCCGGTGGGCGTGTTGATGAGCGACGCCTCCAGGCTGCCCGTCGACCCGTCCGCGCTGTCGGCGCGCAGGGGCGACTCGGCCGTGATGGTGAGCTTGGGCTTGGCGGCGGCCACCTGGTCGACGTCCAGGCCCTCGGCCTTGACCGTCACGGAGCGCGTGCCCTCAAAGGCGGTGTAGCCCTTGGGCGCCTTGAGCTCGCGGACCTCCAGCTTGCCCGAGTCCACACCCGAGACGGTCACGCGGCCGTCCTCGCCCGTGGTGACGGTGGCCTTGCCCTCCGCATCCCACGTGCCGTCGGCCGCCAGTGTGCGGCCGCGGTCGTCGGTAATGCTCAGGACCGCCCCGGCAAGCGGCTTGTCGCCGTCGCTGCCGCGCTTGGTGAACGCGAGATCCCAGGTGTAGGCGCACGCGTCGTCGCTCGGCGTGCAGGTGAAGCCGGCGTCGCCGGACTGGTCGGCAAAGGGAGAACGCGGGTAGCGCAGGTACACCTCGTTGGGGTTGCCCTTCGCGATGCCGTGGTTGCATGCGCTGTTGAGCGGCGCATTGTACACGGCGACCACGCGGGCGCCCGCGGTAAAGGCGTCGGCCCCGCCAAGCGCGGCGATCAGGTCGCCGGTGCGCACGGTGAAGGTTCCTTCCGCCGCTACCTTGGTGGCGCACTGGGCCGTGATGTCGGTCCAGCCCTTCGCGGGCTCGGTGCCGACGCGGCCGTCCTTGCCGGTCTGGACCGCGTCAAAGCCGTCGTCCGTGCCCGCCGCCACGTACACGCGCATGCTCGCGGCGACCTTGGAGGGGTCGAGCCCCGCGCTCATGGTGTCGACGAACCGCACCGTATAGGTGTCATAGGCGGTAAGACCCGCCGGGACCGTGGCGGAGAGGCGCCAGTACAGGTCGTCGGCGACCGTGGCGTCGGCGGCCTTCTGCCATGCGGCGGTGCTGTCCTCCAGCACATGCTTTTGGACCTTGGGCGTCGCGGCCTTGGGCTTGACGGTGACGGCGCTGCCGCCGACCAGGGCCATAATCGGCGCGGTGCCGGCCTCACCCTGGGCGATGGCGGCGTCGTCGGCGACGATGAGCCAGTAGCCACAGGGCAGCTCGGCCGTCGTGCCCGCGTTAAGGGCCGCAGGCCTGGCACCAGAGCTCTGGAGGGAACGAGCGAGCTGTGCGCTCAGCGCGCTCGTAAGGTGGGAATCGGTGTTGAGCCACTCGGCAGCTTCCTGCGCGGTGGTCTGGGAATTGGGCATGCCGGCGCTGTGCAGCACAGGCAGCGCGGCGTCGCGCACGGCGTCGCTTGCCCAGGCGAGGTCGGTGGCGATCTTGGCGTCGCTGTCGCCGTCGACGACGTTGGCGCTAAAGATCTGGTAGGCGTCGTAGCTGCTCGCCACGGTGCCGCTCACCGTGATGGAACCGGTCGAGGTCGGCGCGGCCTGCACGGAAGCGGGGAACACAACCGCGCAGGTGCCGATCAGGAGGGCAAGCAGCGCAAACAAGACCGGGAAGGAGCAAACTTTCTTATTCACGACGCTCACCTCCCTTCGCATTCGCCTTGCGACGAATGTGCATCCAGGCCGCAGCAGCGCAAAGCACCGCCGCGCCGGCAAGGTACGTCAGAGTGACGCCCGACATACCAGAAAGGGGCAAAGAGGTGGAGTAGGTGTTGGTGAAGGTGGGGCCGTGCTCATTGGGATTGTTACTGTCAAAGACAATGGGCTCCTGGTCGTCGATAGGATTATCGCCAGCGTCCTTGATCTTGGTGTAGGTTACCGTGGTGGCCTTGATTGTTCCGTCTTTTTGGTCCGTCATCGTGACATCAAATCGATAGACCGACTTGTCGTACTTGTAGTGCGAGAACAGCGAACCATCGGTTTTCTCGCGCACAAAGTACCTGAAGGTCTTGGAAGCGCCGCGGCCCGGAACATCAGTATCATTCTTCTTCAAGCTGTCAAGCGTGTAGTAATCGCGGGGAAGTCCTTGGTCTGAGGATTGCGGCCACCGGCAGTGGTCGAGACGGTCTTGACGCTGTTGCCCGTAAAGCTCTCGTTATCCGCAAACTCGAGCGTAAACTCCTTCATCTCGCCACCCTTAACGACCTTAGTTGCCTTAGGGACCCAGGAACCATTCGAATCGTACGAGGTGTATACGTTGGTGAAGGTCTTACCCTCGCCGGGGCCGACAATCGAATAATAGCCCTCAGTAGTATCTCGTTTCACAACAACGTTCTGGGAGTAAGTTTCGCCCTTGGGATGCTCGACCGCGGTCACGTTTTCGATCTCGTAGTTATGGATTTTGAGCTCTGTGGTCTTGTTCGGATCTTCCCGAGTCGGAACATGCATGAGCACAGTCGTGTTGTCTTTGACTGCCACCTTAATCTCGTACACGGCGGGGTCATATGTGATGTCGGAAACCTTTCCGGCATTTTCGGCTAGGTAATATGTAATCGTGTCAGCCGTACCGCTCGCTGCGAACTGCTCACCAAGGTTAAACGTGATGTTGCCGTATGCATCATTATTTGCTGTTCCTACCTCAGTGCAAGCCTCACGATTAAATACCCCATTTGTGAAAGGATCATTCGAGTCCTTGCGGTAGACCGTAAAGGTGAACTCATTCCCAGTGAGTGTTTTCTTCTCATCAGTCTGCGAATCGATTAGCTCCTTGGTCGCCTTCAGTTTAAGGCTCGGATAGACATACGTATCCTCAGGCTGACCCAAGTACAGGTCGCCATTCGACATGATGCCGCCGCCATGGTCCCAGGAATAATTGCCGGTGATGAAAGTTGTGGCATATTCCTGTGCTTTATCTGCTTCAGTGTCTCCAACATGAACACCCGAAGTCAATCCGATACTTTGATAAATCTGCACGCCGCCATTGGCGGGGATAGTTATAACATCCTTGAGCTCTTTGCTTCCCGAATACTTGGCGTCTCCACCACCGAGCATCCTACCGATTACCGCTGCGAGCGGTTCCGTATGACCGGCCTTTGCCGCAAGGAAGAAATCGGCATGGCCATGGGTACGAAAGACATCATTCTCACTCTTATAAGCGGTGTAATCTTCATCTTTACCGTCGCCGCCACCAGAAATATGGGGGCTGCTATTATTGCCGGAATTATTCGACGGTTTGTATTTGTCGTTTTCGATGTTGTAATTAGAAGCGTCGCCAGCGTCAGTGTTGCCAAAAATCGCCGTGCCCTCGGTACCTGTTACTAGGGTCTTGCCCGATGGGCACGCAGCGACACCGCCGCCGTAGCCACCGGCGGTATTGCTGCTTATATACGAGTTGTACACAAAGAGCCTGCCAGCATTAGATGCGGTATTCGAATCGCCCTGGACAAAGATGCCACCACCACCCCAGTCAAAGCGAGACAGGCAAGTGTTGTTGGTGATGTATGCCGGGTTCGTTTTCGAAGCATTTATCATCGCGTCAACCATCTGACCCACACGGATGCCGGCACCCTCAGATCGGAAGCTCACATTAGAGGCAATGGTTCCCCCTGTGATGTTAAGCCAAGCCATATCGCTACGAGAGCCTCCATGTCGGTCCACATCGGTAACGTAAACGCCGCCGCCAGCTTCATGAGAATAGTTGCCGGTAATCTGACCGCCGGAAATAGTGACATGGGCGCCGTTATTGGCAGCAAGCCCAGCGCCACCGTGGTCACCGTTACCATCTGCGCCACAGAACATGGCATACTTATTATTTGTAATAAAGCCACCGGAAACGGTAACGCTGCCACCCGTGGCCAAGATGCCGCCACCGAGGCCTTTGACAGAATCGCGCGTGTAATTACCGGTAATTATGCCGCCAGTCATCTCGACCGTAGGGTGGTCCTTAGTAAAATCGTTATCTTTATCCGCCTCGGAGGCATTAACATAGTCCTCTGCGAAAACGCCAGCGCCACTCGGAGCACTATTGCCGGCGATTACACCATTGGTCATTTTGAAAGTTGACCGACAGCCTTTATTATTTGACGCATTATTTGACACCTTAATGCCGGCGCCAGCACCCGAGTCTCCCGTATCGGCGCCGCAGATGTAGCCGCCGTTCATGGTAACAGTCGAACCGTTCTCGGCATAGATCAGATTACCGACGTGGCCGCCCTGCTTCTGCGTAAGCGTGCCACTCTCGAGGTTGAAGTGACCGTTGTTGTAGAGGTTAATGAGCTTCAAATAGCCAGTACCCTCGCAAGCCACAATGGCACCCTTGATATCAGCCTCATACCCTTTAAGAGTTTCGGTTGTACACGTTCCGCTTGCGACCGATTCAGTTACGTAGTAGGTTAGTTTTGTCGGAATGCCATCGTCGCTGTAAGTCGGCCTGGCTTTCATGCCGTAATTGCCGGGAATTAGATTCTGACCCTGGTCGTTCAAAATAGCAGAAGTTATAGGCCGATCATTTACCCGCCCCGAATCCTTAACAGTCAGCATCGCGCCCCCCGTAATGTTGAACAGGGGCGAGCTCTGATTCTTATATTTAATCTTGTAACCGTTTAGATCCAGCGTGATATTGCTTCCACTTTTTTCGAGCTGGATTGTTGAGCTGCACTCAATATCCTGAGTAAGCTCAAAACTGGCTGTTTCATTCTCTCTAACGGCCTTAAGCTTGCTCTCCAGATCAGCAGCACTAGTTATCTCATTGGCCGACGTTTGGGATTGTTCGTTCACCGCGGCAAACTCTACGACACTGCCATCTGCCGGTTCGCCGTCTTCGGCCTGCAACTCGCCCACAGGCTGATCCTTAGACTGACCCTGCTCAACACCATTTGAAGAGTCGGTCTCGTCGCCCTCGGTGTCGTCGCTATTCTGGTCTTCGTCACCCTTGTCTGCGACGTTGCCCGCACCGGCGTCCTCGCCCAAAGAGCCCTCGTCCGCAACGGTCTTCACGGCCGTGCCCGCCTGGGCATCGTTGGCAATGGCCTGCGAGATCGGGGGCATGACGAGCGACAGTACCAGGCTCAACACGGAGGCTCCGCACAAAACGCCTGCCAGTACACGGCGCGTCGCTTTATTACTCTGCTTAGATTTGTCCGAATTCGCTTTCATCGATGTCTCCTCCCCAAGAGACCGCGATCTTGCTCTTTCCCTATCAAACGTATCTGCGCAACCTGTAATTGCGCACGCTTATAGTACATATTGTAACGATTGTTTGAACATCTAAGCAAAAATACCGATAGTTTTGTAGCGAATTCTCAATTCTCTTGACATTTGCTCGGATTTACCTTCGTTTATTCGCTATGAAATATCTATTTCTACTGGTAATTAAGCTAGTTATCTTTTTTTAATAGCATTTAATTTATTTGCACAACATTTTGCTCAAGAGCATGCGTCCTGTGAACGGTCGAAAATCGACCGTGAACGGTAGATCATTAACCGGGAGGAATAGACTACCAAATTGATGGGAATATCTTTAACTCATCGGTGGTTAGAAGCGAGATGTTCATACAACCAAATTTGAATTTGCGCGCAGTTTTTAGGTATCAATTCACCCAAATCGCCTGAGGCCACCGCAAAGGCGCCTGTCCCCTTTGCGGTGACTCTCCCCCGGCGCTACAGCAGATGCTCCTCGATAAAGATCGCGATGCCGTCTTTGTCGTTACTCGCGGTTACAAAATCGGCGGCGGAGCGGGTGGCATCACTGCCGTTTGCCATGGCCACGCCCACGCCGGCGTCAGCCACCATGCAGGTGTCGTTGTCCGCATCGCCAAACACGCAGATGTCCTGGAGCTCCATGTCGTTGAGCTCCGCCACGCGCACAAGGCCGCGCGTCTTGGACACGCGCGGATCCATGAACTCGTAGAGCCACTGCGTGGTTTGCAGAGCCGCCGCCTTGACGGTGTCGTCGGCAAACGTCGATGCTCGCTCAATCACCCGCGGCATTACCTCGGGCGCCATGGTAAACATCACCTTGGGCTGCGGCTCGCGCAAGAACTCGGCAAAATCGACCACCTGGTAGGGCACGCCGTCGACGCGCGACAGGTGCTCGACGCACGCGTTGCTCTCGGGCACGTAGAACACGCCGTCTCGGGGGCAGACGGGCGTTGCCGGAAGGTCCGCCATGTGCTCGCAGATGCGCGCGATGGTCTCACCCGGCAGCGGATAGCTCAGCTCGTTGATGTCGTGCGCACGGTCGATGACCTCGGCGCCACCGCAGCTCACCATCACGTCTACCAGGCCTTCGATGCCCCAGAGCTCGTACATGGCCTCGGTCGCGTGGGCGTCGCGCCCGGTGCACAAGCCAAAGAGCACGCCGCGCTCGCGCAGGGCGCGGATCGCCGCCACGGTGCGCGGTGACACCGTGTGCTGGCTCGTGAGCAGTGTGCCGTCGATATCGCAGAACACGGCTTTGATGTGGCTGAAGGTGGTGTCCATGGGGGCCTTTCTGGGTTGTGCGGCGATGTGGGGTGTATTCGTGAACGGCGTACATGGTATACCAAGGCGCAGGCGCGGCCCGTCAAAGCAAAAACCACCACAAAGGAGCCTGGCCCCTTTGTGGTGGCCGAACCCGGGGCGCAAACCATCACAACATTCGATGTTTTTCGGCAAAATCGCGATTTTCATCGAATGTTGTGATGGTTTTTACCGCCTCGCGGCACGATCAAAATGCCGGCGGCCAAACAGCAGCAACGCCGCGGGAACTGCCGTCACGACCATACCCGCCCCTACGAGCGTCTGCTGCACGCCAAATGTCGCCGCCAGCCACGGGGCAATCGCCAGCGGGGCTACGCCGGCAAACATGTTGCCAAAGCCCATGACCGAGTTCACGCGACCAAGCTGCTCGAGCGGGGCCGTCGTCTGCACGATAGTGTTGTGGAGCGGGTTGACGACGCCCCAGGCCACGCCCAGGGCAATCTGGCCGACGAGGGCTACGCCCACGTACGATGTTCCCACATAGAGCAAACTTCCCAGACCCACGGACATAAGCGCCGCGAGCAGCGTTTTAAGGTTGATCAGGTGCGGCGGCAAACGGAGCGCAATAACGGCGCCCAGCACCGCGCCCACACCGCTGGCCGACGAGAGCCAGCCCATCCACTCAACGCCGACGTGCAGGACATCGCGGTAGAAGAACGACTCCAGTGGATCGAAGGCGCCATAGCCAAAGTTCGAAAGAAAGATAATGAAGAACAGCAGGGCGAGGACGCTGTTGGTGAAGACTGTCTTGATGCTGGCTGCGAAGGTGGCGCGAGAAGATGTGTTGGGGTCGGGACTTTGGCTGGCCTTATCCGACGTGATGTCGCCGATTGCGGGTTTGCCTTCGTGTGTGGCGGCCTGACCTGCACTTTGCCCAAAGCCCCAACCGGCGGCGAGCGCCAGTACGGTAAAGATCATCATGAGCACAAACACCGCGCGCGACGACGCAGCCGCCGCGACAAAGCCGCCCAGCGTGGGGCCAACGATGATACTCACGTTTGAAAACATGGCGATGGCGGAGTTGATGTCTTTGAGCTCGACGGGATCATCGGTGAGGTAGGCCGGATAGGATGTGGCGATGGGCTGGGCGAACCCCATCACAAAACCCAGGAGCACCGCGCCGAGCAGGACGATGCCGGTCGCGCTGCCAAAGGCGATAATCGCCGCGCCGGTTGTCAGCGCGCCGACGATGCTCAGCAAAAAATGGCGGCGCGGGCCCAAAGCGTCGAGCGCCGCTCCACCCGCAAAGGACCCCAGGATCACGAAAACGTTCATAAACAGAACGGCCAGCGATGTCGCCACGACCGAGGCATCGTCTGCATAGGTGAGCGTTCCGATGACGCCGATAAAGTAGCTGGTCTGAAAACCGGTGTAGATGAGAAAGCGCATCGCCACCAGGCGCTTGGCCTGCACGGACAGCGATGATTGAGGCTTTGAGAAAAGAGAGGCGAGCATGGAGACTCCTTGTTTCATACGAATGCGGACGGTGGGGTAATGTCGAGAAAGTTGGTGTAGCGCCCGATCCGAAGTGAGTCGGCCCGGCGTCCTGGAATCTGGAATACGGTTGATATCCTATGCCGCCTCGACCCTGTCCGCAAGCTCGAGGCCGGACTCGAGCATCTTCCTGGCCTCCGCCTCAAGCCGCGCCCACTCGACGGGACCGTCGATTCCCCGAGTGCGACCGTCATCGTAGAGCTCGTTCATCCTCACCTCCGAGAAGTACCTGGACTCCTGCCATATCTCGTCCTGCTCGCACATGACCGCGCCCGCGAGCCGCACCAGCGAGCCCGTGGAGGGGAACACCTGCACGACGCACGACCTGCGCTTTATCTCCCGGTTGGTCCTCTCCTGCACGTTGTTGGTGCGCAGGCGCTTCCAGTGGGTCGGCGGGAAGTCGAGGTAGGCCAGCGCGTCGGGCTCGGCTTCCTCCAGCACCGCCGCCGCCCTGGGGCAGCACCCCTCCAGCATGTCGCACGCCGCGTGGTACATGGCCGTCACGGTGGCGGCGTCGCGCCCGCGGAACACCTGCGACACGATCCTGCCCACGCGGCGCCTGAGCTGCCAGGAGCCGGCCTCGCGCATGCAGTCGCGCATGAGGTGGACCGCGCAGCGCTGCCACGCGGCGCCCTGGAAGACCTCGCCGAGCGCCCGGACGAGCCCCGGGTGAGCGTCCGAGACGACGAGCCGCACGCCCGCCGCCCCGCGCGAGCGGATAGCCCGCAGGAAGGCGAGCCACGAGTCGTAGGACTCGGTGTCGACCACGTCGACGCCCAGGACGCGCCTCCAGCCGCCCGCATCGCAGCCGATGGCGGTGACCACGGCGGTGGAGGCGACGCGCCCCTCGCGGCGGCACTTGACGTAGGTCGCGTCGAGCCAGACGTAGGGCACCGGCGAGCCGCCGAGCGGCCTTCCGCATAGGTCCTCGATATCTGCGTCCAAGCTCGAGGCGATGGCGCTCACCTGGTCCTTCGAGAGCCTGGAGACGCCCATCTTCTCGGCCACCCTCTGCACCTTGCGGGTGCTCGTGCCCGTGGCGTACATCTCGGCCACGGCGGCCACGAGCGCGCGGTCGACGCGCTGGTAGCGCTCGAGCACGTCCTCAGGGAAGAAGCTGCCGGAGCGCAGCTTGGGGATGCGCAGCGTCAGCGTGCCGACGCAGGTGGCGAGCGACCTCTCGCGGTAGCCGTTTCGGCTGTTCGCCCCGCCGCCGCACAGCTGGTCGGCCTCGGCGTCCATCACGGCGTTCACGACCTGCTCGGCTAGTCTGCGGAGCAGCTCCTGCATGTCGATGGCGCCGTCGTCGAAACGGGGCATGGCGAGCATGTCCGGCGTCGGGTCTGATAAGATTCCCATAGCGGTCTTCGTCCTTTCCTAGAACCTGTTGTTGTGGTGATTTCAGATTCTAGGACGAAGGCCGTTTTTCGTTAAACGGGCGCTAGGGTGTCACCCTTACACCAACATTTTCGACGCGATCGACGGTGGGCATTCGCCACCGTCTGTCAAATCAATCTATCCGCATGAAACATTAAGGACGCATCAAGCCCCTTCTCTCCGTTTTTCGCCCGTCATGAACTACTTGGTAGATTGTAAGACATGTCCCACACATCTACCAAAGCAAAAACCACCACAAAGGTGCCTGTCCCCTTTGTGGTGGAAATGACGTTTGCCCAGATAAAA
>ERZ1673695.3195-NODE-3195-length-10395-cov-5.898839_pt1 | contig 10395 bp, 6 predicted proteins | sample MGYA00580225_ERZ1673695 | MGnify/ENA primary metagenome ERZ1673695 (study PRJEB41218, sample SAMN15661739) | gut metagenome | host: Homo sapiens | place: Canada: London | collected 2015-08-20/2019-03-30 | study: EMG produced TPA metagenomics assembly of...
CGCTGACCGCATGACGGCCCTTCAGGCCATGGGCTACGATGTGCTTCTCCTGACACACAGACAGATATCGGATGAGGATAGATTCCGCGCGATCGTTAAGGCCGTATGCAGGATGCTCGATGCTGAATATCGTGATAAAAGCTCAGATGAGCAAAGGGCTGAGACATTACTCAGGTCTGAACTATTCGTTGACTGGACAAAATTGGGAGTAATCGACGGAAAGATGCCCGTTAGACACAAAATGGCTCGATCGTGGACGGCTGCGAATCTAAGTGAGTAGACTTTTGGCACTTTGGCGACTAGGTCGTTTTGCAACAAGGCATTTACCTGCGGCTTTATAAAGTGATATGGATGGTCTGCTCGGCAAGTTCCAAAAAGTCTACTCACTTAGTTTTTGACGAGAAGCCGATGCCGAAGGCGGTCCTATTTCAGGTAGTTAACAAGTTTGTGAGGCACGAAAAAGGCCCGAACCATGCGGTCCGGGCCTCATCGAGCTAGAGGTTATGTCTCAGGTTGCTGGCTTAGCCGAAGTAGCGCTTGAGCAGGCCGGCGAAAGCCTTGCCGTGGCGAGCCTCGTCGCGAGCCATCTCGTGCACGGTGTCGTGGATGGCATCGAGGCCAGCGGCCTTGGCGCGCTTAGCAAGATCGGTCTTGCCGGCGGTGGCGCCGTTCTCGGCCTCAACGCGCATCTCGAGGTTCTTCTTGGTGGAGTCGGTTACGACCTCGCCCAGGAGCTCAGCGAACTTGGCAGCGTGCTCGGCCTCCTCGTGGGCAGCCTTCTCCCAGTACAGGCCGATCTCGGGATAGCCCTCGCGATGAGCGACGCGCGCCATGGCCAGGTACATACCGACCTCGGAGCACTCGCCCTCAAAGTTGGCGCGCAGGTCGGCAACGATGTCCTCGGAGACGCCCTCCATCTTGGCGACGCCCACGACGTGCTCGGCAGCCCACTCGAGCTGACCCTCCTCCTGCTTCAGGAAGCGAGAACCGGGAACGCCGCACTGGGGGCACTTGAAGTCCTCGGGCAGCTGGTCGCCGTCGAACTCTTCCACATAACCGCAAACGGGGCAAACAAACTTCATGATTCGATCCTTTCGATCGATGGCGATTGTGCGCTCGTCCGGTCCCGTAAGGGCCCTCTCCGGACGTGCGTCTTGACGAGTTCTATTATCCATAAATGCAACCAAATGTGAAGCCTATTAGGAATGATTTTTAATAAAATAATTTTGAGATATGAAGATGTTGATTGATTAACGATTGGCAGGCCGTCTTTGACCGCCGCTGAGTACAATCGGGCGAGCAAATGTTGACCTATCAACAAATGAAGGAGTTTCCTTTATGCATCTAGCCCGTCGTGCCTGGTGCCGAACATATCAGACGGTTTTTCGCATTGCATTGCCGATCCTGCCCTATACCGAGCCGCGCATTTTAGAGCATGCCGAGGATGTGCCCGCGGTGCTTCAAAAGCGCTCGATCCAGAAGGTCCTTATCGTGACGGATCCCGGCATTGCCCGTCTGGGGCTCACGGCACCGCTCGAGACGGCGCTCGCATGCAGGGGGATTGGCGTTACGGTCTATGCCGAAACGCGTGCAAACCCCACGGTTTCAAACGTGGAAGAAGCGGCGTCCCTGTATCGAGAGAGCGCCTGCCAGGCCATTATCGGTTTTGGCGGAGGATCGGCCATGGACTGCGCCAAGGGCGTGGGTGCACGCATCACGCAGCCAAGCAAGCCCATCAACAAGATGCGCGGCCTGCTGCGGATTCATCGTCGCCTGCCGCTGCTTATCGCCGTTCCCACTACGGCAGGCACGGGAAGCGAGGTCACGCTCGCGGCGGTTATCACCGATGACGAGACGCACTACAAGTACCCCATTAACGACTTTGTGCTTATCCCGCGCTTTGCGGTGCACGACCCCGAGTTTACGCGCGGTCTGCCCGCCTCCATTACGGGGCAGACGGGTATGGACGCCCTGACGCATGCCGTCGAGGCCTTTATCGGGCGAAGCACCACGCCCTATACGCGTAAGATGGCGCGACAGGCGGTGCAGCTCATCCACGACAATTTGCTCGAGGCCTATGAGCATGGCGACGACATGCGTGCGCGTCGCAATATGCTTTCGGCGGCGTATAAGGCGGGCGTTGCGTTTACCCGCTCCTATGTTGGATACGTTCACGCCATCGCACACAGCTTGGGTGGGCGTTACGGGATTCCGCACGGCTTGGCCAACGCTATCATCCTGCCGCACATGCTTCGCGCTTATGGTGACGCCGCCGCCCCCAAGCTTGCCGATCTTGCTCGCATGGCGGGCATTGCGCCGGCTACCGCGCAGGACAGTCTTGCGGCCGAGGCCTTTATCGATTGGGTCGACCGCATGAACGAGGCCCTGGGAATCCCCAAATATGTCTTGGGCATTCGCCGCTCTGACATTCCCGAGATGGCGGTGCATGCCGATGCCGAGGCCAATCCGCTATACCCCGTTTCGCTTCTAATGGACCGCTTGGAGCTCGAGCATATGTACGAGGTCGTTGCAGGTGGTATGTTTGAGGACGAGAATTAGGAGGGTCCATGAACACCGAGGAAATTGCGCGCATCGTCGGCGATCAGCGCGCCTACTTTAAGACGCACGCCACGTTTGATGTCGATGCTCGACGTCGCGCGCTCGTGAGTTTACGCGATGCGGTGCGGGCCCACGAGGCCGATATCGCTCATGCGCTCAAGACCGATTTGGGAAAGTCGCATGACGAGGCCTATATGTGCGAGATTGGCACATCGCTTTCCGAGATTCGACATCAGATTGCGCATGTGGCTCGATGGAGTCGTCCACGCCTGCGTCCGTGCGATCTTGCTAACGCCGTGAGCGTGTGCAAAACGCAAGCCGTGCCCTATGGTGTCACGCTCATCATGGCTCCGTGGAACTACCCTTTTTTGCTAACACTCGAGCCGCTCGCCGGCGCCCTTGCCGCAGGCAATACCGTGATCATCAAGCCGAGTGCCTATGCTCCGGCATCGAGCGCGGTGCTCAAGCAAATCTGTGAAGAGGCATTTGATCCGTGCCTGGTGACGGTCGTCGAGGGCGGGCGCGCCGAAAACGAAGCGCTGCTCGATGAGTGCTGGGACAAGATCTTCTTTACCGGTAGCGTTCCAGTCGGTAAACTCGTCATGGAGCACGCAAGTAAAAACCTTACGCCCGTGACGCTCGAGCTGGGCGGAAAGAGCCCCTGCATCGTGGATGCGACGGCAAACTTGAAGGTTGCGGCGCGGCGTATCGCCTTTGGTAAATGGCTCAACGTGGGGCAGACCTGCGTGGCGCCCGACTACCTGCTGGTCGATGCGCGCGTGCATGACGAGCTGCTGGACCTCATCAGGGAAGAGGCCCGCCGTATGTTTGGCGAGCATCCGCTCGATAACGAGGATTACGGGCATATCGTCAACGCCAAGCATTTTGCGCGCGTGCGTGGGCTGATCGATCCCGATAAGGTTGTGCTTGGAGGCACGGCGCGCGAGTCATCGCTCAAGATCGAGCCGACGATTTTGGACGGCGTGACCCCCGATGACGCCGTGATGCAGGAGGAGATCTTCGGTCCCATCTTGCCGGTGCTGACGTTTGAGAGCCTAGACGAGGCCGAGACGTTTATTACGGATCGTCCGACGCCGCTGGCTCTGTATATCTTTAGCCAGGACCGTGCGGCTCAGCAGCGCTTTGTGCGTTACGTGCCCTTTGGTGGTGGCTGTGTCAACGACACGATTATGCACTTGGCTACGAGCCATATGGGCTTTGGTGGCATGGGTGCGAGCGGTATGGGGCAGTACCATGGACGCGAGAGCTTCGATACGTTTAGCCACAAGAAGAGCATCGTGAACAAGGCAACGTGGCTGGACGTGCCATTCCGCTATGCTCCTTACGCAAGCTGGAAGCACAAGTTCGTGCACATGTTTGTGCATTAGAAAAGGGCGCAGGTAATACGAACAAGTGTTCCTATTACCTGCATTTTGCGTTAGACTACTGTTATGGAGCACGGATGGGCCAACTCCCTTTAGAAGGGATTTGGTATGAACGTAAGCGATGTTATTTCGTTATTGGCGTTGTTGATTGCGGCTATCGAACTCGGTCTGTTTATCGGCCGAATGAAATAGCCGCCCCCGCGTAAGCGAAGACGGCCACTTCTCACGATGAAAACGTGTATCGGAGTTGGCAAAACCCGCGGCAACGGGTGCCATCCGTGTTCCTATCTTATCTGCAAACGTTCTGTCGCGCAAGCGTTGAGGCAAACGATTGAAGGACGCAGACAGGATGTATTTGTGTCCGCACGGGACCGTAGACTTCTCAATAAGGTTACACACCGGTTTATCCGGCCGTTAGAGGAGCTGCTATGTACGAGCCTTCGCGTGTTCTTCTGTCATTTCACATTGCAGGATTTCAGTATGCCGATGGCGCCTTGGTCTTGGGCGATCTTAAAGCGGGCGATAAGCTGACGCTGTGTGACGAGCGCGATAATCCCCATGACCCTGAGGCGGTTGCGATTTATTACGGCAACACCAAGCTTGGCTATGTTCCGGGAAACGAGGTCGGCCCACTGTCCTTGATGATGTATTACGGCCACGAGGACGTATTTGAGGCCCGCGTGCAACAGGTTGCCCCCGAGCGCAGCCCGTGGCATCAGGTGCGCGTTGGGCTCTATGTGGTGGATGCTCGCTAGTCGGCAAGGGAGGCGGCCATGTTTGATGACGACGACCTATTCGATCTGACAGACGATTCGTTTGAGTGGGATCTGCTACTCGATGACGATGAGTTGGAGCAGGATCGTAGGAAACGGCAGGGCAAGAAAACTCAGGGTGACGCTTCGAAAGAGCAAGACAAGCGCCCCCGCGGCCTGTTCGGCGGGCTCTTTGGCTAACCGCCGCATCGCTGTGTCTGTATACTTAGCACGAGTTTGACGCGTTGCGAAATGAGGGCATAGACGATGATGTGGTTTACCGCCGACCTGCACCTGGGCGATACGAATATCTTGCACGATATGGATCGGCCGTTTGATTCGGTCGAGGAGATGAACCGCAAGGCCATCGATGCCGTCAATGAGTGCGTGGCTGCGGACGACCGTCTCTATATCCTGGGTGACTTTACCTATCGTTTGCCCTTGGCGGATGCTGTGCGCCTGCGCGAGCGTATCGAATGCAAGAACGTGACGCTCATCCGCGGTAACCATGACGGTGACTGGGAAGATCCGGACGCGCCGCGCATTTGGGATGAGGTGCGCGACTATCTGGAGGTTGCTCCCGGTTACGCTAAGGGTCATCGCCTGGTGATGAGCCATTACCCCATGCTCAGCTGGAATGGCAAGGCGCGTGGTGCCATCATGCTGCATGGGCATATCCACAGCAGGGGAGACCGCACTAACGTGCGCAACCGCGACCGCGAACGTCCTATCTTTCGCTACGATGTCGGCCTCGACGCCAACGAGTACAAGCCCGTAAGCCGCGACCAGATTCTTAGCTTCTTTGGGCTATAGGGTGCCAGAACCACCACAAAGGGGACACAGTGCGCCTTTGTGGTGGTTCTGGCGCCGTTGCCATTATGGCGGCGGCGCCTTTTTTGTCCGTGCGGCGCGGTAGAGTGTAGGCGGTTGAAATTTGCGTCCGTCGAGGAGCTGCTATGAATGAGATCAAGTGCCCGCATTGTGGCGAAGTCTTTAAGGTCGATGCGTCTGGCTATGCGGATATTGTCAAGCAAGTGCGCGATGCCGAGTTTTCGCGCGACCTGGATGAGCGTGTGAAGGCAGTCCAGCGCGAGGGCGAGCAGGCGCTGGAGCTTGAGCGCTCGCGTTCGACGGCTGCCTTGCAAAAGGCAGAGTCTCAGCGCAACGCTCAGCTCGTTGAGCAGAAGAACGCCGCGGAGCAGAAGCTGGCACAAGAGGTCGCCAAGCGCGATGCCGAGCTTGTCGAGTTGCGCGCCAAGCTCGAGGGCGCTGCCGCAGAGCGCGAGAGCGCAAGTCAGCGTGCGGCGGTTGAGGCCCGTGCCGATGCTCAGAAGGAGAATGCTGAGCTCCAGCGCGAGATCGACAATTTGCGTGCGCAGCTGGGACGCAAAGATGACGAAGCCAAGCTTGCCGAGTCGGCGGCGCGCAACGCTGCTCAAAACGATTTAGCTGCACGTGATGCTCAGATTGCCGAGCTGCAGGCCAGGCTTGCCGCGGCGGACAAGGCCCAGGAGATGGCGCTTGCCGCCGCCGCGGCAGAGTCGCAGCGTGAGCTTGATGCCGCTCGCAGCGAGGCCGATCGCGCGCTTGCTGACTACCGCGCGCAGGTACAAGAGAAGTTTTCCGCTGCAAAGGCTCAGTCCGAGCAAGAGGCCGAGGGCCTGCGTGCCCAACTGCGCGAGCAGGAACTGATGGCAAAAATGAACCTATCGGAGGCGGTCGCCGCGGCGGAGCGTGAGCGTGATGAGGCGCGTGCCAAGCTGACGAGTGAGCTGGCGGTGCGCGATTCGCGTGAGGAACAGGCCAAGGCAGCCCACGAGCTTGAGCTCGCGCAGGCCAAGCGCGTGAGCGACGAGTTGATCCGCTACAAGGACGAAGAGATTGAGCGCCTTAAGGAAATGAAGATCCGCCTGTCCACCAAGATGGTGGGCGAGTCGCTCGAGCAGCACTGCGAGACCGAGTTTAACCGTCTGCGCATGACGGCGTTTCCTAACGCGTACTTCGAGAAGGATAACGATGCGTCCGAGGGCACCAAGGGCGACTTTATCTTCCGCGAGTGCGACGCGAGCGGCAACGAGGTCATTTCGATTATGTTCGAGATGAAAAACGAGAACGACGAGACCGCGACCAAGCATAAAAACGAGGATTTCTTTAAGAAGCTCGATCATGATCGTCGCCAGAAAGGCTGCGAGTATGCGGTGCTCTGCACCCTGCTGGAGCCCGAGAGCGAGTTCTATAACGCGGGTATCGTCGACGTGAGTTACCGCTACGAGAAGATGTACGTGATCCGTCCGCAGTTTTTCATTCCCATGATCACGCTGCTGCGCAACGCCGCCATGGGTTCGCTGCGCTATAAGCAGGAGCTGGCGGAGTACAAACAGCAGAATATCGACGTCACACACTTCGAAGCCAAGATGGAAAAGTTCAAGAATGATTTCGGTCGCAACTACGAGATCGCGAGCCGCAAGTTCCAAACGGCGATCGATGAGATCGACAAGACGATTAGCCATCTGCAGAAAACCAAGGAGGCGTTGCTGTCCTCCGAGAACAATCTGCGCCTAGCCAACAAGAAGGCCGACGATCTTACCATTCGCAAGCTCACGTGGGGCAACAAGACCATGAAGGCGGCGTTTGACGAGGCGCGCGGGGCTGCGACGGAGACAAACGATGAGCCCGCCGAGGCGGATTCATATGAGGTCGAGGATGCCGAGTAGGGCATAGCGTATAGCGCAAAGCGGGGCCGCTGGCGATGTTGCCAGCGGCCCCGCTTCGTTCCAGTATGGTCGGCTAGTTCTCGAGCAGGTCCTCGATAAAGCCGACACGGTAGTTTTTGAAGATGACCTCGCCGCCGTCTTGCGTGGCGTCCAGATCGACATCGCCCATGATGCCAAAATCGTGGTCGCCATCTTCGTCGGCAAAGATCTGGTGCACGTGCCACACGTGATCGGTCTTCTCGTCGGATTCATCGATGGAAAACATCGCGGCACTGCGGGCGTCTCCGTCGGTGAGGATTTCCTCGTGTTGCTCGTGATAGGCGTCGAGCGCCCTTTGCCAGCGGACCTCGCTCATGCCCCAGTCCTCATCGAGCTCGCCCAAGTCGCGAACGTGCTCGCGGGCGGCAAGGGTCACGCGGCGGAAGAGTGCGTTGCGCACCAACAGCGTGCAGCCGCGACGGTCCGCCACGACCTCGTCGATGCCCTGCGGCGGCGCGGCGTCGAGGGCTGCCGGGTTGCCGGCGTTCTCCCACTCGTCCACCAGGCTCGAGTCCACCGAACGCACCACAAAGCCCAGCCACGAGATGATGTCGCGCAGGCGCTCGTCGCGCTTCTCGATCGGTACGGTGCGATCGAGGGAACGGTAGGCCTCTGCCAGGTAGCGCAGCAAAATGCCCTCGGAGCGGGCGATGCCGAGCTTTTGAATGTAGCCCTTAAAATCGCTCGTGCTTTCCAGCATATCGCGCAGAACGCTCTTGGGAGAGAGCTGATAGTCGTTGGCCCAGGGCACTTCCTGGCAGTACTTGTCAAAAGCGGCGTCGAGCAAATCCTCGAGCGGCTTTTCGTACGTGACGTCTTGAATGCGCTCCAAGCGCTCCTCATATTCGACGCCGTCAGCCTTCATTTCTGCCATCGCGCGGTCGCGCGCGGCGCGCTCCTGTGCACGCAGCACCTGTTTGGGATCCTCGAGCGTTGCCTCGACCATCGAGATCAGATCCATGGTATAGGTCTCACTCTCGGGGTCGAGCAGCTCCAACGCGGCAAGCAAGAACGGCGAGAGCGGCTGATCGAGCGCGAAGTCCTCGGGCAGATCGACCGTCAGCGCATAGTCGATGTCCGGCGCGGCGTCAGTCGGGGCGTCGGGCGCGGGCGGCACCTCGGTGCGAACGACGACGCCGGAATCGATGAGCGTGGCGAAGATTTCGTCGGCGCGAACCTCGAGCTTAGCCTTTTCCTCGGGAGTCTGCAGGCTCGTCTCGATGAGGTCGTGTACGCGGGTTCGGGCATCGCCGCCCTGCTCGACCACGCTAATCACCATGGAGTGCGTGATGCGCAGGCGCGGCTTGAGCGTCTCGGGCTGCGTCTCGATCAGGCGCTCAAAGGTCTGCTTGTTCCAGGTGACAAAGCCCTCGGGGGCCTTTTTCTTTTTAATCTTACGGAGTTTTTTGGGGTCGTCGCCCGCTTTGGCCATAAGCTTGGCGTTTTCGATCTCGTGCTCCGGCGCCTCGGCAATTACCATACCCTCGGTGTCAAAGCCCGAGCGGCCGGCGCGACCGGCAATCTGGTGGAACTCGCGGGCGCGCAGACGACGCATCTTGTAACCGTCGAACTTGGTGAGCGCGGTGAGCACCACGGTGTGGATGGGCACGTTGATGCCGACGCCGAGCGTGTCGGTGCCGCAGATGACGGGCAGCAGGCCCTGCTGCGCCAGGCGCTCAACCAGTAGGCGATAGCGCGGCAGCATACCGGCGTGGTGCACGCCGACGCCGCAGCCGAGCAGGCGCTTGAGAATCTTGCCGAAGGCGGTGGAGAAACTCGTGCCTTTGGCAGCTTCCTTAATGGCCTCGCGCTGCTCCTTGCTAGCGATGCCAAAGTTGGCAAGCGACTGTGCCGTGGCAAGCGCGGCGTCCTGACTAAAGTGCACGATGTAGAGTGGGGCCTCTCCGCGGCGCATGGCGAGCTCGACGGTGCCCTCGAGGGAGGTCGTCACATAGTCGTAGCTCAGCGGAACAGGGCGCGGGGCGTCGACAACCAGGTCGCAAGCAGCGCCGGTGTGCTCCTCGAGCGAGGCGGCGATCGCGGTGACATCGCCGAGCGTGGCGCTCATGAGCATGAATTGCGTGTGAGGCAGGGCGAGCAGTGGCACCTGCCAGGCCCAACCGCGATCGGGGTCGGCAAAGTAGTGGAACTCGTCCATGGCGACGCAGCCAACATCGGCATCTTCGCCCTCGCGCAGTGCGTCGTTGGCAAGGATTTCTGCCGTGCAACAGATGACGGGCGCCTTGGTGTTGATGTGCGTGTCGCCGGTGATCATGCCGACGTTATCGCGGCCGAGCACCTGCACAAGGTCGAAAAACTTCTCACTGACCAGAGCCTTGATAGGAGCCGTGTAGTAGCAGCGCTTGCCCTGCGCCATGCCCATAAAGAGCATTCCCAGCGCGACGAGCGATTTACCCGATCCGGTCGGTGTTCCCAAAATGACATGGTCACCGGCGGCTAGATCCATGAGGGCCTCTTCCTGGTGGTCCCACAGCTCAATACCGCGATCGCTCGTCCATTCAAAGAAACGTTCGAAGGCCTGATCGGGCGTGAGCCACGGTTCGGGCTCACTGCCATCCTCGGGCTCCCACCAGGTGGGGGAGAGCGCGCCGAGCGAACCGAACTCGGCTTCGGTTCCCGTGCCGCCCGAGAATGAGCTGGCGGCTCCGGCGCCGGAAACGGTGCTGGCGGTGGTGTCTGTCGTGGTCTGTGCCATGTGGTTGCTTTCTCTCGCGTTTGTCCGCCAACTATTATGGCGTAGCGTCGCATCGATGCGTTCGCAGGCAAGAAAATGCAGGAAATGGGCGTTCTGCCCAGCCGTTTGGTGCAGTTGCCAGCTAAGTGAGTAGACTTTTTGCAATATCGCGAGCACATGGCTTTTGCGCAAGGGCTCTACCTGCACTGATAATTGTCCTTGGGGGAAGCGGGCACTGCGGGGGCGCGTCA
>ERZ1673695.3196-NODE-3196-length-10392-cov-4.733772_pt1 | contig 10392 bp, 14 predicted proteins | sample MGYA00580225_ERZ1673695 | MGnify/ENA primary metagenome ERZ1673695 (study PRJEB41218, sample SAMN15661739) | gut metagenome | host: Homo sapiens | place: Canada: London | collected 2015-08-20/2019-03-30 | study: EMG produced TPA metagenomics assembly of...
AGGTCCTGGAGCGGATGGACGGCCTGGTGATCCTGGACGACCTGGACAGCGACGCCCTGGGCGTCTACTGCGTCATGATGGCCCGGTACGAGAGCCAGTGCAAGCTGCTGGCCCTGGCCGCCAAGGGCCTCAAGGAAGCCAAGGAGGACCCGGAGGCGGTGGCCGACGCTGCGGCCAAGCTGGACGCGGTGAGCGGCAAGATGCAGTCCCTGGAGCGGAACATCCTCCAGTATGCCGAGAAGCTGGGGCTCACGCCCTCCGGCCGGGTGCGGCTGGCCCAGAAGCGGGCCCAGGCCGCCGCCGATGCTGCGGCCGATCCGGACGGTGATCTGTATGGCGACTAGGTGGCAGTCCGGCCTGCACCACCCGGTCTCGGTCTACGCCAAGCAGGTCACCCAGGGCCGGCTCCGGGCGCAGTGCTGCAAGTACGAGATCCTGGCCTGCCAGCGGCATCTGGACGACCTGAAGCGCCAGGGGACGGAGGGCTTCCCCTATGTCTTCGACACCACCCGGGCCGACCGGATCGTCCGCTGGTTCGGCCAGTGCATCCAGGTGCGTGGCGTGGATGCAGGGAAGCCCATCAAGCTGGAGCCCTGGCAGGTGTTCGACCTGGGCTGCACCTACGGATGGGTCCACAAGGACACCGGGGCCAGGCGCTTCACCCACACCTACAACAAGCGGGCCCGGGGCAACTACAAGTCCAGCGAGAAGTCCTGTCAGGGCCTGTACCACATGTGCGGCGACGCCATCTATCCGCCCTACCGGCTGGAGCTGGCCCGGTTCGAGCAGGAGCCGGAGGTGGAGTGTGCCGCCGTGGACCGTGGCCAGGCCATGCGGGTACTGGGCGACGCCAAGAAGATCGCCCTCAACAGCCCCAGCATCGCAAGGCGGCTGCTGGTCCCCCGGTCCAACCCCATCGTCCACCGCACCCGGGGCGGCTCCATGAGGGCCCTGTCCAAGGACACCAAGAACAAGGACAGCGGCGCCCCCACCTACTTCGTGGTGGACGAGTACCATGCCCATCCCAACTCGGAGATCTACGACCTGGGCACCAACTCCTTCGGCAAGCGGGCCCAATCCCTGCTGGATGTGATCACCACGGCGGGCGATGATGCCGGCAACAAGCCGTGCTATGAGGAGGAGCTGTACGCCAAGCGGGTCCTGGAGGACCCAACGGTCACCGACGAGAGCTACTTTGTGATGATCCGGGAGCTGGACGATGGTGACAGCCCTCACGATGAGGGGGCATGGGCAAAGCCAAGCCCCTGCCTGCGGTATCCCAGCCAGTACAGTGAGATCCTGCTCAAGCAGATCCGGGACGAGCACAACACGGCCTACGCCTCCAACGATCCGGACAAGATCCGCAAATTTTTAACCCGGCGCATGTGCGTCTGGCAGACGGGCAGCGTCAACCGCTATCTGGATGAGCGGTGCATGGCGCTTGTCAAAACAGCCATGAAGCCTCGGGCGGAGTTCGCCGCCCTCACAGACGGGCTGCACTGTCACTGCGGGTTTGACCTGGGCAAGCGCATCGACCTGTCCGGTGCAGGGGCTGTGTTTGACCTGGGGGACGGACGCATCGCCATCAAAATGCATGCCTTTATGCCCGAAAACGGGGCGGGGCGGCACGAAAAAACCGACCGGGTGCCCTACCGGTTTTGGGCCGAGGGAGGCTATTGTACGCTGACGCCCGGCGATGTGACGGACAACAGCTATGTCTATAACTGGATCTGTGCCGGCGAGCGGGAACACGGCTGGGCGGTAGACGAAGTGGATTATGACGGACACAACGCTACCGATCTCGCCATCCGCATGAACGAGGACCGCAACCGGGAGGATTTCTGCGTGGAGGTGGCGCAGACCTGCGCCGGACAGAACCTGGCGGTGAAGACCTTCCGGGAGCTGCTGCTCCAGGGGCGTTTGATTATCGAGGAGAATCCGCTGGCCTACTGGTGCCTGGGCAACGCCATCGAAATCCAGAACAACTATGGAGATATAAAGCTCTCCAAGCGGCACAAAGACGATACAGAGCGCATCGATCCTGTGGCCGCCGTTATGAACGCCCTGGCCCGGCTGCTGGTGATGCGTACGCCGGGCAGCAACATCAACGACCATGTACTCTCCGAGGATTGGGGGATTTGAGATGAAACATCTGAAGGCGGCCGGGCGGAGGCTGGCGCTCTACCTGGACGATCTGCTGCTCCTGGCCGGCGGAGCCTGCTTTGTGCGGGCGGCCTGGGAGCTGGGCGGCCGCCCGGCTGCACTGCTGGTGGCCGGCGGGTGCCTGGTAGCCTACGCAGTGGTCATCGCCAGGGCGCGGAGAGGGGGAAAACGATGATCTTTGACCGGGCAATCAACGGCCCAAGGGCGTCGATTGAGACGCGGACGCTCTCCACGGAGGAGCTAGGGCAGTTCTTAAAGGACCTGTTCCTGTCCGGGGAAGACGTGGAAACGGGCCAGGGGACCGCGGAGCGGCTCTCCCCGGTGGCGGCTGCCCACCGCATCCTCAGCAACTCCTTCGGGCTGATTCCATTCGCCACCTACACCAAGGACGGGGACGCCCGGAAGGCGGTGCATGACCCGGCGCTGGACCGGCTGCTGAAGGTGCGGCCCAACGAGCGCATGTCCCCCTTCCTGTGCCAGAAGCTCATCATGTCCAACGCTTTCTGGTATGGCTTCGGCACCTGCTGGAACCGCCGGGATGGGGACGGGCGCCTGGTGGCCCGCATCCCTCTGCCCACGGAGTGCTGCTCCATCCGCAAGGACCGGGAGAGCGGGCATTACTGGTACGACTACAACGTGGATGGCTGGCAGCGCACCTTTGCCCCATATGAGCTCTCCTTCCTGTTTTTCGAGACCTATGACGGCACCCGGGGGAGGGGACTGTTGGACCTGGCTAGGGAGACCATCGCTATGGACGCCATGGCACAGCGGTACGAGCGGAAATTCTACCAGAACGGGGCCCGCCTTTCCGGTGTGCTGGAGGTGGACACCGACGCCAAGCCGGCCACCCGGCAGAAGCTGAAGGACGAGTTTCGCGGCTACGCCTCCGACGACGCCTTCGCGGTGGCGGTACTGGACCACGGCATGAAGTTCACCCCCCTGGGCCTCTCCCAGAGCGACGCCCAGTATATTGAGAGCCGCGCATTCACGGTGGAGGAGATCGCCCGGTTTACCGGTATCCCAAAGCACATGCTGCAGACCGGCAAGGAGAGCTATGACTCCAACGCCCAGCAGCGGCAGAACTACGTCACCGACACCCTGCTGCCCTATGTGGTGCAGTGGGAGCAGGAGGACGGCTATAAGGCCATTCCCCCGGACAAGCGGGACGGGGAGGGCTGGTACATGCGGGGCAATGTGGCGGTACTCCTACGGGGTGACGACCTGACCCGCAGCCAATTCTATGAGCGGATGGTCCGCAACACGATTTACAACCCGGACGAATGCCGTGCCCTGGAGGAAAAGTCACCCATCCCCGGCGGCCTGGGCCAGGAGTTCCTGGTTTCCAAGAATCTGGCCTCTCTGGGGGCCGTGCTGAAAGGAGAGAAATAGATGGATGTAAACCTGAGAGGCGAGCTGTGGGACAACGACTCGGCCGACATCCTGCGCTGGTGGGGATGGAGGGACATCACGGCCCCCATGGACATCCAGGCCGCGCTGGACGCGGCGGACGGCGAAGAGGTGACGCTGCTGATCAACTCGCCCGGGGGCGACATGAGCGTGGGACTGGAGATCCGCTCCATGCTGCGGCGGTATACCGGCAAGACCACCGCGCTGTTCCAGGGCCTTGGGGCCAGCGCGGCCACCCTGGCGGCCACCGGCTGCCAGGTGATCCAGAGCGAGCCGGGGGCCCTCTTGTGCTACCACAACCCCGCCGGCGGCGCGGAGGGGGATTACCGGGCTATGCGTCGGTCAGCCGAGGCCCTGCGCAACGCCCGGGACTGCATCCTGGAGGTCTACACCGCCCGGGGCGGCGGCAAGACCCGGGAGGAACTGGTCTCCCTCATGGACAAGGACATCTGGATCAGTCCCACCCAGGCCAAGGAGTACGGACTCATCGACGAGGTGGTGGGCCTGCCCGGCGGGGAAGAGGACCCGGCGGCCTTTGTTGCGGCGGCGGGCGGCCGGATTCGCCTGACGGCTGCCATGCGGCAGCAGTACCAGGATCATCTGGCCGCCCAGCGGACCGCCAGGACAGCCGAAGAAACGGCAATCCGCGCCCTGGCCCGACTCAGAGCGCTTGCACATTTTTGATCAATGAAAGGAGATCGCTATGGACTACATGGAAAAGATCAATGAGCTGCGGGCCCGGAAAGGCCAGCTGCTCGCCCAGGCCGAGGGCTTGGTGAAGGACGGCAAGATTGAGGATGCCAATAAGATCACCGACCAGATGGAGGCCATCAACGGTCAGATCTCCACCCTGGAGAAACTGGCCAAGGCCAGCCGTGAGGCGGCCGAGCCCGTCTATGACGGTGAGCTGCACACGGATCCCAAGGCCCACAAGGCGGGCAATGGTGGGGCGGACAAGCCCTTTGCCTCCATCGGCGAGCAGCTGGCGGCCATCTACAACTTCCGCAAGAACCACGTCGAGGACAAGCGTCTCCAGCAGGTCAACAACGCGGTGCTGGGCGCCAACGAGGGCGTCGGCGCCGACGGCGGATTCGCTATCCAGACCGACTTCGCCTCCGCGATCATGGAGAGCGCCGTGCAGATGAGTCCTCTGCTGAACCGGCTGGACCGCTACACCTGCTCCAGCGCGGCCAACTCCATGCGCTGGATCAGCGCCGACGAGACCGACGTGAGCAAGTCCGTATTCGGCGGTGTGCAGATGTACTGGGCCGCCGAGGGCGCCGCTGTGGCCGCCAGCAAGCCCCAGTTCAAGGAGATGAAACTGGACCTGGAGAAGATGATGGGCTTCCTTTATTGCACCGACGAGATGCTTCAGGATGCCGCGTTCATGTCCGGCTTTGCCTCCACCGGCTTCACCCTGGCCGCCGACCGCCTGCTGACTGAGGCCGTGATCGCTGGAGACGGCGTGGGTAAGCCCCTGGGCCTGCTCCACTCCAAAGCGCTGATTGAGGTGGCTAAGGAGACCGGCCAGGAGGCGGGAACCTTCGTGGGCGCCAACGCCATCAAGATACAGGCCCGGGCCATGCCCCGCAACCGCAACCGCCTGGTGTGGCTGATGCACCCCGACCTGGAGGAGCAGCTCCCCTACCTGTCCATCCAGAGCGGCGAGGCGGCCAAGTTCCTGTGGAACCCCGAGGGCGGCCTGGGCAACTTCGACACCCAGCGGGTGCTCAACAAGCCGGTGCTGTTTGAGGATAGCTGTTCCGCCCTGGGCACCAAGGGCGACATCATGCTGGTGGACCCCTTCATGTACATTCTGCTGGCCAAGGGCGCCGCCAAGCAGGACTGGTCCATCCACGTGGAGTTCCTCACCGATCAGAACTGCTTCCGCATGGTGTACCGCTGTAACGGCATGCCCAAGGTGAGCAAGCCGCTGACCATCAAGAACAGCAGCAAGGCCCGCAGCCCATTCGTGGCGCTGGCGGACCGCAAGTAAGGAAGGAGCAGAGTATGAAGCGTATTTCGGAAGCACTGGCGTTTCAGAACGTCCTGGCCCCCCAGAGCGTGGCGGCCTCCACCGACAAGACGACCGCCTATGTGGATGTGTCCGGGGTGGAGGAGATTGTGTTCCTGGTGTCTGCCGCTGCCCTGGGCAAGGGTAAGGGACTGACGGTCTCCCTGCTGGCCTCCGGCGACAGCGGCGGGGCTGGAGCGGAGGAGATCGGCAAGGCTACCTTCACCGACGGCGTGGGCACCGCCCCCCAGCTTGCGGTGGTGACGTACAAGGTGAGCGCCCTCAATGGGCGGTATGTAGCTGTTAAGTTCCGTCATGACGCGGCGGACGGGGTGGTCTGCGGCGTGGCGGCGGTCGCCTCCGGGCTCTATCTGCCTGCGGCCAACGGCTGGAGCCTAGTGGTTTAATATGGCCCTGACGGATGAGCGGCTGGACAGGCTGCTGCGGTATTGCGAGGTGGATCCGGCCGATGAGCACCGGGTGACGAAGATCCGGGACCTCTATCCGGGCGCGGTGGCGTACCTGGAGGGGGCCGGGATCTCCGAGCCCGAGGAGGGCAGTCTGCGCCGGGAGTCCTACGACCTGTGTGTCAACGCCCTGGTGCTGGATTCGCTGGATCTGCCGGAGCTGTCCGTCGGCGGGACGCTCCTGACCGAGAACCCCATGTTCCGGCGACGGCTGAATCAGCTGAAATTCTCTGAGCCGGCGTCCCGATCGGACGCCGGCTCCGCGGGAGGGTAGGAGATGGCGATGCACCAGCGCGCGGCGGAGCTGCGGGAGCGGGTCGAGGTGCTCCGGATTGTCCAAACGGACCACGTATGGAGCTGGGAGGTGCAGCGTACCACCAGCGCGGGCGTGGAACTGGGGGAGAGGACCAACCTGTTTTCGCAGGTGGGCATTGGGGCCAGAGACGCCAGCCTGGTGCTGCGCAGGCAGCCCATCACGCTCCACAATGCCCTGCGGTGGCGGGGGCGGCACCTGTTCCTGACCAGTCTGACCGACGGAAAACGGGGCTGGATGAGCGGGAAGGCTGCGTTGGTCGAACTGGTTGAGTGCCAGGGAAACGTCCACCGGGGCACGGATGGACCGGTCTTTCCGGGCGTGCTGACGGAAAAGTATCTGCGGCATGAGCGAGACGAACCCATGTCCGTCAATACGCTTTGCTACGTGCTGGTGACGCCGAAAGCCATCGAACTGACGCCGGGCGGGTTGGTGGATGTGGCGGCAGAGCCCTATGAAGTGCTGACCGCCCATACGCTGGACCCGTTCAAAAACGAATATGAGATCGTGCGGAAGAGGGACCTGTAGTGAAGACGTGGGTGGATACCAAAGAGCTGGATCAGTTCCGGCGGCACTGGGATGCTCTGTTCGACGTGTTTCCTGCGGCCCGTCAGGCCGCAGTTGCCGAGATGGGCGCGGCGGTCCGGCGGGATCTGGACGCCAATATCCTCTCCCAGGGCGTGGACGACCTATTCTGCCATGTACGGAACAGCCAGCGCCTGGCGCTGGGCAGCAAAGGCGGATATGCGGCGATCCGGGCGGAGGCCATGCCGTTTCATGACCGGTTCGGGAAACGCAAGACCTGGAAGGGGAAAACCGTTTCCGGGCGCATGGTGACCCGATGGCTGGAACGGGGCCATGGCGCACGCAGGCCTTCGGGGAAGGACAAGCGGTATCGGGCCCGGATCGTAGGGGCCGGGGTCAGCGGGCGCGGGGCCTATGTAAAGGGCCATCTATTCTACAGCTGGACCAAGCTGAAGGCATGGGAACACGCACGGCGGGCAGCGGACAAGGTGCTGAGCCGCCTCGCGGATGAAATCGACTACTAGGAGGCGCGTATGCTTAACCCCAACACGATATTGGCCGCACTGGAGGAGCGGCTGGGCGAGCGTTTCCCGGGACGCAGGGTGTACCGGGATCTGGTTCCGGAGGGCTTTGAACGGCCGTCCTTCCTGGTCAGCCTGGGGAGTGTGGAGATGGCGGACGCAAGCTGCGATACGCTGGACGTGAAAACGCAGCTGGTGGTGACCGCGTTTGAGACGGTGGACCGCTACCATAACACCCATGTCGCGGCATTGGCCGGTACGATGATGCTGGTACAGGAGCTGTTTGCGGCCGCTTATCTGCGCGTCGGGGACCGCGCGCTGCACGTGGCGGGCAACAAAGGCGAGTACCACTACGACTACGCCGAGATAACGGTCACGCTGAGCTACCAGGATGACCGGCCCGGCGGCGAAACGTGGCCGCCGATGGGCGCGGTCAGCCTAAATTTGACAGGAGGTATTGCAGATGGGACTGCCTAATATCAATATTTCGTTCCAGAACACGGCCATTACAGCGATCCAGCGCAGCGAGAAGGGCATAGTGGCGCTGATTATCAAGGACAGCAAAGGAAACGGGGCGCATATCCTGACCAACGCGACACAGATCCCGACAACGCTTGGAGCAGCCAATCAGGCCTATCTTCAGCGCGCGTTCCTGGGCTATGTCAATCCGCCCAGAAAGGTCATCGTCTATGTACTGCCCGCTGCGGCGGAGGCGCTGACCGATGCGCTGGATTATCTGGCCACCCAGGTATTCGATTATCTGGCGGGGCCGCCCGATATCACCGAGGAGCAGTGTACCGCAGTCGTGGCATGGATCAAAAGCCGCAGGCTCAACGACCACGCCGTCTGTAAGGCGGTTCTGCCCAATACGGCCGCAGACAGCGAGGCTGTCATCAACTTCACAACCGGCGGGATCGTGGCAGGCGCCACGACCTTTACCGCCGGTCAGTATTGTTCCCGGATCGCCGGGCTGATCGCGGGAACTCCGATCACCATCAGCTGTACTTACGCCACACTGCCGGAGGTGTCCGACGTGACCAGGCTGACGGAAGCGGAGATGGACGAGGCCATCGACGGCGGCGAATTTATCCTGTTCCACGATGGCGCGAAGATCAAAGTCGGCCGGGGCGTGAACAGCCTCCAGACCACCACCCAGGACAAGGGAGCGGCCTACCGGAAGATCAAACTGGTAGAAGCCATGGATATGATGCAGGCGGATATCCGCATGACGGCCCAGGACAGCTATATCGGCAAGTACGCCAACAGCTACGACAATAAGTGCCTGCTCATCACGGCCATCAGCGGGTATTTCCGGACCCTGGAGCTCGGAGGCATCCTGCAGGCGGACGCCTCCCGCACGGGCATCGACCTGGAGGCCCAGGAGGCGTATCTCCAGAGCGTGGGGACAGACACATCGGCCATGACGGAGCAGGAGATCAAGCAGGCCAATACGGCGGAAAGGGTCTTTCTGGCCGCCGCGGTCAAGATACTGGACGCCATCGAGGACATCGACCTGAAGGTCGTCATTTAAGGAGGGCACGGCATGGATTCTGCAAAGCGGGTTATTTCCGGCACCTGGGGCGAGGTGTGGCTGGACAGCGACAAGGTGAGCGAGTGTTACGGCCTTCAGGCCAAGGTCGGTTTCAACAAAGAGGATATCGCACTGTGCGGGCAGATGGCCAGCGACAAAAAGGTGACCGGCATCGACTGCACGGGCTCCCTGCGGATGCACAAGGTCAACTCCCGCATGGCGCAGGTGATCGGGCAGTATATCCGCAACGGGCGGGATATCCGCTTTACGGTCATCTCCAAGCTCAACGATCCGGACGCCTATGGAGCTGAGCGGGTAGTGCTGAAGAACGTTTCGTTTAACGACCTCACGCTGGCGGACTGGGAGGCCAAAAGCCCGGGCAAGGTCGAGTCTCCCTTCACCTTTACCGATTACGAGTTCCTGGATATGATCGGAACCTGAATTTCCATCCACGCTCCCCGCGATGGGAGCGACGGAAGGCATGGTTTGACAAAACGCGGCGCATCGGGTATGATGACACTGGCGCTGCACAAACGGACAGGCGGTTGGCCACGACCTCCGGAAGGGGGTGAGGCCATGCGGATCACATTACATATCGGGGCCTTCACGGTTACGATTATTGTGAAAAGCAGAAACCGCCACTCTGCCAAGTGACGGTTTCTCAGGGCTTTCCTGTTAAGCTGAACTTGGGCTGACCGCTTGTCGCAGCGCCCCTGTATGGTTATTATATCAGACGCCCCCGCTTTGTCAAGCACGACAGAGCGGGGGCGTCCTGCGTCCCGGAAAGGAGAAGCTTATGAGCGAACTTCTGGAGCTGCTGCTGCGGCCGGAGGTACCGAACGTCCAGAAGCAGCTGCCCACGCGAAAGTATCGGATCAAGCGCCTGAGCGAGGCCTGCGGGGAGGATGTGATCTTTACCCTGCGGGGCCTGCCGTATGGGCGGGTCAGCGAACTGAAGGAGACCAACAGCACCGACCTGAACGTGCATATCCTTCTGGCCGGAGTGGTGGAACCGGACTTTAAGGACCGGCGGCTGGCGGAGCGGTTCGGCGGAGCCACCCCGGCGGAGACCGTGAAGGCCATGCTGCTGGCCGGAGAGATCGAGGACATCAGCCGGGCGGTAGAACGGCTGTGCGGCTATCGCCGGGATACCATCGAAGAAATAAAAAACGAATAGAGGACGGCAGCGACCCGGAGCTGGGACTGGTGTATTACCTGTTTCACACCAAGGGCTGGAAGCCGGACGAGTTCTATCTGAAGCCGCCCGGCTTCCGGGATCTGGTGGCGGCGCTGGCGTCCTATGAAATCGATCACAGGCCGGGACGGCGTTAAAAAAGCCGCCCCGGCCGGGGCGGCGGCAGCCTGTCGAAAAAGGGCAAGGGCCTTTTTCGACAGGGGGATGCATGACGGACAGGGCTCGATTCTTGCAGAAAAGTCGCCCTGTCCGTCAT
>ERZ1673695.3206-NODE-3206-length-10363-cov-3.867676_pt1 | contig 10363 bp, 8 predicted proteins | sample MGYA00580225_ERZ1673695 | MGnify/ENA primary metagenome ERZ1673695 (study PRJEB41218, sample SAMN15661739) | gut metagenome | host: Homo sapiens | place: Canada: London | collected 2015-08-20/2019-03-30 | study: EMG produced TPA metagenomics assembly of...
AATTTGCAGCCCTGTCATTGTCGCCCGTCAGCAGCACGGGCTGAATGCCGAGGGCCGTAAGCCGTGAAATCATCTCCCGGCTCTCGTCCCGCAGCCGGTCGGCAAGCACAACATAGCCCGCAAGCTCCCCCTCCGCGGCGACGTACGTGACGGTGCAGCCCTGCGCAAGATACTCTGCCGCCGCCCGTCCGGCAGCGTCGGCAATCACAACCCCGTTCTCCTCCAGCAGCTTTGCACTGCCCGCCAGCACCTTGGCCCCATTGACAACGGCCGATACGCCTCGCCCGGGCGCCATGGAGAAATTGCTGCAGTCGGGCAGCGCCTTCCCGTAACAGCGCACGATCGCCTTCCCGAGCGGGTGCTCGGACAGCTTTTCGGCACCGGCGGCCAAAGCGTACAGCGAATCCTCCGAATACCTTTCATTCGTACTCTTCACGGCCACGACCTCAGGCTGCCCATAGGTGAGCGTTCCCGTCTTGTCGAATGCGACGATCCGCACCTTGGAAAGCCGCTCCAAGGCATCGCCCTCCTTGACGAGAAAGCCGTGTCTGGTCGCGTTCCCAATCGCCGCCATGATGGCCGTAGGCGTTGCCAGAACCAGCGAACAGGGGCAGAATACGACCAGAACGGTCACGGCGCGGATGAGCTCCCCTGCGATGATCCACGTCAGAGCCGCCGCAGCCAGCGCAATCACGACAATCCAGGTTGCCCAGCGGTCTGCCATGCCCACGATCTTCGCCTTGCCCGCGTCGGCCGACTGCACGAGCTTGATCATTCTCTGGATCGAGCTGTCCTCGCCGACCTTTGTCGCCCGCATCTCAAATGAGCCGAACTGATTGACCGTGCCGCTGGAAACCTCGTCTCCCTCTGACTTATCGACAGGCAGTGACTCTCCGGTCATGACCGCCTGATTGACAGAGGTCTGCCGCTGACGATCACGCCGTCCACGGGCACAGACTCCCCCGGCAGAACCCTTACCACGTCCCCGACCTTCACCTGCTCGGCGGGTATGATTCGCTCCTCGCCGCCGTCCAGCACTCTGGCCGTCTGCGGCGTCAGACGCACAAGCCTTTCAATGCCTGCGCGCGCCCGCGCCACGGTCAGATCCTCCAGCAGACTGCCCAGCTGCATGATGAAGGCGACCTCGCCGGCCGCAAAATATTCCCCAATGCAGATCGAGGCAATCAGCGCGATCGAGACCAGCACATCGGCCTTGATATCGAACTCGGTCACAAGCCCGATGATCGCCTCCAGCACGATGGGCACGCCGCACAGGACAATGGAGACCCAGGCGAAATCGAAGGTCAGCGAAAGAGAATCCTTCAGCATACTGAAAACCAAAGAACTTGCCGAAAGAGCCAGCAGAACGACGTCTTTCTTCACGCCGCCGAGTGCAAGGAGCCGTTCCAGCTTCTTCAGCGGCCCTCTGAAGGGATTGGTCATCTTGATCTTCTCCTTTATACCTTAGGGGGTATAGGTATATTATACGCGTCAGCGCCTCTTCCTGTCAAGCAAAAAAAGAGGAAAGCAAACCGTTTCCGATTCCTTTCCTCAAAAAAATTGCGTTTTTCCGTTTCAGGACATATTTGAGAACCGCTCCACCGCCTTGGTAAAGCTCTTGATCGTCTGCTCCGCGTCGCCGTGCTCGATGCCGTCGCGGACGCAGTGATTGATGTGCCCCTCCAGCACGATCTTTCCGCAGTTGTGCAGCGCCGACTTGGCCGCGTTGATCTGGGCGAGCACGTCCTCGCAGGGGATATCCTCGTCCACCATCCTGTCGATCGCCTGGATCTGCCCGATAATTTTCCTCAGCCGGCGGTGCAGATTCTCCGCATCCATGCACTGTTTCATCGCCTGTCCTCCTTACCCCTCGGGGTATGGATACATTATAGCGGGTTCCGGCCGAAATGTCAAAGCAATTTGCCGGGCCGCGCGGTTCTCACGGACACACAGCAGCTCAGCCAAGCCCCGCTCGAGTCCGTGGATTTAGCGAAGCATCCGCTCCCTGCGCGCCGCAAAATAGCTCCTCATCTGCGCCTGAGCAGGACGGCCATGCCAAGCGCAGCCGCACCGAGAAGCCCCGCCGCCCCCTGACATCCGCCGCAGCCGCCGCCCGCAGCCTCCTGTTCGACTCGGATTTGGACGGGCGAGGAGTACACATAGTAGTCGGTGATCTGCTCGCGCACATAGAAGAGCACCGTCGCCTCTCCGAAGTCCGCAACCGAATAGCCGTCTGCTCCGCCCTCAAGCCGGAGCGCACCGCTGAGCACGGTCACATTGGCGTTCGCCGTATAGGTGCCGCCGTCCCTGGTGTAAACCGTGACGGGGAAAGTCAGCGTCCCGCCCTCGCGGCAGGTAAAGGCCGTCTGCAGAGCCTCGATCCGATAGGCGGTCTCCGCCAGCCAGTCGGGATAATCGGTGGTATAGCTGCCATAGCCGAGCGTATAGTCGGCGAGCAGGTCGTTCTGACTGCGGTAGGTCCAGGTACAGATCTCAATGCCGCGCGCAGAGATCTGCGAAATCAGCTGCCCGTCCAGCTGTTCGTAGGAAGGATGAAAGGTCGCGTTCAAAGCTCCCGTCTGACTCTTGATCGAGCGCAGTGCCGACGTATAGTCGCTTCCCATGACGTTGAGCGAGCTGTTGAGCACGCCCACCGAGATCTCGGGGCAGGCCCTGCGGAACTTTTCCAGCATCTCGGTATGGAAGGAGATGACTGCGACCCGCCCGCTCATGCCGTACTCCTCGATCGCATCCTTCAGCGTGGTTATGATGCCCTCCTTGGTGGACTTGATCTCCACATAGAAGATCAGGTCATCGCCTTGGAACTCCTGAAAGAAGTCGTCCAGCAGCGGGATGGGATCCCCTGTACTGCTCCGGCTGTTGACCTGATAGAGCTTGAGCTGCTCGCTGGTCATGGTCTCAACATTGCCGCTGCCGTTGGTGGTGCGCGCTATGGTGTCGTCGTGCATGACGACGGCTCTGCCGTCCGTGGTCAGATGGATGTCGATTTCCACGGCGTCCGCTCCGCCGCGGTCGTAGGCCGCGCGCGCCGCGCGAACCGTATTCTCGTTGTAAAGCTCCCCGTTCTCGTCCTCGAGATTGCTCAGCCCCCGGTGAGAGACCACGATCGGCCCTCGCAGCATGGCGTTGGACGAAAAGCTGTCAAGCACGCGGTAGAGCGCCTCGTCGTCGTTCGACAGGATCCCGTTGACGCCCGCCGTCGCCGCCGTGTTCCTCTCGAGGTCGTCCCCTGCCTCCTGCCACACCTGCACAAGCAGTTTCTGGAGCCTGAGGATCTGCCCGGCTGTCAGCTGACCCGGCCCGGTCAGCGCGATCTTGGCCAGATTGCGGTTGAGCGTGTCCCGCACAGAGATCTCATCCAAAATCACCGTTTCACGCGCATCCCAGATTCCGACCAGATTGGGACATGCCGCACGCACCGCCCCCACCAGTTCGGGCTGTTCACTCATCACGTAAGCATCCTCCAGTCCCGAAGTCTGTACAAACGCGATCAAAGCGTCCGCATCCTCCTGCGAGGCGATCTCCAGCGCGGGGATCACCTTGCCTTTGAATGCGCTCCCGGACAGTATTTCCTCCGCAGAAAAGCGCTCCTCGTCAAAGACAATCTCGCCGGCCCGGAAACAGAGAATCACGACCGCCGCCCTGTTGGAAGCCTCAAATCCCGCGCGTTCGGCCCGGGTCAGCACCTCCCGCACCATGACAGGCGCGTTGACCGCCATGTCGGGCGAGGTCTGAATCTCGGCATAGCCGGCAAGCGCCCCCTCCACGGCTGAAACCGGGTCAGACGAACCGCTCCACGCAAGCGCGGCCGCAGCCAGAATCCCCATCAGAAAACAGAAACACCTTCTCATAACGCAGCCCTCCTGTTACTGTTCATTATAGCATCCGGCCGGCCGCCGCGTCAAGGCAGGCCGGAAAAGCTGATCAAAAACAGCCTGAGTTTGATCAAAAACCGCAAAAAAAAGAGAGCTTGAGGAAAGCTCCCAAAAAAATCAGCGGATGCGGATGCAGGCGAACGATACGTCGTCCGGCAGACTGCCCTCAAACAGGGAAACGGCCAGATTCTCCAGCATAAAGCAGATCCTCGCGGCGCAGAGACGGTTGACCGAAATGCGCCTGAGATAGTCCAACAGTCCCTCCCTGCCCATGCCCAGCCGCATCATGCCGCCCACTCCGGCGCGCTCGAGCCCGTCGCTGAACAGCAGCAGCGTGTCGCCCGGCCTTACGGTGCGCGAAGCATAGTCATAGGCCCGCCCTCCGCCGCGGCGTTCGGCGCGCGGCAGAGTCAGCGGCTCGTTCCGGCGGAAGCAGACGACCGCAGGATTCCCGCGCTCGCACAGGCGCAGCTCCCCTTCGGCCGAGACCGTGAGCGCCGTCAGGCTGGCGCAGTCCATGTCCCGCACGGGGTCGTAGGGGATCCCCTCCGCCGCACCTGCAAAGGCCTGTTCACAGCCCATTCCCCGCTCCCACAGCTGGGACGCCATAGAGGTGAGCAGCTCCGAGCGGATGCCCGCAGCTGCGCCGTTCCCCATGCCGTCGGAGAGCGCCGCAAACAGGTTTCCCTGCTCGGCCCGCACGACGACGCTGTCCCCGGATACGCTCTCTCCCGCGCGCGCCAGGCACCTGTAATCAAATTCAAACTCCATACCGGAACCTTCCCTGTCTCTCTGCCTCTGTTTTGCCGCGCGCTCTTGCAGCCGGCGGCAGTGGACTTCATCGCTCCCTTTCCTCGCGCTCGACCGCGGAGATCAGCCCGTCCACGGCGGCACGGCTGTCGGCGGCAGCCTCCCCAAGCAGGGAGGCGATCCTCTGCACGGTCTCCGTCTGCCTGCGCATGGCCGTCTGCGCCGCGCGGATGCTCTCCTCCCGCACTCTGCGCAGCTCCTCTCTGGCGCGTTCCCGATCGGCCCGGTCCTGAAACAGATACAACAGCGTGCGGTTGTACGGCATGGCCACCGTGGTCATCTCGGCGTAGATCCCGCGCTCGGGCAGAGAGACCTCCCGCACATCGGTCAGCGCGCCCTCCGGTCTGACGGTCGGAAGCCCCAGCGCGCTCACATCGCAGCCCTCAAGCCGGTCGCTCCCGAACAGCCGGACGGCAGCCGCATTGCAGCGCTCGATCCGTCCCGCCTCGTCCGTCAGCAGCAATGCCAGAGGCGTGTGCTCGAACACCGCGTCTGCCCGGTCCTCCACCTTGCGCCGCATATGGGAGACGCACATGTCCGGCGAAGCCTTGCCCTGCACGATGGCGACCGCCTTGTCGCGGCAGGTCTCGTAGCCGCAGCAGCCGCAGTTGAGCAGGTCCCCCGCGCCCGTCTTGCCCATGGAGCGGAGCGCACTCTCGATCAGCTCCTCCGGCACGGGCGCCGGTTTGCGCCGCAGGGAACGGTAGTGCGCGCTGTAATCGCCCCTCAGCCCGTCGGTCAGGGGCGCCTCCGCCTCGCAGAGACTGTGCGCGTAGGCCTTGATCTGCTCTCGGCCCTGCAATACCGATACGCCCATCTGGCGCATGACCGCCGAGCCCAGGCACCCGCCGCGGCAGACGTTCATCTCAAGAAAGCATCCGTTCAGCCTGCCCGCCGCCAGCGCATCCAGCGCCTCGATGCACTCCTCCATGCCGTCCACCGCAACCGTCTCGTATTCGGCGCGCAGCTCGCGCCGCAGATTGGCCGCAATCCCGCCCGATGCGGGGAAATAGCGGATCTTGCGGGCCCGGACGCCGCGTGCGGAGCGGTCCTCCCCGTCAAATCCAATGTTCCTCTCTTCCAGCCAGCTCTTGAGCTGCGCAAAGGTCAGCGCGGCAAAGAGTCCCTTCCCGACCTCCGCCTTCTTGGCAATGCACGGCCCCACAAAGACCACCTTCGCCCGACTGCCGTAGACCGCCCGCAGCATCTTGGCGTGCGCCAGCGCAGGCGTCAGCACGGGTGCCAGCTGGGGCAGGAGCGACGGATAGTGCTTCTGAATCAGCAGATTCAGGGACACGCAAGAGGATGTAATAATGTTCGGCATGGCGTGCGCGGCGATCAGCTCCTCGTAGGCGCGCGTCACGCGTTCGGCGCCGACAGCCGTCTCTTCCACGCCGGCAAAGCCCAGCTTCTTGAGCGCAGCCGACAGCTGAAACAGATTGATTCCTCCGAATGCAGCCGGGAACGACGGCGCAGCCGACACATATACCTTTTCCCCCGCCGCGATCGCACGCTCGATCTCAGGCCGGTCGTCGGTCACAGCGCGGGCGCCGCGCCCGCACTCGAGCACGCACCTGCCGCAGTAAACGCACTCCTCGCGCAGGATCTCGGTACGGTCCTCCCGGCAGGAGATGGCCTTGAGCGCACAGTGGCGGATACATCGGTAACAGCTCCTGCAATCCGCCTCCCTGACCTCAATGATCCTGTCCATATCCTCACCTCGCTCGCCGTAATTTCTCGGAACGCTTCCTCACCAGTATAACAATTTCCGCAAATTTTCGCAACCGCTTCCGGCCTCTTTTCCACACTTTTATCATGCAAGCGCCTCCGTCAAACGGAGGCGCTTGCAAAAATCCCATGTATTTGATTGTGTCAAAGCGCTTGCTTTTGTCCGCATCATTCCCGGCATGGCGCAGCCTCACCCGCGCCTGGTCCGATCCGCCCGCACGTCAGGCCTCGTCCCTCCTCGCGCTCAGTATCGCGGAGAGCCGTTCCATCAGGCTCCCGCCGCCGTCCACCGTGATGCTGCCCACGTTCTGACAGATCCTCTCCAGATACTCCAGCTCCTTGAGCTTATAGAGCGTGCGGTTCTCGTCCATGAGCCTGGCCGTATTGAGCAGGCTGCGGGTCGAGGCGACCTCCTCCCGCCGGGTGACGACATTGGCCTGCGCGCGCTTTTCCGCCACCAGCACCGTGTTCATGATGTCGCGGATCTCCCCGGGCAGGATGATGTCCTTGACGCCTGCGTCCTCGATTTCAACGAAGAGCGCGGCCTGTCGCTCCCGAAGGCGCGCGAGCACATACTCCGAGATCCCGTCGCGGTTTTCCAGGATCTCATCCAGACGGTAGCGGCCCACATATTCGCGGAGCGCCAACTGCATGGTCACGTGCAGCTGCTCGCGGTAGTCGTCGATCTGCGTGCAGACCCGCACAAAGTCGGAGATCCTGTAGCGGCAGACAAAGTTGATCCGCACCGCCACCTTGTCCAGCGTGAGAAGCTCCTGCCCCGCCAGCTCCAGCTGCAGCAGCCGGGCGTCGGCCAGCCGCACCTCTGTCTGCGTTCCGTTCTCCCAGAAATAGTAGGTTCCGCGCTCGAGCAGGCGGATGAACCTGTTGTCCTGAAACAGCAGGCCCTTCTGATGCTCGCCCACCTCATACCTGCGAAAGAGCGAAGCGGGAATGCGCTCGAAGATCCAGCGAGGCACGTCGGCCCCGACCTCCGGATCGGAGACGTCGATCATGCGGAACTCATGCCTGGCAAATATCTTCCAATAGGCATAGCGGCCGGAGGTCAGGCACTCGCAGAACTTTCCGTCGACGTAGTGCAGCGCGACCGTACAGTCGGCGACGTCCGCTACCGCGAGCGCGGATGCCAGCCCGTCGTCCCGCAGGAACACGTCCAGCTGCCCCGCCTCGGACGGAAACTGCCGGCTGAGGTCGCAGCAGACCACGCGGGAACCGCGGCCAAAAAAGCGGTACTTCCCGGGCTTGAGCATGCGCAGGTATACGCCGTTTCGAAAGAGAAGCCCTCTCTCATTCTCCGTAATAATCGTCTTCATATCTATTACCTCTCTTAAGGATGATTTGCGTCGCTTGCGCGGCCCGTCCGCGCCGTTTGCTGCGGCAGAGGGCTTGAAGCTGACGGGTATCGCAGCCGGGAGAATTTTTCTCCGGGCTTTTGCACGCCGTCAGCGGGATCCGCCCTCCGGCAAGGCAGCTCGTTGCGCTTGCCCGCGCGGGGTCAGGCCGAAGCCTCTCCGCCGGAGCAGGGACAAAACGCCGCGCTCGCGCTCTTTCAGGATTGCTCTTCGAATCTTGACAGGATTCTGACTGTTGATTTTTACCAAATCTAAGTCTCATACTTAGGCGCGGATTCGAACCGCAGATCCAGCCGGGACGCCCGTCTGCAAGGCGGGCGTTCGGGGAGTTGAACCCCTGCGAGGCAAGATCCGGCATACGCTTCGGCAGAGCCCCGCGCACCGCAGGACCGTTTACAGGTCCACGCACAGGAAATCCCTCGCTTGCCTGTCATTATACTGGAAATTTCCGGCAAAGTCGTGAAAAAAAAGCTGCGACATGATACTTCCCGCGGCAAAAATCTTTTTCCTCTGTCAAAAAATGACGGCTTGGGCGCGCGGGAGAAAGGCCGATTTTGACCGTAACGCTTGACATCGCAATTTCATGTGTGTTAAGCTATGTCTGAAAGCACAGACCTCCGCCCGGATCTTCCTTGCGCCAACCGATCCGCGGACGGACGCTCACCCAGAAGTCGTGCTCCAAAAGGATTGAATGCGATGAAGGAACGCTCTGAAAACCAATACCGCTACGAGCGCCAGGCGGACGACGCCGACTATCTCTTTCTCGACCACAATTTCGGGAACAACTGCCGCGCCCACTTTCACGGGGCGACCGAATTTCTGTTCGTGCGCACAGGTCGGGCCGAGGCCATCGTCAACGGCGTCTCGCGCGTGCTCGAGGCCGGCGAGCTCGCCGTCGTGCCCAGCTATCACGTGCACGCGTACCGCTGCGGCCCGGAGAACGAAGTCTATGTACTGCTCCTCTCCCAGGGACTGCTGCGCCGGTTCCTGAGCCGTCATGACGGCATGTTCGACAGCTTCCTTCCCGCCGGCCCGCGCACGCCGGAAATTTTCGAATGGCTGGAGCTCTCCTGGACCAGGTGGCCGGAAGCGGACCCGCTCATGCGCTACGGCCTGGCCACCTACCTGCTGGGGCTGCTGGCCCAGACCTACCCGACCGAACGCAGGCTCGACGCCAAGGAGCCCTCCGCCGCACGCATCCTCCAGTACATCGAGGACCATGCGACCGAGGAACTGACGCTCGAAGCCCTCGCCGCGCGCTTCGGCTACAGCAAAAACTACTTCTCCGCCATGTTCAACCGCGTCACGGGTATGCATCTGAAGGAGTACGTCAACCGCCTGCGCATCCAGCTCGCCCTGCCCCGACTGGCACTGGCCGACCGAAACGAGACCGTTCTCAAGATCGCCTCGGACTGCGGCTTCAACTCTCTGAACACCTTTTACCGCACGCTGCGCCGCTGCCGGGAAAAATCGTAACTTCTGACTGATTCTTTCTTGATTTTGGGTAGACGAAGCCCCGTCTCTCAGGCTATCATAGTCGTGAGAGGCGGGGCTTCTCCCGTCCTGAAGCAAACGAACAGGAGTGAAAGAAAATGTTAAAAATCGGAGCAATGGTCGAGAGCTTTCGACAACCCTTTCGTCAATCGGTCAAGCTGGCTGCACAGTCCGGCGCCCAGGGCATCCAGGCCGCAGCCTTCGGGCAGACGATCCATCCGGGCATGACCGCCGCCGAGCTGGCCGAGGTAAAGCGCATCGTCTCGGGCGAGGGCCTGGTATTCTCCGCCCTGTGCGGGGACGTGGGCTGCGACATGTTCTACGCGCCCGAACTGAATGCCGCGCGCATCGCCGAGGAAAAGCGTATGCTCGAGCTGGCAAAGGAGCTTGGCACGGACGTTCTGACCACGCACATCGGCGTGGTGCCCGAGGATCACAGCTGCAGGCAGTACGAGACCATGCACCGCGTCTGCCGCGAGCTCTCCGAGTTCGCCGACTCGGTGGGCGGCCACTTTGCCGTGGAGACCGGCCCGGAGAAGGCCGAACTGCTCAGAAGCTTCCTCGACGGGCTGGGCAGCCGGGGCGTTGCGGTCAACCTCGACCCGGCCAACCTGGTCATGTGCGCGGGCGACGACCCGGTTCAGGCCGTAAGGACGCTGGCGAACTACATCGTCCACACCCACGCCAAGGACGGCGTACAGTACCGGCCGTTCGACACGCGCGCCTTCTACTGTCCCGCCTGGTACGGTCTTGAGAGCCTCAGTCCGGACGGATACTTCCTTGAGGTTCCCCTGGGCGAGGGCGGCGTCAGGTGGAACGAATACCTTGCCGCACTCGAGGAGATCGGCTATGATGGCTTTCTGACCATCGAACGGGAGTGCGGCCCCACACCCGAGGCGGACATCGCGCGGGCGGCCGGCTTTTTGAGGGAACGTCTGGGAGGACTGCGCCATGAACGATAAGCTGAAGATCGGCATCATCGGCGTCGGCGGCATTTCAGCCGTTCACATCGACGCATATCGGCACAATCCCCACGCAGAGCTGTACGCCCTTTGCGACATCGAC
>ERZ1673695.3212-NODE-3212-length-10354-cov-3.427323_pt1 | contig 10354 bp, 8 predicted proteins | sample MGYA00580225_ERZ1673695 | MGnify/ENA primary metagenome ERZ1673695 (study PRJEB41218, sample SAMN15661739) | gut metagenome | host: Homo sapiens | place: Canada: London | collected 2015-08-20/2019-03-30 | study: EMG produced TPA metagenomics assembly of...
TTCAGCTTGATAACTTTTTCAAGCTGTGCCTCCGCACGGCTTTCATCGGTAGAGAACAGGTCATCTAACGGCGTCATTCCTAAATCTCTCGGTTTTACGTTCAATCTCCAACACCTCCTTTGTCAGCGCACGATATGCGGCGGCGACTTTTCCGTTTTTGTCGTGTGCGTAGATACTCTTGCCCCGGCCGCTTGTTTCGGCGGCTCTCACGGAAAAGGGTATTTCCGTCTGAAACACACGGATTTTCTCGCCATAATGGGAGCGCAGCGACGCAATGATCTCTTTGGCCTCATTGGTCCGGCTGTCAACCATAGTAAAAAGAATACCGTCGATTTTCAGCTTGGGGTTGATCTGCCGCTTTACTTTGGAAATGGACTGCATAAGCAAATCCAGACCCTTTGCCGATAGGAACGACGGCTGCGACGGAATGATAACGCTGTCGGCTGCGGCCAACGAATTGATCGGCATCATTCCGAGCGAGGGCATACAGTCAATGAGGATATAGTCGTAATGGGGTTTTACTGCATTGATATATGTCCGCAGCACGCTTTCACGGCTCATAGCGTTTATAAGCCGGATTTCCATACCCGACAACTCAATGTTTGCAGGCAGTAGGTCAACGCCCTCGCCGTGGTGCAGAATACCGCGACCGTCAGGAATCGGGGTGTCGTCAATTACGTCCTGCATAATATCCGCAAGCGTAACGGGCAGTTCGTCCGGCTTGGCGTAACCGAGGGAAAGCGTCAAAGAAGCCTGTGCGTCCGCGTCGATCAGCAGTACCCTTTTGTTTTCCTGCGCCAGCCCGATACCGAGATTTGCGGTCGTCGTTGTCTTGCCCACGCCTCCCTTTTGGTTCGTCACCGCGATAACTTTGCAATTCGCCATTTGGGTTTTCCTCCTTTACATAGATTTAGCCGCCTGCGGCGATGGCAGACGGCTATGTACGGATATGAAAAAAGCCGCTTGTTCCATTACGGAATAAACGGCCTTTTCGGATAGTCATATGTAGTTTTATCTTCTGACCGGAGCATTGGCAACCTTTACGATCAGCTCATCTACACAGTCGGTATATCTGCCTTGACGAAGCAAAGCATTTTTCAGGCGTACCAAACTTTCAATGACAATGCGGGTTTGCTCATAGTCAAGATAGAGGTAATATTTTTTGTTCCTCACAGTATCGCCCTCCTTATGTTCTTATTATAGAAAGACAGAAATCGCTCTGCAAATGTAAAAAAGATTGTTTTTCAAAAAAACTTCCATTACATAGATTTTGCCTCCTGCACCGATGGCAAACGACTATGTATTTTCGGAACAATATCTTCTGTTTTACTCGTAATTTCTTGCTATTATTCCGATAATGTGGTATGCTCTAACAAGTCAAACGAAAAAGCCGCCCATTCTTATAAAGAATAAGCGGCAAAATTCAGATGACTATATATGTTCTACTTTCTCTGTTGGGAAGTTCGTATGTACCGTTGCGTTGAAATACTTGGTTGTTCGGGGTGGGTCATTTGAAGCTCTCCGGATTCCAGCAAGGGTTTCAGGTAAAGTCGGAAAAAGGTTTTTTTACTTTTTACATCTAACAGAAACATCAAATCTTTTCTTGTTTGGGGCTTTTCACAAAGAAGAAGAATTTTCTGCTTTCCTCGTTCTTCCTTGTCGTCGATTTTTTTAAGACGAGCGCAATCCACTTTCTTTTTGAATGCTTCATATTCATCGCTCATCATAAAGTCAATCACGCATACTTTCGGAATACGATAGCGGTTTCCAATACGAAAGTGTTTGATTTTATTTTGATGAAGTAACGATAGAGCAGTGCTCTCACAAATGCCGTCCAGCATAAGCCTAAGTTCTTTTAACGTCAATACGTCTGGGTAGTCCCTTAATTTCACTTCAAGTTCATATCTTTCCTGCATAATGTTGTCCTCCTGTTTTTTTGTGAGAATGAATTGTCAATGGCAGTGATATGTGCTGCGCGGGGTCGAACCCCATGTCGTGTTTGAAGTGTTAAATATGTGGTCCAGTGCGGGGGGACGTCCCTTTAATGTCCCTCCGATTTCCAAATTTGCTCTCAAAATGAGCTGTTGCGGAAAACCTTGGTGGCACAAGGTTTTTCTACATCAAGTTGCCAAAAACCCTTGATTTTAGGGCGTTTTTCGTGGGTAACAGGTTCCGATAAAGTCCGCCAAATGGATTCGGTTTCAGAGTAAATGGTAAAACTCAAAATCCAGTGGTGGCGACACCGTGCGGGTTCGACCCCCGCTTCCGGCACCAAGAAACGACAGTTTTCGACAGAAAATTGTCGTTTCTTGATTATTTTTATAATGATGTTTAAACAACCGATAGTTGTGTGTGTTGGTGTTTATGAAACTACCCATCGCTTTAAATACTTCCTCCAAAATGCTATAATACACTTATGCAAGGAGGTATAAAACATGATAAATAAAATTCATTTTGGAAGACGAATAACAATATTTAGAAAAAAATTAGGACTTTCACAAGCTGAATTAGCTGAAAGTCTCGGCGTAACTTCTCAAGCTGTTTCAAAATGGGAATGTGGGAATGCTATACCTGATATAGACTTATTATTAGAATTATCACATATTTATAATATCTCAATCAACGAAATGTTGGAAGATACAGACTTGCTATTGAAAATGACAAACCAAAAGCAAGATAGTGACGGTATAACATATTTTATTTCAAAGTTAGAAAGCGAGAAAAATCGCGATTGGGCAAAAGAGATCGAAAGCGGAAACTGGATAAAACGTAATTGGGATAATGCGCAAAGCACAGTATCCTCAATGGATAAAGTGGGAGAAAAAATAGCTTCTTTAGGCGGTATAATAGTCGAAATCGGAGCGGGGCCCGGTGGTGGATATATGCCTTATGTTCTGAAAGCCAATCCTGATTCGGCTGTGATAATCAGCGATATTTCGCCGACAGTTGTGCGTAAGTGGAAATCCTGTCTTGATAAAACACTTGATTCACCCAACGTTTATTATGCGGTATTCAATTTCTGTTATATGCCGTTTGCAGATAACAGCATTGATGTTATATCAGATGGTGGAGGTATCGGCAATTGTGAAATCGGAGATAAATTAACAGCACTGAAAGAAGCTTACCGTGTGCTAAAGCCTGGAGGTATACTTGTTACATCAACCGGCTTTATTAACAAAGAAACCTTGTCTGCTTTACCGGTTGATGCTCAAAAGGTATTGCTCAAAAAACGTCCGGATGTATTTGAGGATCTTTATGAAGATACAGTTCTTGCAGGTTTTTCTAAAATTGACAGTATAATAGACGGTTGCTGGTATACTGATAACGATGATAGTACGATTGCTGATTTAGCTCGCTCTCTTCATATCAATCTGAAATTTACAAGCTATATAAGATATTGTACAAAATAATGAGCTAACTTGTCTTATAATTACAAAATTATTGTTCCACACGGTATTTATTTAATTGAGTTCAAATCACTCATCTGAAAACGCATCTTTTTCGTAGTCTCTTCACAGTGGGAGTGTATTTATAGGACTTTCTACTTTTCTTTTTCACTAAAGTCCTATAGTTCCACACCGACCAATACCGAAAGAATTCAATTGTTGGAAAGCGATTGACTCCTTTTGTTTTATGTAATCATAATATATTATAAATAAAAATAATCATAAAAAACAACAAATAAGTTCGAAATTGAAAGGACGAATGACGTGATAAAGCAAGTGGCTATTTCCCCCCTTTCCATCCGATGCGGAATCAAACGGTTTTATTTCGGCTTTGGCAAGTGTTGTCTGCGCGGTTAAAAAATACACTAACGATACGCCATATTGGTGTAATCCGAAAAACTATTACTGCAAGCATTGCGGCGATTGTTCGGGTCAGTCGATTGCAAGGCTCTCCTATCTTCGTTATGCAGACAAAACCGTCTCGGAATTGTGTGATATTATTAAAATACAGATTGACGTCGGTTATCCGGCTATGGTCGCAAACAACCGCATATTAGAGGAGATATCATGGGCATCCTGCTGGAAAATCGTATTTGAGTATAGAGAAAACGGGCTTCTTGTTATGCATAATGGCGGTGAAGTGACTGAAGAAAACCACGGATCTTATGAGGGTATTATCCTTATCATGGGTGTAGTCGAATGTAAACAAACCTATTGTGACATACTGAATCGAATATATTCCGTTCTCATCGACCCGTCACATGATACTTTGAAGCGGGATATCATAAACGACCTGTCAAATGTCACTACCGATAATGCTGCGAGTCTGGCTTACAAAATGATGGGAATCAATAGCGTTCCCATCGAAGCAAGATGGCATGCGGAGAAAGCATTTGTCTCTGCAGACAATCTGCTTTCTCCGCTAATCAGTGATGAGGGAATGAAAAGCAAACTGTCCGATTTGTTTTTCTCCCGTTATATTGCGGATCATAATAACGAAACCCATGGGATTGGATGTAAGATATGGAATTGTCTAAACATTGGGCCGCACACTGGATATATGCCCACGGAGGAGTCATTTGCATTGATACAGAAACCGGAGATACAGGCGGAGTTAAAGAGAATGTTCAGGATTATGTTTGATAACGATCGGGCTGCAGCGAAGGGAATCAAAGAATGTCTTGAAAAGTAAGGGCACATAGAATTGTTGGCATAAGCGAAAGTATTGTAGCGACAATGGAAAAGTATCTGCATGTCATAAATTCGGCGCTGTTTCCAGATAGAAAACTTAATGTAAAAGTTTATGTCCCTAACAAATTTCTATAACCGATCTTGTTTGTATCGACTTTACACCAGGCAGGGCCTTAAGCCAATTCGCACTACAGGTCTTTTCTCTTTTATAACTGCGTCGTCCGCGTTTTAACAGGCATCTTTTTTGTACCCGGCAGACAATGAACTCCCCAAGCTATATAGCTTGGGGAGTTTTTTGCATGACGCTTTCAGGAAAAATACTAAAGTTTTACGATTAGTACTTCGGTGAATTTGTTGACGGTACGTTCTTCCGGCACCAAAAAGAAACGGTAATTTTCGACAGAAAGCTGCCGTTTCTTTTTGTACTTTTTTATTTTCACTTTTTCGCTTTTCTGCTTTCTATGAAAAAATGTCGATTCCAAATAAAGAATAAGATATAAAGGATAAAAAAACGGTAGATTTCTTGACACAAAGCAAATTATATTGTACAATACTACCATAAGGTGAAAATATGTAAAGTCTGCCGATAAATAAATTGTTAGATGCATAAACTGAAAGGAGGCAAAAAATGAAGATTGAAATTAAAAAGTTATCCTCCGAACTGATTGACGATTATTTGCATTTTTTTGATACCACTCCGCATGATGATGAATTAGATGAACATAAATGTTATTGCGTGTGTTGGAGCAGCGCAAATAGTGAAGGACAAGATTTCTCCACAGCCGAACACAGAAGGGAATTGGCGATTAAATACATCCAAAGCAATGTGCTTCAGGGGTACCTTGCTTACTGTGAAGGCAAACCCATAGGTTGGTGTAACTGCAACACAAAATCTGATTGCCTTGAATGTGTTGCCGGAAGAATGTATCTTGCGCCGCTCGTCGAAACGGATACGCCTGATACCGCGGTGGTTAAATCGGTATTTTGCTTTGTCGTTGCTCCTAAAATGAGACGAATGGGAATTGCAAAGCAATTACTTGAAAGAGTTTGCATGGATGCAAAAGCTGAAGGCTATGACTTCGTTGAAGCATATCCGATAAAGGAATTCGTCAGTACACAATATGATTATATGGGACCGTACAATCTTTATATTATAGAGGGCTTTTCAGTTTTTCGTGATTTAGGTGACAGAGCGATAATGAGAAAAAAGCTGAATTAATACTATTACTGCAAAAAATAATTGCATTGCAAGATTTCAAATCCATCCATAAAATACTGTATAGATCTAAATCGTCGGCCTTTTTGTACTTTTTTCTATTTATTTTTTCGCTCTTCTACTTTCTTTGAAAGCTTTATAAAGAAGTTATAATTTATACGGTTTATAAATATTTACGAATCTTTTATTCATCTTTCCAACATAAGTATACACAATTTTGGTTCCACTCTTTCGATTATTTAGAGCTATTATTTATTGTTGTAAATAACGCAAATGTAGCTTTTATCTATAATTTCACGATTTCGTCCAATATAGATGTCTTTACCGATGCTAAGACTTTTTTCAGCATAGTAGGTCTTTTCATAGCTTTGTAACAGAAGCATTTTATAATCTTCTTAATATAAGGATATTCTGTCCTAACATAAATACGTTTTATATTAGGGCGATTTTCTTTTAATTTTGTCACGGTTTATAACATAGCTTATCAAACTGACTTTTATTGCCGAAAAGGAATATGTTGATACTGCCAGCTGTAATTAACTTTTCAAATATCGTATACAGTTAAAATCTCAGTTCGTCAGTAGATTCAATTTTTCATTGACCAAAAAAACTGCATATTGAATTATCCATAGCAGTTTCTTCCAAAGTTTTTATATTTTAATTATTATATATTAAAGTAAATAAATACGCAATTATGTTCAATTATAATTTGACGACTTTATTAATAAAATATTATTGGATAGGTACGTCAATAGTTTGAAAACTGAATTTACTGAAAATATATAATCTTAGGCTTAAAAATTGCTTACTATAGAAAGAAAGCCGGATTTACACAGGATACTTTTGCTGACCTTATCTGTAAAAGTGTTAATTTTGTCGGAAAGAGTAAGGTACCGAACTGTTCGCAGTGTATTGCTTTAAATGTTTTTTTAATGTCCCATCTTTTAAAGATTTCTCTTTCAAAATTATTAGAGGATGATTAGATATATTTGAATATGCAAATATAAAAATCTTATCTTTTCCGTCAAGTCATTACATTTGTTAAATACTAAAAAGATATTTTCATAAAAAATCTCGGAAAAGCCAAGTTTTTTCTAATTTTGGAAGACAATTTTGAAAGATGTGATTTTGTAAACATAGAACCTTATTTTTTCCTTTAATGAAGAGATTCGTCACTATATAAAGAAAAATATCGCACCCAAATGCGTATGGAAATAAAAATCCATACGTCTTTACTTTCAAAAATTCAAAACTGTAAAATTTTTAATTAATAATTTTTCTCTATTTGTCTTTCACATTCAGAAAGAAAATCTGAAAGGATGTGACGTTCCGTAAGAAAATTATCTTTTATTGAATCTTGAATTGCAGATAATTTATACGGAATATTGTTCAAAATACTTTTGTATGATATCAAATACGCTTTCTGAATATTTTTTATTTCCAACATATAATTATTATATAAATCTTTAAGTTTATAGTCAGTGTCAAACGTTTCTACAATATATTTAAGACAATTAGAAAGATTAATTCGATGCTCATACACCTTCAACAAAGTAAGTGACAAATCAATCGGAAGATTATTCCACGGTGTCTCGTTTTTTATGTGAGTAAGAAAAAATTCATCCAGATTTTTTAACATAGATAAACCCTTGTAGACATATCTTGGATCTCCAGTCGGCTGTTCAAAGTCTATTCGTACGATTGTACTCTTTTCTGCCCTTATTTCTTCTCGTATTCTTCTAAGACATGAAAATAAGAATTCATCATCATTTACATATAACTTTCGTCTCGTAATTTTAGTAATCGGAAAGAAATATTCATTTCTTCTGCTATAACGATGCTTTGGGTCACTTAAGTAAATATCTCTTATTTCAGCATAAGAAAGTTCCATACATGCAAATGGAATCTTCACAAAATTTCTTTCTATCGTGGGGCAAAGAAAAGCCTCCGCTTCATCATCATATCCAAATACTAAAATTTCATGAAGTCGCCCATTGGATTTCTCGTCATTAAAAATGATTGAAAGGTCACTGTCAATAATAATATATGTATTAGAATCAATCATACGTTTTATATAGCTTACTAACTTTTGAGGTGTAATTTTATTTATATTAGCAGGTGCAATTTTCAATATATCGTCGTAATAATCTAGAGGATAATATGCACCGTTTCCCCAAAACGAACCACAGCCACCATCTAAATAAACTTCCATATGCGTGGACATCCATTTCCGACCATCCAAATATGACCCTATAATACAACTTTTGTAGAAAGTCCAACATTCTGAAATAAAGCTATCTTTCAAGTTTATATCAAGACTTTTAATCATACTGAGATGTTACGTCGGCACCAAACTTTATATAAACGAGAATCCCACAAAACTCATCCACAAACAGCACGAAGCCGACGCTCCTCTCTTCACAAGAAGAGTCGTCGGCTTCTTTTTATGCTCCTATTAGAAGGTTGCCATTGCGGTCATACATAAGGACATGACGCTTTTCAATCTGCCGCTGAAACCTCGCATAATTTTTAGACCTCTTGGAGAGTCCGTCTAGTGTATAAACAAGAACATTGTCCACTCTCCCCTGTTTTGCAGCGTCTCGCATCTGACGAAACCCGTTTGCCTCCAGACAAGGCTTTGAGTTATCAAAAGAGTCCCCTACTACCAGCCATTGCCGGCCTTCCGCATAAGCAAAGAGCTCCTGACGCATTCTTTCCAATTCGTCCCATCCGTCTACCGTACAGCAATAGATCCACGTTCGATTCAGCATGACTGTTTCGGTTCTTGGCAGGACTTCAAGCAGATCCTGCGGAAACATGGAGTCAAACAATCCAGAGAAGTTCCATTCGATTTGCAGCGATCCGTCCTTAAATACATGTATACATTTCACTGTCAGATCAGCCAATTTACGGTCCAATCTTTCAAGAGAAAGGATTTTCCCAATCAATGTCTTTTCAGACATCGCATCCGGAACCTCTGGCATACTCTGCAGCGTTTCATTTAATGCGTCTACTTGCTTCTGGCATTCTGCAACCTTTCGGTTATTCTCCGCCATTCGTGTGGTGTACTCCTGATCGTCAATCTTTCCCTCCAGAAGCTCCTCAAAGCAATCATTCCCTTCCAGAAGAAGTTTGGCGGCAATTTTCTCCTGCTGTTTTATCTTTTCCTGTATCTGTGCCCGTTCGCTTCGCATCACTTCCCTTCTTTTCTCCAGCCTCCGTTCTGAATCGATACAAACCTGGGCGAACTGCTTTAAGGCATTCAACACAACCTCTGCCAGATCGCTTTCCATGATACGGGTTCCCTGGCAATGCAGATCATTGTCCGCCTGTCTCGCGTGGCAAATATAATAAGGGTACTTGGTCTCATGGAAATTCATTGCATAACCACAGTGACCGCATCGGATATTGCCAAGAAAAATCCTGGGGCTTGGTTCTCCCTTTTTGACCTTTGTCCTGGCTCGGGACTTTCTGATGGCAGCCGTCTTATCAAACAAAGCCTGCGTAATGATAACCGGGAACCGATTGGGAACCACAAACCATTCACTTTCTGGCTGCTTAATTAATTTCCGACTTCCGATTTTAGCGACCTTCGTCTTTCCATAAATGCACTTGCCTGTATAGCGTTCATCCTTCAAAATGTGCATAACAGATGAGCTGGTCCATCTGGTCCCCTTAGTGCTTCCTTTTTCAAACCGCGGTTTAAATCCACAAAATTTTACAAGCCATAAAAGCGGCGTCATTGTGTTTGTCCGGTTGAGCTTCTGTGCAATCTCCTTGGTAGAAGAGCCGGCTGCATACCAACGAAATATCTTTTTTATAACTCCCGCCGCTCCCGGCTCTATCTCCAGATGGTATTTTTCATTCGTGGACTTCAAATACCCTTAAAAAGGATAACTGCTATGGTACTTGCCTGCTTCGAACAGCTGTCGTTTCGTCAGTAAGAGCTTCCTTGAAAGTTCTTTGCTGTACATGTCATGCATGATATTGGTAAAACCAACTTCAATGTTCCCTGCAGTAGAAGCAATCGTGGCACTATCGTAATTATCATTGACCGAGATTACACGTACCTGCAGAAACGGAAAGATCTGTTCCAGATAATCGCTGACCATGATATAATCCCTCCCCCATCGGGAGAAATCCTTAATCATGATGCAATTGATTTTATTCTCCTTTACCATCTGCAGGAGCTTCTGCACTCCGGGGCGGTCAAAGCTGGTCCCAGAATAACCATCATCTACAAATTCCAATATCTTTGCGCCACTCAGATCCGGATGCTGCTCGATATAATAATCCAGTAGCTTCCGCTGGTTCGATATACTGTTGCTTTCGTCTTTCGCTTCATCCAGGTCACCATCTTCCAGTGACAGGCGAAGGTATTTTGCAATTGTGTATTCATCCGACATCATGTATCTCCGCCTCCAAATCTCCAATCTTTTGCAATAGGTCAGCAAATTCATCCCGATACTTGACCGTGATTTTCAGATTGTGGTCCTTATCA
>ERZ1673695.3222-NODE-3222-length-10309-cov-4.001463_pt1 | contig 10309 bp, 11 predicted proteins | sample MGYA00580225_ERZ1673695 | MGnify/ENA primary metagenome ERZ1673695 (study PRJEB41218, sample SAMN15661739) | gut metagenome | host: Homo sapiens | place: Canada: London | collected 2015-08-20/2019-03-30 | study: EMG produced TPA metagenomics assembly of...
GCACGATGATGAGGGCCCACAGCACGATGGAGACGATCCCCATCAGGTTCTTGTTATTGTTGCCTCCGCCGCTGTTTCGCTTATTTTTAGGGTCCAAAACAGGTCCCCCTTTACTTAAAAATTACCTGATTTCTACCGGGTTTACAAGTTACCTAAGAATATATCACACCCCCCATGAAAATACAAGGAAACCAGCCGTAAACTTTCTGTGAAGGCGCTCCGATTCCTTCTTTTTCTTCCGCCCGGCTTGTGGTATACTGTAACGTGATTTGATTGCGCAGCAGGAAAGGCGGGACAAGCCATGCGGGAAAAGCGGGAAGATTGGAAGGACCGGCAGCAGGAATCCGATGGGGTCATCGAGGGCCGCAATGCGGTGCTGGAGGCTCTGCGGGCGGGCACGCCGGTGGATAAAATCTATATTGCCAAGGGGGAGACCGACGCCTCCCTGGGCCACATTGCCTCCACGGCGCGGGGCAAGGGCATCGTGGTGGTGGAGGCCGACCGGCGCAAGCTGGACGCCATGAGCCTGACCCACGCCCACCAGGGGGTCATCGCCGTGGCGGCGGTGCGGGCATACGCCACGGTGGAGGACATCCTGTCCATTGCCCGGGAAAAGGGGGAGCCTCCCCTGATCGTGGTGTGCGACGAGCTGTCCGACCCCCACAATCTGGGTGCGGTGATCCGCACGGCGGAGTGCGCCGGGGCCCACGGGGTCATCATCCCCAAGCGCCGCTCGGCGGGGCTGACGGCCGTGGTGGCCAAGACCTCGGCGGGGGCGGTGTCCCATGTGCCGGTGGCCCGGGTGGCTAACCTGCCCGCTCTGCTGAAGGAGTTGAAGGAGGCGGGCGTGTGGGTTTTCGGCACGGCGGCGGACGGGGACACCCGGCTGTACGACGCCGACCTGAAGGGCCCGGCGGCCATCGTCATCGGCTCGGAGGGGACGGGCATGGGCCGTCTGGTGGCCGAGACCTGCGACTTCAAAGTGAGTATCCCCATGAAGGGCAAGCTCAATTCCCTCAACGCCTCGGCGGCGGCGGCCATCCTGCTCTACGAGGCGGTGCGCCAGCGGCTGGAGCCGTAATATCTCATCAAGAAAGCAAGGAATTCAGGGATGTCAAACGACCGGGATGACAAGCTGAATAAGGACACTGAGGCGGCGGAATTCACGCTGGAGGAGATTTTGGCGGAATTCGGCTCCGGGCCGAAGCCCTCCGGCCCGGACCTGCCCTGGCCGGTGGCCAAGCGGCGGCCCCCTCCGCCGGAGAACGTGGTGCCCTTCCCGACCCCGGCGCCGGAGGCGCCCGGCAGGGAGGACCCGGACGGGCCGGAGGAGGACGCGGAAGAGGAGGAGGCCGTCCCGCCGCCGCCCCGGCCCAAGACGGGGCAGCCGCCCGCCTCGGACAAGGTGCTGGAATTTCCGGAGGATGACACGCCCCCTCTCCAGGCGGGCATCGAGCATCTCAAGCGCAAGGCGGACGCATACGCCGAGCAGATGTTTGAGCAGGAGGGGGTGGAGGTCTCGGACGAGACCCTCCGGTTCGAGCGGCTCATCCCCGGCGTGGACGAGGAGGAGCCCCCGGCGGGCCGGTTCTTCCGGGAGCGCAAGCCCCGCAGAGAGACGGCCCCGCCCCCTGACCTGCCGCCGGCGGAGCTGGCGGGCCGGTACGGCAGGGGCCTGGGCCTGCTGCGGCTGCGCGCGGTGCTGGTGCTGCTGCTGTGCCTGCCCATGCTGTGGCTGACGCTGGCTCCGCTGCTGCCCTTTCCGCTGCCCGCCGCCCTGGCCGCCAGCGTCCCGCTCCAGGGGCTTTTGTCGGCCATCCTGCTGGCGGCCGCCATGCTGCTGGGCGCGGACGGGCTGATTCTGGGTCTGGCGCGGCTGTTCACCCTGCGGCCCGGGGCCGACACCCTGACCGCCTTCTCCTGCCTCTTCGCCCTGGCCGACGCCCTGACCATGGGGCGCCTGACCCCGGAGCGGCAGGGCCTCCCCTACTGCGTGGCGGCGGGGCTGTCCCTGTTCTTCACCCTGTGGGGGACCTACTCCAAGCGACAGGGCCTGCGTATGGCCTGCCGCACGGCGGCGGCGGCCTCCGAGCCCTATCTGGTCACCCTGGACGAGAAGGCCTGGAACGGCCGCAGCGCCTACGCCAAGTGGTCGGGCTCTCCCATCGGCTTCGGCAGCCAGATCCAGGAGGACGACGGAGCCCAGCGCATCTTCCGGGTGGCCGCGCCGCTGCTGCTGCTGTCCTGCCTGCTGTTCTCCCTCATCGCTTCGGTGGGTCGGGGGGCCCCGGTGCGGCTGGTGTGGTGCCTGTCGGCCACCACCGCCTCGGCGGCCTGCCTGTCGGGCATGCTTTTGTTCGGCCGTCCCTTCCGGGTGCTGTCCCGGCGGCTGTCCTCCAGCGGCGCCGCTCTGGGCGGGTGGCCCGGCGTGGCCCGGCAGGGGAGCGCCATCCTCCTCACCGACGCCGACCTCTTCCCCCCCGGCTCCGTCTCCCTGAACGGCATCAAGATCTTTGGGGACTACCCGGTGGAAAAGGTGGTGGCGGTCACCGCCACCCTCATCCGGGACGCGGGCAGCGGCCTGGACAAAATCTTCCACGACCTGCTGCGCTCCCAGGGCGCCGTCTACCGCCGCACCACCGGCGGCATCGAGCGCCATGAGGGGGGCGGCCTTACCGCCGTCATCCGCAACGAGCAGATTGCTGTGGGCTCCGCCGCCTTCATGTCTCTGCTGGAGGTCTCCCTGCCCCAGGGCCTCAACGTGCGCAACGCCGTGTTCTGCGCCATCGACGGGGAGCTGGCAGGCATCTTCGCCCTGAACTACGTTCTCCATCCGGTGATCTCCCCGTCCCTCACCTCCCTTATCGGGGGCAAGGTGTCGCCGGTGCTGGCCACCCGTGACTTCAATCTCATCCCCGCCATGCTGCGGCAGAAGTTTAAGCTGCCGGTGGAGAAGATGGACTTTCCCACGGTGGAGCGGCGGGTGGAGCTGTCCGACCCGGACGCCCCCCACGATCCGGTCATCACCGCCGTGCTGTGCCGGGAGGGCCTGGCCCCCTTTGCCGAGGCGGTGGTGGGCGCCCGCCGGCTGCGGTGGGCGGTGACCGCCGCAGCCCTGCTGGCAGTGCTGGGCTCGGTGATCGGGGTGCTGCTGGCCTTTTATCTCACAGCCCAGGGGGCGTGGGACTCTCTGACCGCCGCCAACCTGACCTTTTTCCTGACCGCCTGGCTGGTTCCCACCTATCTGATCTCCGGCTGGGTCAACCGCTATTGACCACAAAAAGCCGCCGCGTCTGCGATGCAGACGCGGCGGCTTTTTGCGGGGGAGGCGGCGGGTCACACCGGCGGCCCCCCGCCCGTGGACCTGGCGCTCCACCAGATGGTCAGGCCCGCCCGGGGGGCCGCCAGAACGGCGCTGCCGCCGGTCAGGGTACCGGTGGTCCCGTCGGCCAGGACCAGGTTGACGGGAGCGGCGGCGCGGCAGATCTCCAGGTACTGGATTCCGGCGCCGCTGAGGGCGATGGTCCGGGTGGCGGCGTCAAAGCTCCAGCCCTCGCCGTCGGCTGACCGGTCCATCCTCACGACAAAGCGGCCCTCCGTCTGGGTGCTGATGGTAAAATACGGCCCGGGGACGGGCTCGTCGCCGGCCAGGGCGGGGGCGGCCAGCCCCGCGCACAGGGCCAGTACCAGGAACAGGGGCGCCAATCTCTGTTTCATCTATACTTCCTCCTCTGTGTCCGCACCGGACGGCCGGGGGACAGACTCCCCCGGCATCTCGGCGGGAAACAAAAATGCCGTGCAGGGGATTCCCTACACGGCATCCGAGGACAAAGTCTCTCAAATGCACACAGGGCACGCCAAATACACGTTATTTCCCGCCTTGTAAAAGGGTTGGGAATACCGTATAATGAAGCGTGCGGCGCGGCCCAAGGGCCGTTGTGTAGGTGGTGGTGCACCTGCGCAGGCTCCGGGGTGCTGCAACACTCCGGAGCTGCCGCATTTTTGTTTTCCAGTTTTTATTATACCGTTTCTTCCGTGGATTGCAAGAGCCAATCGGTCCAGCGCCCTGTCCCCGGCAGCCTGTTCATCTGGTCCCGCTGGTCGTCCCCCTCCGGGCGCTGCCGCCTTGTTCTCTCTCATCTCATCCCGCTCCTCCTCCCCGGGGGCATCTGGGCCCGTCCCCCCGCCGCAGCCCGGAGAGCATCCGGCGCTGGAAGGCGGCCAGCAGGTCCAGCTCCTCCCGGGAAAAGCCCTCGAACATCTGCCGGTCCACCCGCCGGATGGCCGGAGACGCGTCCCTCCACACGGCGGAGCAGCCCCCTTCCTCCCGGGCCAGCTCCCGCTCAATGGCCCGCCGCCGGGCCCGGGCCAGGGCGTCGAATAAAATACCGGGCATCTCGCTGTTGGGGTCCATGCCGTACCTCCTGTCCCATTTCTTTCCGCCGATCGGCTGATGGGGAAAAGATCAAGAAACCTTTTAGTTTCTTAGAACGAATGTTTGACTTTCCGGCGGTTGTATGATAGGATAGCGTTAGAGTATATGTATACGAGCGCGCGGAAGGCTTTATGTTCCGCCTGAGATGCAGAGGAGGGTCTGCCATGAAGAAGCTCACCGACAAGCAGCAGCAGATTTACGACTATATCGTCGCCTTCCAGAAGGACCATGGCTATCCCCCTTCGGTGCGGGAGATTGGGGAGGCGGTGGGGCTGAAATCCCCCTCCACGGTGCATTTTCATCTGAAGGGGCTGGAGTCCGCCGGACTCATCACCAAGGCGGAGGGGAAGACCCGGGCCATCACGGTCAGCGGCGGCCCCGGCGCGCCGGAGGTGGAGGCCCCGGCGGATAAGATCCCGGTGGTGGGCAGCGTGGCGGCCGGCGCGCCCATACTGGCGGAGCAGCATATCGAGGACTATCTCACCTTTGACACCGGCGGCCTGTCCGGGGAGCACTTCGCCCTGAAAGTCCGGGGGGAGTCCATGCTGGACGCGGGCATTCTGCCCGGGGACCTTGTCATCGTCCACCAGCAGCAGACCGTCCGCAACGGGGACATCGTGGTGGCTCTGTTCGAGGACGAGGCCACGGTCAAGACCTTTCGCCGCCGGGACGGCCATGTGTGGCTGCTGCCGGAGAACCCGGAGTACCAGCCCATCGACGGCCAGGGCGCTCAGATTCTGGGCAAGGTGGTGGCGGTGGTCCGCCGGTACGACTGATGGTCCCCCGCATCGACCATATCGAGCTCACGGTGGCCGACCTGGACCGGGCAGAGCCGTTCTACGACGAACTTTTGCCCCTGCTGGGCTTTGATCTAGACCGCAAAACCTGGGATAACATCCCGAAACACGAATTCCGCTGTGTGAGGCAGCCCGGCCTTTGACCTGACTCTCATCTGCCCCCGCCCCGCCCTGGTGGGGGAAGCCGTCTGCCGCCGGAAGCCCGGCTCCCTCCACCACCTGGCCTTCGGTGTGGATCGCCGTGAGGCGGTGGACCTGCTCTATGGCCAGGTCCGGGCCATCCCCGGCGCGGCGATCCGCCTTCCGCCCCGGTTTTATCCGGAGTATACTCCGGACGACTACGCCTTCTTTTTCTACGATACCGAGGGCATCGAGCTGGAGATCGTGCATTTTGACCGTCCCGCTTGTTTTCGGAGGTGAGCCCCATGGATTTGATCCTGTTTGACAGCCCGGCGGGTCGTCTGGCCCTGCTGGGGGAGGGGGCGTGCATCACCGGCCTGGCCCTGCCCAACGCCCCGGTACCCCGAATCGCCGAGCATGAGACTCCGGTGCTGGCCGAGGCCCGCCGTCAGGTCCTGGAATACCTGGCCGGGGCGCGTCGGAGCTTTGACCTGCCGCTGGACCCCCGGGGCACCTCTTTTCAGCGGAGGGTCTGGGCGGCCCTGACGGCCATTCCCTGGGGCGAGACGCGCACCTATGCCCAGATCGCCGCGGCAGTGGGCTCACCCAGGGCGGTGCGGGCGGTGGGGCAGGCCAATCACCGCAATCCCATCCCCATCCTGATCCCCTGCCACCGGGTGGTGGGGGCGGACGGCACCCTCACCGGCTACGGCGGGGGTCTGGAGCTGAAACGAAAGCTGTTGGAACTGGAGGGGGCCTGGACTTAGGCCCCGGCGGAAAGGAGCGTGTGCACATGTTGGACAAGTGGCTGGCGGCGGGACGGCTCGCCATCAAGGACATGGATCTGGAGGACGTGGCGGCGCTGAAGCTGTGCCTGATGGCGCTGGGCATTCTGATCGGGCTGGGCATCCCACTGAAAAAGCGGAGTGCGGCGGCGGTGCTGTCCTCCATCCTCTTCGTGGGCACCTACATCCCCCTGATGGTCCGCTTCTTCGGTGCCCTCACCCGGACGAGGGAGGACTGATTTTCCACACCTTGAGAAGGGCCGGTGTAAAACCGGCCCTTTTTTTCGTCCCGAGACCGGATTCCAGGCCCTTTCCCGCCTGCCGGGAGTGAATTCCCGGACCATGGGGTGGCCTTTTTCCGCCCCGCCATGCTACAATATCCACACCCAAGGGAAAAGGAGTCGATTCTATGGAACCGGATTTCAGTGAACGGCTGAAAAACTACCGCCGGGCCAAGGCCATGACCCAGCAGGACCTGGCGGACCAGTTGGGGGTCAGCAACAAGACGGTCTCCCGCTGGGAGTCGGGGGGCGGCTATCCCGACGTGCCGCTGCTGGTCCCCCTGGCCCGGGCGCTGGGGGTGACGGTGGATGACCTGCTGGACGGGGAAAAGCCCATCCGGACCCTCACCCGGGCGGACGGACAGAGCTTGCTGTCCTTTGCGTTTGCCCTGGGGGGCGGGGTGCTCTTCTTCCTGCTGGACCTGTTTATGCCCGCTCTGCTGTGCTACCTGGCCTACCTGGGGTGCATGGCCTACGGGGTCTATCTTCAGCGGTACTACTGCTACCAGAACCGCTGGTTCCGCATCGGCAACGCCGCCATGGACCTGTCGGTCAACCTGACGGTAGTCCTTCGGCTGGGAACGGGCCTGGCCGCCCTGCCCGCCGCCATGACCATCGCCAACGTCCAGGAATGGCGTGTGCGGCTGCTGTTTTGGTGGAAAGACCACCTGCCCCTGCTCCTCCTGCTGGGCGTGCTTCTGGCCCTGGCTCTCACCGCCCTCACCCTCTGGCTGGTGGAGCGCTGCGGCTTTGGGCGGAGACCGGTGCTGCTCCGGCCGGGGCTCCGCCGACCCGCTGTCCGGGAGCTGCTGCCCGCCCTCTCCCTGCTGCTGCTGACGGCCTTCTGGCTGCTCTTCCGCCTGGACGCCCTGCCTCTGGAGGCGTACCTCCGGCAGAGCCTGCTCTACGGCGGCCTGGCTGGGATGCTGATTCTGCTCTGCCTGCTGCTCGCCCTGAAAAAGGGCCGCCGCCGGGGCCTGGCCCCTACGGCCCTGCTGCTGCTGGGCGCTGATCTGCTGCCCGGTCTGGGGGAGGAGTGGGCCTACCTGCCCCGCAGCAAGGAATTTATCCTGGCTAGGCCCACCCTGTCCGATCTGTACCCCCGGTTTTACCGCCCGGAGCCGGAGCAGGTGGCGGCGGGTCTGGTGCTGGCTCTGCTCTGCCTGCTGCTGGTGGTGTTGACCTTCCGGCCAAAAGCGGCGGACGAGGAGCAGGAAATGGCTCCCGAAGCCTGAAAAATCCCCCCGGCGGCACCTGCCGCCGGGGGGATTTGGATGTTACGTCCTTAATAGAACCAGGGGGAGAAGCCGCCGAAGGGCCAGTAGTAGCTGCCGGAATTGTTCTGCTGCTGTTGTTTCTGTTGCTGTTCCTGCTGCTCCAACTGCTTTTGCTGGGCGGCCTGCCGCTCGGGGGTATCCTCGTCAAAGGTGAGGGTGAGGGTGAGCTTCTCGCCGCTGCGGTCCACCGTCAGGGTGATGGTGTCGCCCGCCTTGTAATCCTTCTTGGCCTCCACCAGCTCGGCGGAGGATAGGACGGTCTGGCCGTCGATGGCGGTGATGATGTCGTTCTCCTTCAGCCCAGCCTTGGCGGCGCAGGAGGAGGAATCCACGCTCTTGACCAGGGCTCCCTGACTCAGACCGTACTGGGAGGCCACGGACTCGGGCACGGTGGTGACGGTGATGCCCATGTAGGGCTTTCCGGTGACGTAGCCGTTGGCGATGATGTCCTCCACCATGCCCTTGATGTCATTGATGGGGATGGCGAAGCCCAGGCCCTCGATGGTGGCCTCCGAGCCGGCGGTAGCGCTGTTCGACAGCTTGGCGCTGGTGATGCCGATGACCTGACCGTACATGTCAAACAGGGGCCCGCCGGAGTTGCCGTTGTTGATGGCGGTATCGGTCTGGAGCATATTCATCACGGTGCCGTCGGACATGGTGATGGAGCGGTCCTTGGCGGAGATAATGCCCTGGGTCATGGAGTAGGTCAGCTCGCCCAGGGGGTTGCCGATGGCCACCACCTGCTCGCCCACCTGGACGTTGTCGGAGTTGCCCAGCACCACGGGGGAGAGGCCGGAGGCGTTGATCTTGAGCACGGCGATGTCGTTTTCCGATTCGCCACCCACCAGCGTGGCGTCATAGTTGGTGCCGTCCATAAAGGCCACCTTGATGGAGGATGCGCCTTTGATGACGTGGTAGTTGGTGAGGATGTAGCCGTTGTCGGAGATGACGAAGCCGGAGCCGGCCGCCGCCTGGGACACGGGCTGGCCGAAGTAGTTGGTGGTGACAATTTCGGTGGTGATGCCCACGGTGGAGCCCACATAGGCCTGATAGATCTGGGAGGCGGTCAGGGGGTCCTTGGTGGTGACGTTGGATACATTGACCACAGTGGGGGTCCGCTCTCCCTCCACCAGGGTGGTGGAGCCTCCGCTGTTGTTTCCGGAGAAGGCGGCCACGCCGGCCCCTCCGGCCACGCCGCCCACCAGGGCGCAGACCAGGCACAGGGCCACGATCTTCCCGCCGAAGGACTTTTTCTTTTTGGGCTCCTTGTGCCCGGGCTCCTCCACCACATGGCCGGTCGTTTCGATGGGCTGCTCCCACGGCTCGTGGGGGCTGTTATAATCATTGCGATAGTACATAACGCTCGCTCCTTCCTGTGCTTTAGCATTTCTCTGATCGTGGTAAAGGATACTCAAAAAATATGTCCATTGCGTGAAGAAACCTCCGATGTTTTTTGAACGAAATAAGAATCTTTTTTGAACCGGGCTACCGCTCCGGCCGTCTGGGGACGGGCCGGTTGCGCAGGAAGCGGGCGGTATCGTCCACCGCCAGGCGCAGGTCGTCCGTCAGCCCGTCGAACAGCCCGGTTTTGCACACATTGATGACCACCATGCATAGCACCGGACCCAAAATCATGCCCAGCACCCCGGCCACCTGCATGCCCACATAGATGCTCACCAGAGACAGGATGGGGGACAATCCGGTCTGGCTGCCCACGGCCTTGGGCTCGGCCACCCGGCGGAACACGCAGATGATGCCCCAGATGACCATCAGCTCCACGGCGTGGCCGAACTGGCCCAGGAACAGGTCGATCACCGCCCAGGGCACCATGACGGTGCCGGCCCCGATGATGGGGATGAAGTCCAGTACCGCCAGCAGCAGGGCCAGCAATACGGCGTAGCTCTGGCCCGTGAGGACGAATCCGGCCAGCAGGATGAGCAGCACCCCCAGCGAGAGGATGATCTGGGCCCGGACATAGCCGCCGAAAGCCCCTACCGCCGCGTGCTTGACGTGGCCCAGGAAGCGGCGGAACGCGGGGGAGAGGTGGTCGGTGACCAGAAAGCGCAGATGGGGATAGTCGGCGGTGATGAAATAGGTCCCCATGATAAAGACCACCAGCGCCACGACGAAGGAGGGGATGCTCATGGCGAAATTGCCGGCCCGTTCGGCAGCGTTGGTGAAGAAGTTGGGCAGGGCGGTTTGAAGCCATTGGGTCAGGCTGTCCAGGGCGCTGTTGACGGTCTGCTCCACCTCCTGGGGCAGGTGGGCCAGCAGGGAGTCGAGGAAACCGCCGGTGGCCTCGATGGCGGCCTGGACCCCCGCCCAGATATCCTGCCAGTTGGTCACCAGAGAGCGGATCTCGGCAAATACGCTGTAGCCGAAGGCGGCCAAAACGCCCCCTACGCCGCCGAAGACCAGCAGAATGAGCAGCAGGGAGAGGATACCCCGGCTCAGGCCCAGGGCCTTTTGAAGGGTGCGCACCAGGGGGTTGAGCAGCCAGGCCAGCAGCAGGGCTAGGACAAAGGGCATGAAGAGAGACAGCAGGGGGGGCGCTAGATACCGCAGGCCCAGCACCACTGCCGCGATGAGCAGAAATCGGATGCCCAACCGCAGC
>ERZ1673695.3228-NODE-3228-length-10281-cov-5.635635_pt1 | contig 10281 bp, 9 predicted proteins | sample MGYA00580225_ERZ1673695 | MGnify/ENA primary metagenome ERZ1673695 (study PRJEB41218, sample SAMN15661739) | gut metagenome | host: Homo sapiens | place: Canada: London | collected 2015-08-20/2019-03-30 | study: EMG produced TPA metagenomics assembly of...
AAACCTAAAAGAAGAATAATCCCGCCTGTTAAACAGGTGGGGTTATTCTCTCTTTAAAAGGGGATGGCAGGTATAGCAGAGAATTATTTTAAAAGGAAAACAGTTCCCACTGGCACCGGGGTTTCCACCCCCATTGTAGCCGGCGGCTTTTATCCGCACAAGCTGTTTTCCCAAGGCGGTTTCTCCATCCCCCAGCCGCCTTGTATAATCCCAGTTTCGTCATGATTCCTCAGTTTGTAGTGCGACGCCCGCATATAAGGCGTCTATTCCTCGATATAAAGCACCCCGAGGGTGTTCTGCCCACAGTGGGAAGTAATGGTAGAGCCCGCAACCGTCTCAACAATTTCGTCAAACGCATAAAGCTCTTTAACTTTATTTCGCACGCTTTCAACAATTTCCTTGCTGCACCCGGTGTGGGTGATGAAGATCAAGTCCTTCTTCATTTTTTTGCCGGTGAGTTTGTCCGCCGTGTAGAGCGGCAGGACTTTGTCAATGGTTCCGCGGTACTTTTTGCCGACTTTCATCTCACCGTCTACTACCTCGATACAGGGTTTAAGCTTTAAGAGGTTCGCCCCCAAAGCCGCCACGCCGGAACAGCGGCCGCCTTTATACAGGTAGTCAAGCCTGTCTAAAACAAAGCTCGCGCGGATTTTGGGGATGATCTCCTTAACATGCTTTACAATATCCTCGGCCGGAGCGCCGCGCTCTTTCATTACGGCTGCCTCCATAACCGCGTGGCCGTGGCCGGTGGAAAGGTTCTGGGAATCTATTACCGTCACGTTCTCAAACTCCGCCGCGGCGATACAGGCGTTCTGGTAAGAGCTTGAAAATTTGGAACTGATGGTAAAATGAATCAGAATATCGTTGGGAGAAGTTTGGCGCTCCCTGAAAAAGTCGAGATAGTCTGCGACCGACGGCGCAGCTGTTTTGGGGAGCTGCCCGGTTTTTGAAACGTAGTCGAAAATGGTCTGAGCCGTAATTTCAACGCCGTCCTTCATGGACTCGTCCCCTAAACTGATATAAAGCGGGATGATACCGATATCGTAGCGGGACAGCTGTTCCGGCGACAAGTCACAGGTGCTGTCTGCCGAAATGCGGATGGATCCTGACATAGAAAAACCTCCTTAAACGCTTTATTATTCAATATTTTACCTGTTTTCAACTGAGATTTCAATCGGTTTTGAAAACAAAGCTCATAAATTCCGCCGCTTTTGCAGATACTAACCCTGTGTTTGAAAAAACGGAGGGATGGAATATGGATATAGTGCTGGACGTTGGCGAAATTATACTCCGCTCCGTCATCTCCATCGCAGTGCTCTTTGTCCTGGCAAAACTGATGGGGAGCAAACAGATTTCACAGCTCACCTTTTTTGATTATATTATCGGCATTTCAATCGGCTCAATCGCGGCGGAAATGTCGGCAAACGACGAGGTGCCTTTTCATTTTCCGCTAATTGCTATGGCAGTCTATGCCGTTATCGCCATTATCATTTCAATCGTGACCAACAAATCAATTAAGGCCAGGCGTTTTATGAACGGAACGCCCAGTATCATCATCGACCGTGGAAGAATTCTGCGCGACAATCTCAAGCATGAAAAAATTGACCTCAATGAACTCCTCAGCCAGTGCCGGGGACAGGGTTATTTCAACCTTGCAGATATCGAATACGCCATTTTAGAACCCAACGGCAAGCTCAGCATTCTGCCGAAAAGCGATAAACGCCCCGTCACGCCCGAGGATATGAACCTGACCCCGCCCAAGGAAGGCCTTTGCGCCAACATTGTCATAGACGGCCAAGTCATGGAAAAACACCTTGGGGCAATTGGCAAAAACCGGGAATGGCTGGAACACCAGATGAAGGAGCAGAAAATTAAGGACTTTTCAGATATTATTCTCGCCACCTGCGATACAAACGGAAACTTCAGCGCATACCTCAAGAATAAAACTGTGCCTAAAGACCTGTTTGACTAATAAAATTAAAAGCAGAGGAATAGAAGGAAAAACGCCGCTGTCAATTGTTTTGACAGCGGCGTTTTTCATGAAGAAACCATATGTGCTCTTAAATAATCGCACCAGATGCTGTAATACGAAGCGTGCGGATGAACCCCGTCGCGGCAATAGTCCGCCGGCATCATGCCGTTCCCATCGGCATACGCCGAATAGGTATCAACCAGCACAGCGCCTTTGCGCTGCGCGAGCTCGGCCAGGGCACGGTTCTTGGCCTGTACATTTTCAACTGAAAATATTGAAGCATCCCATGTCATTGCAGGATTTGTCGGCAATATGGTTTGCAGGACAATAACGGCATCTGGCTGGCGGGCTCGGACCGTATCAATCAGCTTCTCATAATTTGCGATATATGAACTGGTTCCGCTGCCCATTTCATTAATCCCCAACAGGATATAAATCTTTCCGTATTTTTTGGAGGCGAGCATGGAAAGCAGCGGGGTAACGTTGGTAACCCCTGCTGCGGTCGCGCTGGTCTCGTAACAGTAATCAGCCGTTTTAATATCACCATAAAGGTAAAGGCCGTTGGTTAAAGAATCGCCGACAAATAAAACGTCGCTGAAATAACTGTCATCTACAGCGCTTTCATGCGAAGCGGAACTGGAAGAAGACGTTCCCCCGGACAAAACTTCCCCGTTCCCCTCAGACGAAACGGACTGGGATACATCTGAAGAAGCTGAATTGGAGGACGAAACAGAAGATGACGGCGCGCTTTCTGAAAGCCCTGCAGATTCTTCTTCACGGCTGCAGGCCGAAAAAGAAAGGATTAACAGGGCCGCGGCCGTTAATGCCGCGGTTAACGGTATATGAAATTGTTTTTTTCTCATTTCTTTCATTACTGCAAACGATCCTTTTGAAGATTTAAAATGAAATTAAACGGACGGATTCCCGATAAATCACATCTTTAAAGCGAAATACAGCCTCTGGGCAAAAACGCTAGTCTTTCCGCAAAGGGGCAACATATTTTTCCATGAACATTTTCATGGCGCTTTCGTAAACCGTTCCGCCTTCCTCATGCATCCGGCGCAGGAATTCATGCTGGTTTACCTCTCCTTCGATCATCCGGCTCTGTTCGGTGTTCAGTTTGTTGTCACCGATGACATAGACCGCGATGTTCGAGCAATGGTCGGCCACACGTTCCAGGTCGGCAATGGTCTCTAAGAAGATAATCCCTGTGTCCACCGAACATTTTCCCTTTTTAAGGCGCTGGATATGCTTGGCCTTGAGCGCTTCTTCCAATACGTCGATGGTTTGCTCAAGCGGTTCAACCAACAGGGCGGTTTTGACGTCCGCCTCCTCAACGATAGAAGTGGTCAGGGTGACGATCTCTTCAATGGCGGTGAACATCAGCTTCATTTCTGCCTCGCCTTTTTGTGAAAATTTAGCGCCCCGGTTGCGGGTCATATCCGCCCGGTCGGCAATATTGACCGCATAGTCGCCGATTCGCTCGATTTCCGAAATCAAGTGGAGCAGGTAGGTGATCTGTTTGCTTTCAGTATCGGTCATTTCCCGGTCAGTCAGCTTTTGCAGGTAATTGCCCAGCCGGTCCTCGATCCGGTCGATTGTTTCCTCGGTCTCCATTACCCGGTCGAACACCTTCTGATCAAATTTTGTAAAGAGAGACATGGCGTCAAACAGGTTCTGCTTGGCAAAGCCGGCCATTTTCTTGAGAAGGGTTACGCATTGGGCAAGCGCAAGGCCGGGGGAAACCAGCAGGCGTTCGTCGAGCAGGTTCGTTTCGCTCTCCGCCTCGTCTTCGTCCTCTCCGCCCCGGATGGTAAGTCTTGCAAGCTTTTCCAAAACCCCGGCAAACGGGATGAATACAAGAGTGACCGATACGTTGAATATGGTGTGGAAGTTTGCAATGCCGCCTTTGTCAATGGCGTCAGCCCAGAACGGGAACCCGACAGTGTACTGGATAATATAAACCACGGCGAGGAAGAGCACCGCGCCGATGATGTTGAAATAAAGGTGAACAAACGCCGTCCGCTTGGCATTTTTGCCGGTGCCGATGCTCGCGAGCAGAGAGGTGATACAGGTGCCGATATTCTGGCCCAGAATAATTGGAACGGCAGCCGAATAAGTGATGGCCCCCGTTGCCGAAAGCGCCTGTAAAATACCGACAGAGGCTGAGGAACTCTGGATAATAGCCGTAACGATTGCGCCGACAAGCACACCCAATATGGGATTTTGCAGGGTGGCGAAAACCTGCGCGAATTCCGGGACCGCCGCCAGTGGTTTCACCGCCGCCTCCATAGTGAACATTCCCGTGAAGAGAACGGAAAAACCCAGCATAATGGTGCCGATATCTTTGTATTTCGCCTTTTTGCCCGCCATCAGGAAGATGATGCCGACCACCGCAATGATAGGCGCCAGGGTAGTGGGCTTGAGCAGGCTCATGAAGAAGTTTGCGTTCGCGTTGCTCTCCAAGTCGCCCATTCTTAAAATCTGCGCCGTAACGGTTGTGCCGATATTCGCCCCCATAATAACGCCGATACAGGAACGGAGCTTTAAAATACCCGCGTTGACAAGCCCCACCACAATAACGGTGGTGGCGGAAGAGCTTTGGATGGCCGCTGTGACCAGCATACCCAGCAGAACGCCTTTCCAAACACTGTTCGTCAGCTTCTCCAGGGTTTTTTCCATCCGGCCGCCTGAGAGCTTCTCCAGGCTGTTCCCCAGGACGTTCATTCCAAACAAAAAGAGAGCCAGTCCGCCGCCGAGCGATACTATTAGGTTAAACCAGTCCATACGTTTCCCTCATAAGTCAAGGGCCGCTTGAAAAATAAAACGCTCCTCTTCAAACAAGCCCCGGTTTTACAGAAAATTCTTATTCTTTTTACATTTTTAATTATTATAACATGGACGGCGGCTTTCGCCTAGGCTTTTTTCTAATTTTACATAAACTTGACATTTACCGCCGAACTTAGCCGAAAAAGAAAAACAAATCAATTGCGCCGCCACTGCGGTTGTGCTAGAATGAAAACCAGAAAGCCATATGAAAACCATCAACCAGAAAGGATGAATGACATGCCCGCATTTACCGCCGACCCTGAAAAGAAACGCGACCCGCGCGAAATCCCTTTGAATACCGACTACATCCAAAAAAAGTGGCTTGACATTCCTTATATCAGCGGCGCGCATCATGAGCGTCAGGTACTGGATATTTACCATCCCAACGGAGAAACCGGCCCGTTCCCGGTCGCCTTCTGCATCTACGGCGGCGGGTTCCGCTCCGGCGACAAGACCTACGGCGAATTCAAGGCGGTTGTCAAGGCGTTGGATTATGGTTACGCCGTCGTTTCCATGAACTACCGCTATTCCCAGCAAGCGCCGCACCCGGCACAGATTCACGACGTCAAGGCGGCCATCCGGTTCGTCAAGGCCCACGCCGCAGAGTATGGCCTTCTCCCGGATAAAATTGCCCTCTGGGGCGGTTCGGCCGGGGCCTGTCTCGCAAGCCTTGCGGGAACGACGGGCGGCAGGGAACTCCTCACCGACCGGAGCATGGGGAACCCTGAACAGACAGAAGAGGTCGCGGCCGTAGTCGACTGGTACGGCGGGATCGACTTCAGCAAAACGGATGAACAGTTTGCAAAGCCGGGTGTTTTCCCGCGGCGGGCGTCCTTTGCGGCTGACCCGCATGTCCTTCACCGCCAGCTTTTCGGCTGTACGAATGAAGAGCTCCCGGAGAAGTTCCGCGAATTCTGCGCCAGCAATTATATCACGGCGGACTGCCCGCCTTTCTTAATCCAACACGGAACCCGGGATGACCTGGTGCCGCTGGAACAGGCAACTGATTTTGCCGCGGCGCTGAAAGCGGTTATCGGCCCGGAAAAGGTGGAGCTGGATATTTTAGAGGGGGCTGAACACGGAGGGGATGCCTTCGGCTCGGAAGAAAACCTGAAACGCGTCTTCCGCTTCCTGGATCAATATTTAAAGTAAATTTTTACATCATTAACAGATTTTATAACAGGAGGAAACCAGTATGCCAAGAAAAAAACAGACATTTCAAACAATTAACGGGCCGGTTACGGCCTATGCCCCCATCAGCATCGATTTTCAGAATACCCTCCGCGTCCAGGTTGACCGCTCCTGGATTAAACGGAAGTTTTTAGACGTCTCTTACGGGCCGCATCCCGAGGAGACAATGGACATTTACCTGCCGAACGAAGGCGAGGGCCCTTTCCCCGTAATCATTATGATCCACGGCGGCGGTTGGTGTGACGGCGATAAAACCTATTGGGAGCCGAACGGCGGGATCAAGTCGGTTGCCTATGGTTTTGCCGTTGCGTCCATCAACTACCGGCTTGGGCCGGAACACCCGCATCCGGCGCAGATTCAGGATGTTAAAGCCGCCATCCGCTTTGTCCGGGCAAATGCCGGACAGTATGGATTTGACCCCAACCGGATTGCGACCTGGGGCGGTTCGGCGGGCGGCCATCTGGCAGCTCTCGCCGGAACTGCACCAAATATTCCGGAGTTGACCGACCGTTCCCTCGGCAACCCGGATACCGACGAATCGGTTCAGGCGGTTGTAGACTGGTACGGCCCCATTTGGATTGACCGTTTTGCCAAAGATTTTGAAACGCTTGGCGTAATTACTGACGAAGCACAGATGCCGACTTCCCGTAACGATCGCCTTTGCGGGCTGCTGCAGTGTACGCCGGAAGAAATACCGGAGCGCGCGGTGGGATTTTCACCGGCGTCCTATATCACAAAAGATTGCCCGCCCTTCTTAATCCAGCACGGAACCGCCGATCCGGTTGTCCCCTACCTGCAGTCAGTTGACTTTGACAAAGCGCTTTCTGCTGTAATCGGCGAGGAAAAAGTCACCCTTGACCTGGTTCATGGGCAAGGGCACGGAAGCCTTGTATATGAGAGCTTCGACAACGTAAAACGGATTACCGACTGGCTCCGGAAAGTTATGAAATAAGGGGGAGTCTATCATGCCAAGGAAAAAACAGACCTTTCAGACAGTCAATGGACCGGTGACCGTCAACGTTCCGCTTAGTGCGGAAATGGAGGCGCAGCTTAAAATTGTAATCGACCACTCGGGGATCAACCGGAAATGGCTCGACGTTCCTTACGGCCCGCTTGACGACGAACTGATGGATATCTACCTGCCGAACGAAGGGGAAGGCCCTTTTCCGGTTCTCCTTGCAATCCATGGCGGTGGTTGGCGCGAGGGGGACAAGGACTATCTAGAAGTTCACAGTGCATTTAAAGCGGTGCAGATGGGCTTTGCGGTGGCCTCCATCCGGTACCGATTAATTCCCAAGCATCCTCATCCGGCTCAGATTCACGACGTTAAGGCCGCCATCCGGTTTTTACGGGCAAACGCCGCGGAATACAACCTCGATCCGAACCGCATTGCCGCGTTCGGCGGTTCGGCGGGCGGCCATCTGGCAGCCCTTGCGGGAACTTCCGCAAACCGGCCGGAATTGACCGACCTTTCCCTCGGCAACCCGGACGTCGACGAATCGCTTCAGGCGGTTGTAGACTGGTACGGCCCGATCTGGCTTGACCGTACGGCAAAGGATTTTGAAAAGCTGGGCGTTTATACCGACGCACAGCAGGCCGGCCCCGAATTTTCCGAACATAAAAAAGCGCTTTTTGCCTGTACAGAGGAGGAATATCCGGCAAAAGCCGCCGAATTTTCCCCTGCAACCTATATCACAAAGGACTGCCCGCCTTTCCTGATCCAGCACGGCACCAAAGACCCGCTTGTCCCCTACCTGCAGTCGGTCGATTTTGACAGGGCTCTTTCCGCTGTAATCGGGGAGGAAAACGTTACGCTTGACCTTTTGCATAACCAGGGCCACGGCAGCTTTGTTTTTGAAAGCATTGACAATATGATGCGGGTTACCGATTGGCTCAAGGATATAATGGGAATAGAGAGGAATTGATTGTAATGAAAAAAGAAGTACAGTACAAATACATCATCCCCGGCATGTTCAAAAAAAGACTCGCCGAAGCCCCGGTCGCCTATCTTCCCCTCGGCACCATAGAATGGCACGGGGAGCACTTGCCGCTCGGGGCGGACGGCATCCAGTCAGAGGAGCTGTTCGGAATGCTGGCGGAGGATGTGGGCGGTATTGTTCTGCCAATGCTTTTCTGCGCGCCGGACGCCAAAAAGGTGGAACCGGACGGCAGTGAAAAGTATGGGATGGACTTCTGGTTTGAAAAAGATCCGGACAGCTTTATGGCTTACCCGACCCAGCAGCTGCCGGGAAGCATCTACTATATGGAAGAAGACCTGTTTTCTCAAATGATCTTCTCCATTGTTAAGCAGCTTGCCCGCGCAGGGTTTAAACTCGTCGTCATGCACGGACACGGGCCGTCGTTCATCTGGGTGGAAAAGCATTATAAGGAGCTGGAGGAAAAATTTGGGATTCGGGTCATCACCTGCTATATGAAAGATAAGCCTGGGATGAAGGGCTACATGTCCGACCACGCGGCGGGGAACGAAACCATGATTACCCGGGCTCTTTACCCGGAGTTAGTCCACATGGAAAACCTGCCCAAAGAGGGCTGGCCGCTTGGGATGTTCGGTGAAGATCCGCGGGTGGTCGGAACAGAGGAAAACGGCTGGAAACTGATTAATTACCACCGGGAGCGGATGGGGAAAGTTATCCGGGACATTCTGGATGGAAAAGAGCCGGAGCTGGACCACTGGGGAGAGTAATCCCCGGCAGGGAGGAGCAGAACAGATGGGAATTACTTATCAAACCTACGGCGAATGCCCTTACGTGAAAAACAACACCTTTATCGGCCAGCCGCCGGAGAATGCGCCGCTGCCCGCCTACTGCGATCACCGAGACTGTCTGCCGAAACCCGTTTGGGACGGCCATGAAGACGCGGTGGCCTGTTATGACTACGCCTGGAAAACCGCGTTCAGCAACCTGCGCAGGCCTAACCCGGAAGCCGGCTTTATTACAAATTTTATTGACACCGCCTTCAACGGCTGCCTGTTTATGTGGGACACTGAGTTCATCGCCATGTACGGCAGGTACGCCGCCCGGGTTTTTAATTTTCAAAAATCTCTGGACAACATGTACGCCCGGCAATATCCCAACGGCTTTATCTGCCGCGAGCTTTGGGAAGAAGAAAAGGGCGAGAGTTTTCATATGTACGACCCTTCTTCCACCGGGCCGAATATCCTGGCCTGGAGCGAGTGGCAGTATTTTGAACAAACAAAAGACCTGGAGCGGCTGCAGCGGGTTTTTGACCCCATTCTTGCCTACCACCTCTGGATGAAAGAGAACCGCACCTGGCCGGACGGCACCTACTATTCCTCCGGCTGGGGCTGCGGGATGGACAATATGCCGCGGCTTCAGCCAGGCTACAACGTCATGTTCTCTCACGGGCACATGGTCTGGGTAGACGCCTGCATCCAGGCGGTGCTTTCCGCGAAATACCTTGTCAAGATGGCGGGCGTGCTCCGCCGGGAGGACGACGTGGGAGAGCTGCGGGAAGAAATTGCGTCCCTGACCGCCTTTATCAATGAAAAACTCTGGGATGACAAAGACGGCTTCTATTACGATATGTGGAAAGACGGCAGCCTCAACCACGTCAAGACCATTGGCTCCTACTGGGCGCTGCTGGCCGACATTGTGCCGCCGGAGCGGCTGAAGCCCTTTATTGCTCACCTGAAAAATCCGAAGGAATTCTGGCGGCCTCACCTGATCCCCTCAATTTCAGCAGATACCGAAGGATACGTTCCCGGCGGAGATTACTGGCGGGGCTCTGTTTGGGCGCCGACCAATTATATGCTCCTCAAAGGGCTTGCCCATGTAGGGGAGGAAAAACTTGCTTATGAAATTGCGGTCAACCATTTGGAGAACGCCGTACAGGTCTACAACGAAACCGGCACCCTTTGGGAGAATTACGCCCCCGAAGAGATTGCCCGCGGCAGCCACTCCCGGCCGAAGTTTGTCGGCTGGACGGGGCTGACGCCGGTCGCTATTCTGTTTGAATACGTGTTCGGCATCCGGACGGACGAACAGAACTACAAGATTATCTGGCATATCAACCGCACCGAACGCCACGGGATTGAGAATTATCCTTTCGGTGATGCAAGCGTCGACCTTCTTTGTGAAGCCCGGGCTGAAAAAGAACGGCCGGTCATCACCGTTAAAAGCGACCGGCCGGTTCAGGTTGAAGTCCACTGGAACGGGGAAGTTTTTATGGTGGAGAGCCGGTAAGACCGCTGGCAGTCAAAAAAGCGCGCGGGCCGGTATAAAATACCAATTGTATAATAAGGAATATTT
>ERZ1673695.3233-NODE-3233-length-10268-cov-6.732987_pt1 | contig 10268 bp, 7 predicted proteins | sample MGYA00580225_ERZ1673695 | MGnify/ENA primary metagenome ERZ1673695 (study PRJEB41218, sample SAMN15661739) | gut metagenome | host: Homo sapiens | place: Canada: London | collected 2015-08-20/2019-03-30 | study: EMG produced TPA metagenomics assembly of...
AACTATGCGGGGTATGCGGAATAAATTGCACCACTTTGACTGGATGCATGCAAATGGAACGGGACGTGTAATATTTTTACAGTGACTTCGTCCTGAGGCATCCGGCCTCGGCCAGACATAGCAAGGCGCCCCCGACCCGCGTTGGGGACGGAGGCACCTGAATGGCGATTTTACCGTAATAGCGTGTTAATAAAGGTTGGTGTGTTACTAATCTTAGAAAAAGTAATAACGTTATTTTTGTCTTGGGCAAACACATAGAGCCGTCCGTCGGTGTAAACCGCATGGAAATCACCCTGTTCAAAACTGAGAGTGACCAGTGATCCTTCCGACCGATAAGTCCCATCCTCCACGGGGCCAAATTGCCGGTACTGTCCGCAGATTCCGTCATCGTGAAAAACTAGATACTCCGCATCGGCAGAATTTGTAGTGGAGAAAGTTCCAACCATTTTTACGGTAAGCCGTTCCTCCAAGCGGTTGATTTTATGGAACTGAAACGAGACAATTGCTAGAAAGATGATCAGAAGAACAAAAGTAGAGAAAACAAGGATAAAGGATTCCTTTTTTGAAGTATATTCACCCATCATTATTGGCGTTTCGCGTAAGCATCAACTGTTTTTACAACGATATTTGAAGTTACACAAGATAATGTACCTTCCTCTTTTATAATTACTGATCTTGTAATATAGCGCAAAAAAGCAAACGCGTCAATTGTTTGTTTTGGCGAAATTTTCCAATGCAAGGCCCTCTGCGGGCAGGACGCATCCGAAAAAAGGAGAAAACACGGACTACCGGGCAAGCTGCCCGGCAGTCCGTGTTTTGGTTGAAACGCGCCGCGAGACGATCCGGCTGCGCTTACTGGTTGACGATATTGGCGGTATCCATGGCGATCATAAGCTCCTCGTCGGTGGGGATGAGGAGGACCTTCACCCTGGAGTCGGCGGTGGAGATGACGGTCTCCTTGCCGCGGACGTTGTTGGCCTGGGCGTCCATCTTCACGCCCATGAACTCCAGGCCGGAAGCGATGGCCAGGCGCTGGTCGGCGGAGTTTTCGCCCACGCCGGCAGTGAAGACGATGGCGTCCACCCCGCCCATGGCGGCGGCATAGGCGCCGATGAGCTTCTTTACGCCGTAGTTGAAGGCGTCTACGGCCAGCTCGGCGCGCTGGTTGCCCTGCTCGGCGGCGTCGCTCAGGTCACGGAAGTCGGAGGACACCCCGGAGATGCCCAGCACGCCGGACTTCTTGTTGAGGATGTTGAGCATCTCTTTGATGTCGTAGCCGTACCGGTTCATCAAATACTCCAGGATACCGGCGTCCAGGTCGCCGGAGCGGGTGCCCATGGGCAGGCCGGCTAGGGGGGTGAAGCCCATGGAGGTATCCACGCTCTTGCCGCCGTCCACGGCGGTGACGGAGGAGCCGTTGCCCAGGTGGCAGGTGATGATCTTCAGCTGCTCGATGGGCTTGCCCAGCATGGCGGCGGCCCGGCCGGAGACGTACTTGTGAGAGGTGCCGTGGAAGCCGTAGCGGCGGACCTTGTCCTTCTCATAGTATTCGTAAGGCAGCGCATAGATGTAGCTCTTGGCGGGCATGGTCTGATGGAAGGCGGTATCGAACACGGCCACCATGGGCACGCCGGGCATGACGGCCTGGCAGGCCTTGATGCCTGTGATATTGGCGGGGTTGTGCAGAGGAGCCAGGGGGATGCACTCCTCAATGGCGGCCATGACCTCGCCGGTGATGAGGGCGGAGGCGGCAAACTTCTCGCCGCCGTGCACCACGCGATGGCCCACGGCGTCGATCTCAGAGGCGCTCTTGATCACGCCGTACTCGGGAGAGAGCAGGGCGTCCAGCACGGCCTGGATGGCCTCGGCGTGGGTGGGCATGGGGATTTCAAATTCGTGTTTGGCATCCCTGGCGGGGATTTTGTGGGTCAGGCGACCGTCGATGCCGATGCGCTCGCACAGACCCTTGGCCAGCACCTCGCGGGTCTCGGGGTCCATGAGCTGATACTTCAGGGAGGAGCTGCCGGCGTTGATGACCAGGACTTTCATGTTTACGATCTCTCCTTTAAATTCGTGGCATACGGCTTGTATACCCAAAGTTCACGTAGTAAAATAGGAAAGCATATACAAACTATATTTTAGCCCTTTTTTGACCGAAGGACAACCCATATTTTCGCACAAATCGGACAAAAATTCAGGGTTCTTTTGGAGGAACAGCCCATGAGGACGGCGGGCATCATCTGTGAATACAACCCCTTCCACCGGGGACACGCCTGGCACCTTGCCCAGACGAAGCGCCTGCTGGGGGAAAACACGGCCATCGTATGCGTCATGAGCGGACACTGGACTCAGCAGGCCGACTGCGCCATCGCGGACAAATGGACCCGGGCGCGGCTGGCCCTGATGGGAGGGGCGGACCTGGTGCTGGAGCTGCCTACGCCTTGGGCCGCCGCCTCGGCCGAGACGTTCGCCCGGGGCGGGGTGGAGGTCCTGGCGGCCACCGGCGTGGTGGACGTGCTGTCTTTCGGCAGCGAATGCGGCGATGTGGAGGCGCTGCAGCGGGCGGCGGCCTGTCTGGACGCCCCGGAGTATCCTGCCGCCCTGCGGGTCCGGCTGGAGCAGGGCAAACCGTTTGCGGCCTGCCGCCAGGCAGCCGTGGAGGCGCTGGCGGGACCGGAGAGCGCATCGCTGCTCCGCAAGGCCAACAATAACCTGGGCGTGGAGTACATCCGGGCCATCCGCGCCCTGGACGCCCGGATGACCCCCATGACGGTGCTCCGCCGGGGCGCGCCCCATAACAGCATGGGGGGGATGGACACCCGCCGGGAGGACGGCGCCGCCGGGGCCGGCACCGTGGACCGGATGCAGTTTGCCTCGGCCACGGAGATCCGCTGGAATCTGTTGGAGGGGCGGTGGGACAGGGCGGAGCCCTATTTGCTGCCGGGGGCCAGGGAGCGGCTGGAGGATTCGCTCATCGGTCTGCCTGCCCTGAAGCGGGTGGAGCAGGTGATGCTGGCAAGGGTGCGGACCATGACCGCGGAGGACTGGGCGGCCCTGCCCGACAGCGGCGCGTCCGAAGGGCTGCCTGAGCGGCTGGTCCGGGCGGGGCGCCGGGCGGAGAGCATACCGGCGTTTTATGCGCAGGCCAACACCAGGCGCTATACCGAAGCCCGGGTCCGCCGGCTGCTGCTGTGGGCGTTTCTGGGCCTTACCAAAGCGGACCGGCCTGCGCATGTGCCCTACCTGCGGGTGCTGGGGCTCAATGAACGGGGGGGAGGACTGCTGCGGCGGATGAAGCAGGCGGCCTCCCTGCCGGTCATCACCAAGCCTGCCCGCGCCCGCGCGCTGGAAGCGGAAGGGCGGACCCTGTTCGAGCTGGAAGGGCGGTGCACCGATCTGTACGGCCTGTGCTTCGCGCGCCCGCGTCCCTGCGCGCTGGAGTGGACCTCCAGTCCGGTGGTGTGCTGACCGGCCGCACGGCCTTCCGCTTGTCGAAACGCCTTCCGCACAAGCGCCCGGCCGGGTTTCGTCCCGCGAAGATGGCGGCATCAATCACAATCCGTCCCTTCCGGCGGCACAAGGGGAATTGCCCTGCCGGGGCACGAGCGGGTCCCCTGGAGAACGCGCGTCGGAAGGGACCCTTCTCAGGACGGACGGGGTGACTTTTTTGCGGGAGATCGAACCTTGTCCCGTATCCTGTTTCGACAGACGCAAGCCCGTCCCTCCATCCGCCTGCAGGCGGATGGGAGGGACGGGCTTGTTTGATCACTGGATATGCACGTGGTTGTTGATATGCTCGGAGCAGTAGCAGTAGTAGCCGTTGCACTTGGAGCAGTAGCGGAACGCCTCGTCGGGATCATCGGTGTCGGTCTTGCCGCAGACGGCGCATTTGTGGAGATAGCCCTTTTGCTGATGGGCCTGCCGGGTGGCCTGCTTGAAGTTCACCGTCTGGCGGGAGTGGCGGTGCCTGGCGCGTCCCAACATGCCCATGAGGTCAGACCAGAAGAAGAGCACATAGTTGAGAATGGCCACCAAGGGCACCAGAGCCATGGGGAGATTGCCGCCTATCAGCATGCCCGCCACGGCCAGGGCCAGAAAGCCCAGGTCCAGCCAGGCCAGCCATTTGGCCTTGACCGGGATGATGAAGTAGATCAAAAAGGTCGTGTCCGGATAAAGGGTGGCGAAGGCCAGGAAGAGGGACATGTTCAGGTAGTACATATTGGCGGTCTGATACCAGCCGTAGCCCACCAGACCCATGATCAGGCCGTACACGATGGTAAGGATGACGCCCAGAAAGTAGTATACGGTGAATTTGGTGGCGCCCCAGGATTGCTCCAGGCTGCGGCCGATGGAATAGTACAGCAGCACCGAGAAGAGAAACCAGAGGAGGTTTTCGTTGAGCGGCACAAAAATAAAGGTCACCAGCCGCCAGATCTGCCCCTGGAAGATCAGCGCCGGGACAAAGCTGATCCAATAGGAAAAGGTATAATGGCTGAACAGGTCCAGCAGCAGCACGATCACGTTGCCCACGGAGATGATCAGCATCAGATTGGGGATGCCCAGCTTGGGGTGCCGGTAGCAGAAACGGTCCAGAAGCGCGTCGATGGATTTCAAAGGCAATTCCTCCCAGATCAGGGTAGTAACGTTAGTCTAACAGGGAACGGGGGATATTTCTAAAACAAATTGTAAACTTTTTGCGGCCGGTTATTTCATGAGCCTGCGCAGCTTCTCCTTCATCCCCGGTGTAAGCGCTTTGGCGGCGGCCCGGTAGGGCAGGGGAGGAAGCGCCAGAAAACGGCGCTCCACCTGTTCAAAGGGCAGGGTACGGAAGGCGGAGAAGAAAGCCGCCCGGCGGGGATTGGCCTTGAGAGGAGAGGCCAGGCGGGGGTTGCCCGCCACCGCCTCCTCCAGGGGACGCTCCACCTGGCCGAAGCGGGGGGAGAGCTCCTGGAACACGGCGCGGCCCCGGGCGCTGTTGACCAGGACCATGGATACGCCCTTGTCCCGCTCCACCGGCAGCTCCAGCGCCGGGTCCAGCCCCCAGTAATCGGCCAGGGTAAAGTCGGCGGGGCGGCTGACGCTGGTGTATTTGCACACGGCGCAGGCGGGGCGCAGGAACAGCTGCATCCCAAAGCCGCGGCCATAGCAGGTGCGGTTGAAATCCTCCGTGTACACGCCGCCGTCGGCAAAGGTCACGCTCAGGTAAGGGTGGGACCAGCCGTGGGATTTGTCCTTAAAGCGGACCTGGCGGACCGTGGAGCCCTGCCGCGCCTCCAGCGTATCCAGCCAGGCACGGAATACCGCCGGGGAGGGGACCCCGTGGCAAACCAGGTCGCAGGTAAGCAGATGCTCGTAATCCCGGCCCAAAAAGCGCAGCAGGCCGTCGATCTGGCAGGGCACGCCGGAAAAGAGCACCGGTGTGCCCGCCTCCAGCAGAGCGCGGGCCTGCCGGAAGGTGTCGCCCAGGTCGCTCTGCACATATTTGGAACCCCGCATGGGCCCCAGCTCCGCTGTGGAGCGGGCACATACGTGGCGGGCGGTCTGATGCGCGTCCAGCACCACGCCGAATACGGCGCCCCCCTGTGCGAGGGTATGCCGGGCCAGCAGGGAGAAAAAGCCGCCGGAAGAGCTTTCGACGCGTTCGGCCTCGTCGCTGTTCCAGAGCGCGTGGGCGGCAGCGGGGATGTGGACGGGGGAGGCGGGCTGGAGCATGGGGCAGACCCGTTCACAGCTGCGGCACAGGATGCAGGAATCCCCGATCACAGGACGCAGAAAGCCCTCGTGATCCGCCGTTAGCGTGATGGCCCCCACCGGACAGACGGCGGCGCAGGCGGTGCAGCCGGTGCAGTCCTCACGGCGGCACAGCGCGGGCGCTTCCCGGCCCGGCGTGTCTGCCTGCGCGGGCTGGAGCGGAAGCTGCGTCCCCTCCAGGGCGGCCTTCAGATAGGCCAAAGAGTCGGCGCGCTCGGCGGAGAGCCGCTGATGGACCGCGGCGTAGTCCATGGGGGCGTCCACCGCTTCGGTGGCGTCCAGACCGATGATGCGTCCGGTGCAGCCCAGCCGGGAGAGCAGGCTGTAAATGCGGGAATAGGTGGGCTCCCGCCGTTCGCTGGGAGACATGGAGGTGAAGAAAGGCTTCTGGAACTGGAGGGAGAAGACCGCCCCATGGAAGGAGTTGGTGACTACGGCGGCGGCGTTTTGAAACAGGCCCAAAAATTCCTTGGGGCCCGCGTCAAAGATCAGCCGCGCGGCGCCGTCGATCTTCCGCCGTGCGCCCGCCAGCTGGAGGATAGGCCAGCCGGTGCGCTGGGACAGCGCCTGGGCGTAGGGGGCGGCCTCGCCGGGGTCGGAGACGAAATAGCAGAGTATGTATTGGCCCGGCTCCTTCGGCGGCGCGGCCAGCGCGCCCCAGTCCGCTCCGGTCAGCAGAAGGGTGGGGTCCAGCACCACACGGGCCTGCTGTCCGGCAGCCTGCTCCAGCAGGGCCTGCCCCCGCTTTTCCCGAACGGACAGGGCGGAGTAGGGCGCCAGGCAGCGGCGCAGCTGCGCCAGCTTGTCCTCGGGCAGCTCCGACACCCCCAGGCTGGGGGCGTAGGCGATGCGGCGTCCCTCCCGCACGAAGGCCAGCAGGAAGGCAGGGTCGAACTGTTTGTCCTGAAAGATATAAGGGTTCCAGATCTGATCGCTGCCCGCCACGTACACGTCGTACTCCGGGGCGTCCGCTTCCAGTTGGTCGAAGGTGGTATACCGCTTGGGGGAGAGGGTCATCTCCTGGGCCACAAAGGCCTCGAACCGGTCGAAGCGGCGCCGGAACGCGGCGTAGTGGAGCGCGGTGTGGGCGTCGGAGACCATATCCCGCAGCGCGCCGGAGCGCTTGAAGAGCTGATTGGTGCGTGTGGTGTGGGGCAGGCGGTAGTCGATGATCTCGCACTGCGCTCCCAGGGCCTGGATGGAGCGCATGGTGGCGTAGGCCTGGAGCTGGGCCCCGTAATGGTGGGCGAAATGGAAGGTAATAAGTCCTGTGCGCATGTAAGCTCACTCCTGAACGAAAAGGATCGTGCCGGTCGGGCGGATGGGACGGGCACGGCCGCTTGCAGCTGGGATACCGCGCGCAAAGCGTATCGCGGCAGGCGGCATCGTTCGCGCCGGAAGCCCGCAGGGCGGGAGCGAATCATGCCGGTTCTGTGGTATAATAGCCGCATTGCGGCTATTATACCACAGCCCTGCGGGAAAGTATATTGGAATACCCCGCCTGTCCCCGCAAAAAAATCGGAAATTGTGACAAGGTTGAAATTTTGTCTATAGCGCGGCAGGGACGGATGGGGTATGATAAGCAAAGATTGAAATGGGATGAAACTTTGGGAGAGGAGTGTGCCGCAGAAATGGGCATATCGGCTCACATTAAGGCGTTTGGGTTCTCCAAGGTCCTGGATTATCTGGAGCGGGACCCGGATGCCAACCTTCCCAGGCTGATGGAGTGGGTGGATCGGTTTACCGGGGAAAAGCTGCCCCAGCATTACCGGGAATTGTTCCGCAGCGCCATGAGCGACCCGGAAAACAACTGGTACCGCCTGATCAAGAGCATGTATACCGACATTGACAGCCGGGTACTGAAAAAGCTCTTTGAAAATTTTGTGCTCAACGGGAATCTGCTGGATTGGCCGCAGAAAAATGCAGAGGGAGGCTGGCCGGAAGGCGGGGCGCCCTGGTCGGTCCTGATCGACCCCACCTTTCCCTGCGATATGGGCTGCAAGGGCTGCGGCAGCGCGATCTACGGCGTGCGCCCGGTGATGGAGTTCGACAGCCTGGATGAGGAGATCGACGCCCGCAAGGCGGGGGGGACCTACCTTTATATTTTTCCCGGAGGAGATCCGCTCTCCCGGGAGCAGGAGATCATCGCGCTGTGCAACAAGCACAGCGGCTGCGTGTTCGCTGCGTTTACCCCGCCGGAATCCATTACCGGGGAGCTGGCGGAGGACATGCTGCGGGTGGGCAACCTGTTCCCGGCCATCCAGGCCGACCAGCCCACCCCGGAGACCGAGCGGGCTATGGCGCTGATGCGCCGCGCCCGGCTGCCCTTCGGCGTGGCCTGCCGCTGCACGGCTGAGAACGCCGGGCGGGTTTCGGAAGAGGGCTTTTTTGATCAGATCATCGCCTCCGGCGCCAAATTCTGCTGGTTCTTCACCTGCCCGGCCTTCGGCCCGGAGGAGGCGCCCAGCGGCGCCCAGCTGGCGCGGATCCACCGGCAGGTGCAGTGCTTCCGGCGCAGCAAGCCCCTGCTGACGCTGGATTTCTGGGACGGCCCCTCTCCCGCGGCTATGGAGCGGGAGAAGGCCGGAGAGGAAGGAGAAGCGCTATGAGCATCCTGAAGGATCAATCTCTGGCAGAGTCCGGCCGCCGCAAGATCCGGTGGGTGCGGGACTTTATGCCCGCGCTGGGGCGCATTGAGGAGCGCTTTGCGCGGGAGCAGCCCTTTGCCGGCCTGCGCATCGCCGTGTCGGTCCACCTGGAGGCCAAGACCGCGAATCTGGGCTATGTGCTCCAGAAGGGCGGGGCACAGGTCCGGCTCACCGGATCCAATCCCCTGTCCACCCAGGACGATGTGGCTGCGGGACTGGCGTCCATGGGGGTGGAGACCTTCGGCGTCCACGGCGCGTCCGCCCAGGAGTATGAGCGCCATCTGATCGAAACGCTGAAGGTTCGGCCCCACCTGATTGTGGACGATGGGGGAGACCTGGTCCACCTGCTGGGCGGTAAATGCGCGCAGCTGGGGGAGAACCTGATCGGCGGCTGCGAGGAGACCACCACCGGCATCCTGCGCCTGCGGGCCCGGGAGCGGGAGGGGATTTTGCCCTGTCCCATGATGGCGGTCAACGACGCCAGGGCCAAGCACTACTATGACAATAAATACGGCACCGGTCAGAGCGTGTGGGACGCCATCATGCACACCACCAATCTGGTCGTAGCGGGCAAGACCGTGGTAGTGGCCGGATACGGCTGGTGCGGCAAGGGCGTGGCCATGCGGGCCAAAGGCATGGGGGCCGATGTCGTCGTCTGCGAGGTGGACCCCTTCAAGGCTCTGGACGCCACCATGAACGGCTTCCGGGTCATGCCCATGGACGAGGCGGCCCGCTGCGGCGACGTATTCGTCACGGTCACCGGGTGCAAAGACGTCATCACCCCCAGGCACTTTGCAGTGATGAAGCACAACGCCCTGCTGACCAATGCCGGCCACTTCGACTGCGAGGTGGATGTGGCGGGACTGGCGGCCATGGCGGTCGGGCGGGAAGTGCGCCGGGAGAATATAGAAGGCTATACCCTGCCCGATGGAAGGGTGCTCAACGTGCTCGGCGAGGGCCGCCTGGTGAATCTGGCGGCAGGCAACGGGCACCCGGCGGAGATCATGGACATGTCCTTTGCGGTGCAGGCCCTGGCGCTGGAGTGGCTGGTCCGGCACCGGCAGGGGCTGGAGCGGAAGGTCTACCAGGTACCCGACGAGATCGACGAGGAGATCGGCCGGGTGAAGCTGGCGGCGCTGGGGCTGGCCATCGACGCGCTCACCCCGGAGCAGCAGGCCTACCTCAACGGCTGGAAGGCGGAATAGGGCGCGCGGGACACGCATTCCGACGGCATTATACAAAGAGGCTGTTTTGTCTATTGCGATTGCACGCGAGAGTGATTACAATATCCAGTGTCAATTGAATAGCCTTATCAAGAGTGGCGGAGGGATCGGCCCGATGAAGCCCGGCAACCTGCATTGCAAGGTGCCAAATCCGACGGTAGAAGTATCGAAAGATGAGGATGGATGAGCCTCTTTCCGCGCTCCGCCGTCCGGCGGAGCGCTTTTTCGATCCGGCAGGCTCCCTCCAGAAAAAGAAAGGAAGAAAGAACTATGGCAAAGCGACTGTTTACCTCCGAGTCCGTTACCGAGGGGCATCCCGATAAGGTGTGCGACCAGATCTCCGACGCCGTCCTGGACGACATCCTGGCCGCCGACCCCACCGCCCACGTGGCCTGCGAGACCTTTACCACCACCGGCATCGTGACGGTGATGGGCGAGATCACCACCAAGCACTATACCGACATCCCCGCCATCGTCCGCCGCACGGTGGAGCGCATCGGCTATACCGACCCCAGCTACGGCTTTGATTACCGCTCCTGCGCGGTGATGACCGCCATCGACGAGCAGTCCCCCGACATCGCCATGGGCGTTAACCAGTCCTATGAGGCCCAGAACGGCGGCGTGGACGCGGCCGACCGGATCGGCG
>ERZ1673695.3239-NODE-3239-length-10247-cov-4.328493_pt1 | contig 10247 bp, 9 predicted proteins | sample MGYA00580225_ERZ1673695 | MGnify/ENA primary metagenome ERZ1673695 (study PRJEB41218, sample SAMN15661739) | gut metagenome | host: Homo sapiens | place: Canada: London | collected 2015-08-20/2019-03-30 | study: EMG produced TPA metagenomics assembly of...
CGCGTGCACGATGCGGGAGCTCTGGCGGGACCGCCGGGTCCTCACCGGCGTGCGGAAGCTGGGGGAGGGCGCCGCCGATGCTTGACCGGGTGATCGCCATCGGGCTGGGGTTTCTGCTCGACGCGGCCTTGGGGGACCCGCACGGATTCCCGCATCCCGTTCGGTGGATCGGGCGGCTGATCTCCGCGCTGGAAAAATTCCTGCGCGCCCGCTTCCCCAAATCGCCGCGCGGCGAACGGACGGCGGGGCGGCTGCTCGCCCTGCTGACCGTCCTCATTTCGGCGGGCGCGGCGTGGGGGCTGCTGTGGCTTTCGCGGCGCCTTCTGGGCCGGTGGGCCGCGCTCGCGGTAGAAACGGTCCTCTGCTACTGGCTTGTCGCCGCGCGCTCCCTGCGCGACGAGAGCATGAAGGTCCACGCCGCGCTTGCGGCGGGCGACCTGCCCGGTGCGCGGCGGGCCGTTTCGATGATCGTCGGGCGGGACACCGCCATGCTCTCCGAAGAGGGGGTCGCCAAGGCGGCGGTCGAGACGGTCGCGGAGAACACGGGCGACGGGGTCGTCGCGCCGCTCTTTTTCCTCGCGCTCGGCGGCGCGCCGCTCGGCTTCCTCTACAAGGCGGTCAACACCCTCGACTCGATGGTCGGCTACAAAAACGACCGCTACCGGGAGTTTGGACGCTGCTCCGCGAAGCTCGACGACCTTCTCAACTGGATTCCCGCGCGGCTTTCCGCGCTCCTCATGATCGCGGCCGCCGCCCTCTGCGGGCTTGACGCGCGCGGCGCGGCGCGCATCTGGCGGCGGGACCGCCGAAACCACCAGAGCCCCAACAGCGCGCAGACCGAGGCGGCCTGCGCCGGCGCGCTGGGGGTGCGCCTCGCGGGGGACGCCTGCTACGGCGGCGTGCCCGTAAAAAAGCCCACGATCGGCGACGGCCGCCGCGCCGTGGAGCCGGAGGACATCCGGCGGGCCAACCGGCTGATGTACGGGACCTCCCTGCTGGCGCTGGGGATGTTCCTCTCGGTAAAAATACTGATTTTATACCATCTATAAAGGAGAACACATGGACAGACAGCTTCACGGCGGCGATACCTACGGGCATCCGTCCGCGCTCGACTTTTCCTCCAACACAAGCCCGCTCGGGCTTCCGGAGAGCGTCCAAGCGGCGCTTGCCGGTTCGGTCGGCGACTGGGACGGCTATCCCGACCCGCTCTGCCGCGACCTGACGGCGGCGATTGCGGCGGCGGACGGGGTGCCCGCCGCGTGGGTCCACTGCGGCAACGGCGCGGCAGACCTCATCTTCCGCGTGGCGCAGGCGTTAAGGCCCCGCCGCGCGCTCACGCTCGCGCCCACCTTTTCGGAGTACGAATACGCCCTCGCGGCGGCGGGGTGCGAGACGGCCTTCCATCCGCTGCACGAGAAGGACAACTTCGCGCTGACCGACACGATCCTGGGCAAGCTGAGCCCCGCGCTCGACCTCGTGATGCTCTGCAACCCCAACAACCCCACCGGCCAGCCCGCCGACGGGGAGCTGCTGCGCCGCATCCTCAAAAAATGCGCCGACTGCAAGATCACGCTTGTGGTCGACGAGTGCTTCGTGCCCTTCCTTGACGAACCGGAGGCGCACACCCTCAAGGGAGAGCTCGCGGCGCATGGGAATCTCATCCTGCGGCTCGGCTATCTGCTCTGCGCGAACCCTGAGACGATCGAGGCGGTCTGCGCCTGCGAGCCGCCGTGGAACGTCTCGCTGCCCGCGCAGACGGCGGGGATCGCCGCCCTCGCGGACGGGGAGTACGTCTCCCGCGTGCGGGAGGTCGTCAAGGCGGAGCGGAAATACCTCGCCGGGGAGCTGCAAAAGCTCGGCCTGCGGGTGCTTGGGTCGCGGGCGAACTACCTCTTCTTCAAGTGCAACGCCTGCCGCGACCTCGACGCGCTGCTCGAACAGCGCGGCATCCTCATCCGTCCGTGCGGCAACTTCCGGGGGCTGGACGAGCGGTTTTACCGCGCGGCGGTCAAGACGCACGCGCAGAACGAGCGGCTGGTCGAGGCGCTTACGGAGATTTTGAAGGGGGCGTAGGCTTGGCGAAGGCGATCATGGTGCAGGGGACCTCGTCGGGCGCGGGCAAGAGCCTGCTGGCGGCCGCGCTCTGCCGGATCTTCCGGCAGGACGGCTATTCCGTCGCGCCCTTCAAATCGCAGAACATGGCGCTCAACTCCTTCATCACCGACGAGGGGCTCGAGATGGGCCGCGCGCAGGTGGTGCAGGCCCAGGCAGCGGGGATCGCGCCGTCGGTGCGCATGAACCCCATCCTGCTCAAGCCCTCCTCCGACACCGGTTCGCAGGTGATCGTGAACGGCGAGGTGCTCGGCGACATGAGCGCCGCCGAATATTTTAAAAGGAAGCGGGAGCTCGTCCCAAAGGTCGTGGAGGCGTATGAATCGCTCGCGGCGCAATACGACGTGATCGTGCTCGAGGGCGCGGGCAGCCCGGCGGAGATCAACCTCAAGGCGGAGGACATCGTCAATATGGGCATGGCGCGGCTTGCCAAGGCGCCCGTCCTGCTGGCGGGGGACATCGACCGGGGCGGGGTGTTCGCCTCGCTGGCGGGCACCGTCCTGCTGCTGGAACCGGACGAGCGCGTGATGGTGAAGGGGCTCGTCATCAACAAATTCCGCGGCGACCGGGAGATTCTGCGGCCGGGGCTCGACCAGATCGCGGACATCACCGGCGTGCCGGTCGTGGGCGTGGTGCCCTGGCTCGACGTTGACATCGACGACGAGGACAGCCTCTCCGAGCGGCTCACGGGCCGTGGCGGCCCTGCGCTTGTCGACATCGCGGTCGTGCGCCTGCCCCGCATCGCCAACTTCACCGATTTCGCGCCGCTCGAGCGGATTCCCGGCGTCTCGGTGCGGTATGCCGCGTCGCCCGCCGCGCTGGGAAATCCCGACCTCATCGTCCTGCCGGGCAGTAAGAACACGATGGAGGATCTTCTGTGGCTGCGGCAGAACGGGCTGGAGGCCGCCGTCAAAAAGCACGCGGCGGCGGGCGGCGCGGTGCTGGGCGTGTGCGGCGGCTACCAGATGCTCGGCGAGCGCCTCGCAGACCCCGACGGGGTCGAGCACGGCGGGACGCTCTGCGGCCTCGGCCTGCTGCCCATCCGGACGGTGTTCGCCAAAGAAAAGACCCGTACCCGCGTGACGGGCCGCTTTGAAAGGGCGGAAGGGATTTTTTCCGGGCTTTCGGGCGCGGCGTTCGAGGGCTACGAAATCCACATGGGCCGCACGGAGCGGGACTGCCCGCCGCTGATGGAGCTGCGTACCGGGCGGGGAGAAGGGAAGCCGGACGGCGCGTCGCGCGGGAATGTCTGCGGCAGCTATGTGCACGGGCTCTTCGACAGCGGCGAGACCGCCGCCGCGCTGGTGTGCTGCCTCTGTAAGGCAAAAGGGCTTGACACATCCGATATCGCGGCCGTCGATGCGAAGTCCTACCGGGAGGCGCAGTACGACAAGCTCGCGGCGGCGGTGCGGGAGAGCCTCGACATGGGCGCGGTCTACAAAATTTTGGAGGAAGGCATATGAACAGGGGGCTGATCCACATCTACTGCGGCGACGGCAAGGGCAAGACGACCGCCGCGATCGGGCTTGCGGTGCGCGCCGCCGGACGGGGCATGCCGGTGCTGATCGCGCAGTTTCTAAAGGGGAGGGAGAGCGGCGAGCTGCACGCGCTCGCGAAAATCCACGAAATCACCCTTCTGCGCGGCAAGGCGGGTGACAAGTTCACCTTCCAGATGGACGAGCGGGAGCTCCAGCGGACCTACGACGAGAACAGCAAGCTCCTGCTTTCCGCCGTGGAGGCGGCGCGGGCGGGGGATTGCAGGCTGCTGGTCCTCGACGAGATCATGGGGGCGCTCTCGACCGGGACGGTGGACGCCGACCTGCTGCGCAGCTTTGTCGAGCGAAAGCCGGCGGAACTCGAGCTGGTCCTCACCGGCCGCAACCCGCCCGGCTGGCTGGTCGAGGCGGCCGATTACGTCTCGGAGATCCAAAAGCGAAAACACCCCTTCGACCGGGGAATTCCCGCGCGCGAGGGAATCGAACTGTGAGGGACGCCATGAAACGAGAACTGGAACATCTGCTGCCCGCCGACATCGAGCGGCGCAGCTTCGAGATCATCTCGGCGGAGCTGGAGGGGCGGGGGATCGTGCTTCCGGAGGAGACGGCCCCCATCGTCAAGCGGGTCATCCACACGACCGCCGACTTCGATTACGCGGAAAGCCTCGTCTTTTCGCCCGGCGTTGTGGAGACGGCGCGCGCCGCGCTGCGTGCGGGCGCGGCCGTCGTGACCGACACGCAGATGGCGCGTGCGGGGATCAACAAGACCTCCCTCGCCCGGTTCGGCGGGGAGGTCCGCTGCTTCATGTCCGACCCGGACGTGGCCGCCGGGGCAAAGGAAAACGGCACGACCCGCGCCGTCGCGTCGATGGACAAGGCCTCCGCGCTGCCGGGGCCGCTCCTCTTCGCGGTCGGCAACGCCCCCACGGCGCTCATCCGCCTCTGCGAGCTCGTTTCCGATGGAAATCTCCGGCCCGCGGCGGTGATCGGCGTGCCGGTGGGGTTCGTAAATGTCGTCGAGGCCAAGGAGCTGCTGCTCGAAAGCGGTGTCCCCTGCATTGTCGCGCGAGGGCGCAAGGGGGGCAGCAACGTCGCCGCCGCAATCGTGAACGCCCTGCTCTACGGAATGGAAGGCGGCCGGTAAACACATAAAAAAGGGGCGCGGAACCGCTTTGGTTCCGCGCCCCTTTCTGCATTGGCGGATTATTTGAGGATCGCCTTGAACCGCTCCATCGCTTCGGCGGTCTGCTCCCGGCTGGAAAATCCGGTAAGGCGGAAATACCCCTCGCCGTTGACACCGAAGCCCGCGCCCGGCGTGCCGACGACGGCGGCGTTTTCGAGCAGGTAGTCGAAGAACTCCCACGACTTCATGCCGTTCGGGCATTCCATCCAGATGTAGGGGGAGTGGATGCCGCCGAAGTAGCGGATACCCAGCTCGGAAAGGGTGTCGGCGATGAGGCGGGCGTTCGCCTTGTAGTAGCCGACCATCTCGCGCGATTGGCGCACGCCCTCGTCGGAGAAGACGGCGGCCGCGCCGCGCTGGATGATGTAGGAGACGCCGTTGAACTTGGTGGTCTGCCGGCGGAGCCACATGCGGTTGAGGGAGAGCGTCTCGCCGTCGGAGGCGCGCATCGTCAGTTCCCTGGGCACCACGGTGTAGGCGCAGCGGGTGCCGGTGAAGCCGGCCGTTTTGGAGAGGGAGCAGAACTCGATCGCGCATTTCTTCGCGCCTTCGACGGCGAAGATGCTGCGGGGGAGGCTGTCGTCCCCGATGAATGCCTCATAGGCCGCGTCGAAGAGGATGACCGCTTTGTGTTCGAGCGCGTAGGCGACCCACGCCTTCAGTTGGTCGAGGGTATAGACCGCGCCGGTCGGGTTGTTGGGGGAGCAGAGGTAGATGAGGTCGGCGTGGATGTCGGGATTGGGCATCGGCAGAAAGCCGTTTTCAGCGTTGGCATTGAGGTAGAGCACCTCGCGGCCGTCCATGACGTTGGTGTCGACGTAGACGGGGTAGACGGGGTCGGGGATAAGCACGACGTTGCCGACGTCGAACAGGTCGGTAATGTTGCCGACATCGCTCTTCGCGCCGTCGCTGACGAAAATCTCGTCCGGGTCGAGGGAGACGCCATGCCCGGCGTAATAGCCCTGAATGGCGCCGCGCAGGAAATCGTAGCCCTGCTCGGGGCCGTACCCGTGGAAGGAGGCGGCGTTCGCCATCTCGTCGACCGCGCCGTGCAGGGCGGAGACGACCTCGGGCATGAGCGGGAGGGTCACGTCGCCGATTCCCATCCGGATGATCTTTTTGTCGGGATGCGCCGCCGTAAAGGCGTTCACCCGCTTTGCGATATCGGAAAACAGGTAACTCTCCTTGAGGTTCTGGTAGTGTTCATTGAGCTTTGGCATCGTTCATCACTCCTGTTGAGATATCAAAAATGCCCGCCGCGCGTCAGCGTACCGGGCATTTTTCAGTCGCTTTATAGATCGATTTCCATCACGCCGTCGAAGACGTGGGCGGCGGGGCCCTCCATCAGGACGGTGAAGTCCTCCCGGCAGGTGATTTTCAGTTCGCCGCCGCGCAGGCGCACGGTGACCTCGTCGCCGGCGTCGCAGTGCCCGTTGACGACCGCCGCGACGACCGCTGCGCAGGCGCCGGTGCCGCATGCGAAGGTCTCGCCGCTTCCGCGCTCCCACACCCGCATTTTGAGAGTCTGACGGTCGACGAGCTCGATAAATTCAGTGTTGATGCGGTCGGGGAATTTCTCGTGGTTTTCAAAGAGGGGGCCGATGTCCTCGAGCGGCAGGTCCTCCACGTCGTCGCAGAAGATGACGGCGTGGGGATTTCCCATCGAGACGCAGGTGACGAGAAAGACCTCCCCGTGCACAAGCATCGGCTGGCTGACAAAGTCGTCATAGTCGGTTTCGACGGGGATATCCCTGGCGCGCAGGGACGCCCTGCCCATATCGACCCGCACGGTCGACACCTTTCCATCCTCCAGCGTGAGCTCAAGCTTCTTGACGCCGCTTCTGGTGTCGATCTGCAAGGTTTTGCGGTCGGTGAACCCGCGGTCATAGACGTATTTCCCGACGCATCGGATGGCGTTGCCGCACATCTTTCCCTCCGAGCCGTCGGCGTTGAACATGCGCATCTCAAAATCCGCCCGGTCGGAGGGGCAGATGAGGATGAGGCCGTCGGAGCCGACGCCGAAGTGGCGGTCGCTCACGATGCGCGCCGCCTCCTCCGGGTGCTTGAGCTTGTGCTCGAGGCAGTTGACGTAGATATAGTCGTTCCCGAGGCCGTGCATCTTGGAAAAATGTAGCTTCAATTCCTTCGTTCCTCCATGGTTTCGGCGGACGGCTGCCGTCCGGTTCTTCCAAAGGCTTCTTCTGACTCTTTATTTTAACGCAAACCTTCACTCTTGTAAAGTGAAAAAAGCGGCGGCTTGTGCGCGGGGGACGTTTATGCTACAATATCCGCATGACAGACAGCCCCGCCGCCCGCCCTGCGGCAGGCGCGGAGGCGGAAGAAAAGAGGAGACTTTTCAGATGAAGAAGCTGAGGACATCCCAGCTGACCGCGCGTTTTTCCTCGCCGTTGGAGGCCGTTTGGGAGGCCGTGACCGATAACACCGATTTTTCCTGGCGCAGCGATCTTGACCATATCGATACCAAGCCGGACGGCGTCACCTTCGTGGAATACCCCAAAAAGGGGAGCGAGACGGTCTTTACAATCACCGAAAAGCAGCCGGGGCGGCTCTACGCCTTCCACATGGAGCACGCGATGTTCACCGGAGAATGGACGGGCGAGTTCTCCAAAACGGAGGAGGGCGGCACCGAGGTGGTCTTTACCGAGCGGCTCACCATCCGCAATCCGGCGGTCTGGCTGCTCTCCTACCTGCTGATGGACCTGCGCGGGATGCAGGAGGCGTATGCGCGCGACCTGCGGCGGAAACTGGGGGAGAGCGATGAAAAAGATTGACGTCTTCGATTCGACCCTGCGGGACGGCGCGCAGGGGGAGGGGGTCTCCTTCTCGGTCGAGGATAAGCTCGCCATCGCGCGGGCGCTCGACCGGGCGGGCGTCGACTATATCGAGGCGGGCAACCCCCACAGCAACCCGAAGGACGAGGAGTTTTTCCGCCGCGCCGCCGGCGAGCTCCGCCTTTCCCACGCGCGGCTGGTGGCGTTCGGCTCGACCCGCCGCCGGGACTCGTCGGCCGGGGAGGACAAAAACGTCGCCGCCCTGCTTGAGACGGGGACGGCCTGCGTCGCGGTTTTCGGCAAGGCGAGCGAATGGCAGGCCCGCGAGGTGCTCGGCACCACGCCGGAGGAAAACCTCCGGATGATCGCCGACACGGTGGCGTATCTGGCCGAGGCGGGCAGGCGGGTCTTTTTCGACGCGGAGCATTTTTTCGACGGGTATAAGCACAACCCGCTCTACGCCATGCAGGCGCTCAAGGCGGCCGCCGACGCGGGCGCCTGCAAGCTCATCCTCTGTGATACGAACGGCGGGTGCTTCCCCGACGAGATCCGGGCGATCACCGCGGAGGCGGTCAAGGCCTTCCCCGGAAAGATCGGCATCCACTGCCACGACGACACCGGCTGCGCCGTCGCGGACACCCTGGCGGCGGTGAAGGCGGGCGCGGACCATGTGCAGGGGACCTATATCGGCTTTGGGGAACGGTGCGGCAACACGAACCTCTCCACCGTGATCGCGGATCTGCAGCTCAAGCTCGGCTTCCAGTGCGTCCCGGCCGACTGCATCGCCCGGATGACGGGCGCGGCGCGGATCATTTCCGAGATTTCCAACGTGCGCCTCTCCCATTCGATGCCCTATGTCGGCAAGAGCGCCTTCGCCCACAAGGGCGGGATGCACGTCGACGGGGTGAAAAAGAACCCCTCCGCCTTTGAGCATGTCGACCCCGCCGCGGTGGGGAACCACCGGCAGATTCTGCTTTCCGAGGTGAGCGGACGCAGCGCGCTGATCGCGAAGATCAGCGAGGTCGTCCCGGGGCTCACCAAGGATTCCCCCGAGCTTGAGACGCTGGTCGGGGAGCTCAAGGAGCTGGAGTTTCAGGGTTACCAGTTCGAGGCGGCGACCGCCAGCTTCGAGATGGTGGTGCTCAAGGAACTGGGAAGGTTCCGTCCCTTCTTCGCCCTCGAGCTGTTCCGGATCATCGGCGAACAGGACAGCGCGGACCGGCACATGGCCTCCGCGATGGTCAAGGTGCGGGTGGGCGACCGCTATGAGATCACCGCCGACGAAGGCGACGGCCCGGTCCACGCGCTCGACCGCGCGCTGCGCAAGGCGCTCGAGGTCTTTTACCCGAACCTCGCGGGGGTCCGCCTCATCGACTACAAGGTGCGCGTCATGGACACCGGGAAGGCGACCGCCGCGATGGTGCGCGTCCTGATCGAATCGTCCGACGGGGAGAACGCCTGGACGACGGTCGGCGTGTCCACCGACATCATCAACGCCTCCATCCGGGCGCTCGTCGACTCGATGGAGTATAAGCTCTACCGCGATTCCCTCAAGCGGGAGGCGCCCTGACGGGCGGAAACCGGACACGAAAAAGAGGACCGGGCGTAAGCCCGGTCCTCTTTTTCGACCATGCCGTTTATTCCTTGCCGATGATGCGGTCCGCGACGTAGAGTCCGTTGGCGGACGCCTGCGAGAGGGAGCGGGTGAAGCCCGCGCCGTCACCGACGGCGTAGATGCCGGGGCAGCCGTCGATCTCGAAATCGGTGCACTTGGGGCGCGCCGAATAGTATTTGCACTCGATGCCGTAGAGGAGGGTGTCGTAGTTGGCGGTGCCGGGGGAGATCTGGTCGAGCGCGTGGAGGGTCTCGACGATGTTGTCGAGCTGTCGCTTGGGCATGCAGAGGCTCAAATCGCCCGGTACGGCGGAAAGGGTGGGGCGCACGGTGCCCTGACGCAGGCGCTTCTCGTCGGTGCGCCGGCCGAGCTCGAGGTCGCCGAGCCGCTGGACGAGCACGCTGCCGCCGCTGATGAGGTTGGCCAGGCTCGCGACGTGGCGGGCGTATTCGATCGGCTCGCGGAAGGGCTGGGTGAAGTTGGTGGTCGAGAGCAGCGCGAAATTGGAGTTCTGCGTCTTGCGCGCCTCGTCGCGGTAGGCGTGGCCGTTGACGGTCAGGACCCCGTTGGTGTTCTCGGTGACGACCTGCCCGCGGTCGTTGAAGCAGAACATGCGGATGATGTCGCCGTAGCCCTTCGAGCGGTAGCGGATTTTCGGCTCGTAGATCTTCTTTGCAAAATCCTCCCACACCATCGAGGGCAGCTCGACGCGCACGCCGACGTCCACCTGGTTGTTGTGCAGGGGGATGTCGTTCTCCTCACACCAGGCGGAGAAGAAGCGGCTGCCCGCGCGGCCGACGGCGAAGATGATCTTGCCGGCCTCGACGGCCTGCTCGCCCTCCGCGGTTTTGACGGTGAGGATGTGGGACTCCCGGTCCACGCCGACCACGTCCGCGCCGGTGTGGATTTCCACCCGCTCGGCGAGCGCGTGAATGAGCTTTTTCATCGTCTCGAAGTTGGAGTCGGTACCCAGGTGCTTGAGCTGGGCCTGGCTCATGTGCAGGTCGTATTCGAGGCAGCGTTTCTTGAGCTCGTTGCTCGGCTGGAAC
>ERZ1673695.3240-NODE-3240-length-10247-cov-3.390502_pt1 | contig 10247 bp, 9 predicted proteins | sample MGYA00580225_ERZ1673695 | MGnify/ENA primary metagenome ERZ1673695 (study PRJEB41218, sample SAMN15661739) | gut metagenome | host: Homo sapiens | place: Canada: London | collected 2015-08-20/2019-03-30 | study: EMG produced TPA metagenomics assembly of...
GAGCCGCGATTCACTCCGAATAAAGTATAAAAAATGACGAGGAGTTTCCCGAAAATTGATAAAGTGGTTACTTGCACCAGCGCATCGCCGAGACGCGATTTCTTTTTGCTTATGATGCGTCTTTCGCCGCAGGCGAAAGACTTTCCACGAACGACAATATTACTCGTTCTCCCGCCTACGGCGGGAGAAAGAAACGGAACGGAGAAAGCGGACAGTGCAAAGGCTGGTTCCACAAAAATAAATCGGCCTCTTTCTTTCATTGTTCCTCGTTCTCTGCATCCGGAGCAGTAATACATTTTTGTTTCTCTGTTCAATCCTTGTCCTCGAGCGCCAGCGTCTCAAGCTGCCTGCGAAATTCACGTTTGGAGAGGGAAAAGCTTTTGACCGAAAAATCCTCCATGGGGATCATCAGTTGTATCTGTCCGTGCGCGCAGGCAAGCGAGGAGCATACCAGCTCGTACACGCGGCTCTCTACGCGCAGCGACGGTGTATAGCGCAGGAAATTGAGGACGTTCTCCCGCATATTGGAGAGGTGCGGATATTCGCTGCCCGTCGCCCGTTCAAAGATGAGCGACTCGAAGTAGAGACCGAACAGCACGCTCTCTCCGTAGCGCAGCCCGTATTCCTCGCTGCAAAAGATCGCGTCGCCCAGCACGCAGCCGGCCCTGGTCTTGAGCAGCACGCCCTCGCCGTCCTCCCCTTTCGCGCCGCAATAGGCCCACTTGATCTGCGCACACAGGGGCAGGGTCTGTTCCAGCATGGGCGTCTCCAGCCGCAGCAAGCGCTCATAGTGGTTTTCCGTCAGCTCGTGCAGTTCGGCATTCAAAAGAGCCGTCTTATAGACAACGCCGACGCCGCTCATCACGTCCTGCGGGGCAAGCGTTCTGAGCGTCTGATAATCACAGAAGATCGCTTTGGGATGGCGCTGCAATCCCACCCAGTTCTTAGCATTGGTCAGATGTACGCCCGTGCGCCCGCCGATTGCAGCGTCGCAGGCGGCCACCGGAGTGGTGCACACGTTGACATAGTCGATCCCCTGCAGATAGACCGCCGCAACAAATCCGCCCAGATCGGAGATCGTGCCGCCGCCCATGCAGATGAGCAGAGAATCGCGGTCCAATCCGCACCCGGCCATGCGCTCCAGCACGGCCTCCACGGTGGAAAAGCTCTTGCGCTCCTCCACAGGATCCAGCAGATACTTGCCCTCAACACGGATCCCCAGCAGCCGCAGCTTGACGCTCCGATAGACCTTCGCATCGCACAGCAGAAAACATCTGCGGCCGGCCGTGTACTCCTTCAGCTCGGACAAGACCTTCTCCCCGTAGTGGCAGGGAATCGTCAGATTGTGATTTTTAAGCTCAAATACGGCCAAATCCGCTTTCCCTCCCGACGTTTTTTTGAAAAAGAGCCCCAAGCTCCCGCGTGCATTGCTATTTCAGCGATTCAACATCAAATATACGGTCAGACACTGCCGGCTCTGCCTTCTTCCCGGCAAAATCTCGTAGCGGGGAATTGTCAGAACAGCCGCAAGCGCCGCGCTCTGATGCCCGTTTTCGGAGGTAAAGAACAGCCCGTACACGCCGGCCTCATCCTTCCGGATGGAGAGCACGATTGTGCCGTCCTCCGCCGTGCGGTAGATATTCGAGTCGGGCATATAGCCGCGCAGGCGCGTGAGCAGCTCCTCGCGCGGGTGGCCGTACTTGTTCCCCTCGCCATAGCTGATGACGGCGTATTCGGGCTTGACCACCTCCAGAAATTCCGCGCCCGTCGAGGTCTCGCTGCCGTGGTGGCCGACCTTGAGCACGTCCACATCGTAGTAGTCGAGCGAATGCTGCGAGTCCGCAGCGATCAGATCGGCGAACCATTTTTCGGTATACTTCTCGTTGGCGTCGCCGGTGAAGAGCACCTTCTTGCCGCCGAACTCCATGACGATGATAGGCGATACGCTGTTCTTGCCCTCTGCGCTGTTGAAGATGCCCATGTCGTAGCAGTCGTCGGTCGGCGTGACAAAGTCAAACCGATAGCCGACTTCGAGATTCTCGAAGTCGCTGTCCACGGTCGAGTACTCGACCGTGACGCCCTCCACAACGGTTTTTTCCTGCTCAATGGCGCTCAGAAAGTCCCGATAGACCTGGGTTGTAATCTGATCGGTGGTCAGGCGCGGCACAAACATCTTTTTGACGTCCACGTCCTCCCGCAGGATGACGTCGTCCAGCCCGCCCACATGGTCCGAATCGGTGTGCGTGAGCAGCAGATAGTCAAACGTCAGCTTCTGCGCGTCGCCTTTAAGCCGGTCTATGTACGCATTGACTGCTGCAACCGAATCGCTGCCGCGGTCGCCGCCGTCGATGATCATGTTCTTTCCATCCGGCAGCTGGATCATGATGCAGTCGCCCTGCCCCACGTCCACAAAGTGGATGCGAAGCTCGCCCTCGGACAGCAGCGAGGGACTCTCGCCCGGCCCGCTCTGCTGCCTGTAGACATAGAGCGCGCCCAGCAGGATCGCCAGGCAGATGACGATCGTCACGAACGCCTTGAGCGGCCTGTACTTCTTCCTGACCTTGACCTTTTTTGACGTTCTGACGACCTTCTCTATTTTCTCTTGCGTGTCGCTTTTCTTTTGCGTGCCTTTCTTCTTTTTGTCAGCCATACCTCTCCTACCAACAAACAATCATGATGCTTTCGTTACCCGACAACCGTCGGCAGCTTTTCTTCCTCCTGGGGAGAATCGCCGTTTTTCTCCGACAGACGGTGTTTTTTCGCAAGCGTCTTTTCGGTCTCATATCCGAGTAGGAGCTTGATCTCGTCCATCTTCGCCATGGCGGCCCGATAGCCCTCGTCGATCATCTCCTGCATGTGCTCGAGCTTGGTCTGATCATAGCGCTGGCAGTCGGGCTGGATCATCAGATCCGAATTGAGGATGCCCTTGACGGCTGTCGACTTCATTCCGATGCGGAAGGCCGCCTTGAGCACGTCCAGCATCTTGGCCGAGTCGGTTCCCTCGCCGCGCTGGCTGTGAATGTCCACGCTGACGACCACCTTTGCGCCCTGCATCCGGCACAGATCCGAGGGCACGGGGTTGATCAGGCCGCCGTCCGCCAGCCGGTAGCCGTCCATCTCGACGGGCACGAATACGCCCGGTACGGCGCAGCTGGCGCTCACCGCCCTTGCGATGTCTCCCTTCTGATAGACGATCTCTTCGCCCGAGATCAGGTCGGTCGTGCTGACGGCGAGCGGGATGCGAAGCTCCTCGAACCGGGCATCCCCGATCACGCGGCGCACGACGTCCTCGATATTCTTGGACTTCGACGGCACGAAGAAGAATCTGGAGCTCTTGATGTCGCTGTACTTGACGCCCGAGAGGATCTCCTCCATCTGGTGTGAGCTGAGGCCATAGCAGTACATGGCCGCGGCGATCGAGCCGGCGCTGCACCCGGAAACGCAGTCGAACTCGATGCCGTTCTCCTCGAGCGCGCGGATGACGCCGATGTGCGCAAAGCCGCGCGTGCCGCCCGCGCCGAACGCCAGGCCCGCCTTGACGCGGTTCCGGTTCTTTGCCGGCGCCGGCAGCTCTGGCCGGGGCTGGCGCTTCAATTTGATTCTTATGTAATTTAAAAGTCCCATAATCCGTCTTTTCTCTGATAGGTGCAGACGCCCGGTCTGCGTAAATGCTGCTTCTATTATATACAAAATTTGCGAAAAAGTAAATAGCTTTCCCCGTCGCGGCGACAATTTTCTGAAAATTCAGGCGGTTTCTCCTTAAAACGGGCTGAGTTTGCCAAAGTTCACCTGATTTTTACAAAAGCTGGCTCAAATAGCTTTTAAATTCGGCGCAAATATGCTATACTTTTTAGTAAGTTTACCGCAGAACGGATGGCTTTCGGCGGCGCGTCTTTCCAAGGACAGCGCACCCGCCCGGCCGGCTGAAAGCGGGATACCCGAGAGGAGAGATACTATGACGCAAGTTTACAACGGCAGCGAATATCCGGTGGAGAAGGCGCGCAAGAAGCGCTTTCTGACCATCTGGTATATCCTATTCGGACTGGTCTTTGCCATCGACGTGGGGCTGATTGTCTGGCATGCACTCATGCCCTACAAGTCCCCGGATCAGATCATTCCCAAGGCGATCGCCATGAGCCTGTCCTCTGTGTTCGCCGTGATCAGTCTGCTGCTGTTTTCCACCAAGTTCCGCCGCCTCAGATGCTATGTCAAGATGCTGGGCTATCTGCAGACCGGCCTCAAGGAGGGAAGCGTGGGCGAGTTCCTCGAGTTTTCGGAGAAGGTTGAAGTGCACGAGGGCGTGGACTTCTACAATTTTACCCTGTACGAGTGGAACGAAATCAAGCAGGAATACTTCATCCGCAAGGTGCTTGTGGACAATGAGAAGCCCAAGCCCGAGCTCAAGGAGGGCGACATGGTGCACTTCATCACACAGGGAAACATCCTCATGGAGTACGAGGTCATTCCCCGGCCGGAGAACGAGCCGACCGCAGAATATAAGAGGGAATCGGTCCTCAATAAGGACAGACGAGAGAAAATCAAAAGGGAGAGAGTATAGGCAATGCGCGCCATCGTATCGGTCATCGGAAAGGACAAAAAGGGAATCACCGCCGCTGTCTCCGGCCTGCTGTGCAGACTGGAGATCAACATCGAGGACATCAGCCAGACCATCATGCAGGACTATTTCACCATGATCATGCTGGTTGACCTCTCCGACTGCAAGGAGAGCCTGGATCGTGTGGCCGAGCTTCTCGGCGAGGAGGGCGAACGCATCGGCGTGACCGTCCGGATCCAGCACGAGGACATCTTCAACGCCATGCACAAGCTGTGATCGGAGGGAACGCCAATGCTTTCCAACAAGGAAATTTTCGAGACGATCGACATGATCGAGAGCCAGCACTTCGACGTGCGCACCGTGACCATGGGCCTCTCGCTGTTCGACTGCATTTCGGACGACTACCGAAAGACCTGCAAAAACATCTACGACAAGATTGCCAAAAAAGCCGAGCGGCTGGTCGAAGTAGCGGAGCGCTGCTCGCGTGAAATGGGCATCCCGATCGTCAACAAGCGCGTGGCGGTCTCCCCCATCGCCCTGATCGGCGCAAATTGCCGGCACTATGTCGAGCTTTGCAAAGCGCTCGACCGCGCTGCGGAGACCGTCGGGATCGACTTCCTCGGCGGCTACAGCGCCCTGGTCCAGAAGGGCGTGTGCGACTATGAACAGGAATTTCTGGAGAGCATTCCCGAGGCGCTCTCCGTGACGAAAAAGGTCTGTTCCTCGGTCAACGTCGCCTCTACGCGCGCCGGCATCAACATGGACGCCGTGCAGCTGTGCGGCAGGCTGATCAAACAGGCTGCCGAGCTGACCAAGGACGCTGACGGAATTGCCTGCGCCAAGCTGGTCGTGTTTGCCAACGCCGTCGAGGACAACCCCTTCATGGCGGGCGCCTTTGCGGGCGTGGGCGAGGGCGACACTGCCATCAATGTGGGCGTATCCGGCCCGGGGGTGGTCAAGTGCGCGCTCGAGAAGGTGCGCGGCAAGGATCTGACCGTCGTGGCCGAAACCGTCAAAAAGACGGCGTTCAAGATCACGCGCGTGGGTCAGCTTGTGGCGAAGTATGCCGCCGAGGCGCTGGACGCGCACTTCGGAATCATCGACCTCTCCCTTGCCCCGACCCCGGTCATGGGCGATTCGGTGGCGCACATCCTGGAGGAAATGGGCCTTGAAAGCGTGGGCGCGCACGGCACGACCGCCTGCCTGGCCATGCTCAACGATGCGGTCAAGAAGGGCGGCATCATGGCGTCCTCGCACGTGGGCGGCCTGTCCGGCGCGTTTATCCCCGTCTCCGAGGACATCGGCATGATCGAGGCCTGCGAAAAGGGCTTCCTTTCGCTGGACAAGCTCGAGGCCATGACCTCGGTGTGCAGCGTGGGACTGGACATGATCGCCATTCCCGGGGACACTCCCGCGGAAGTCATCAGCGGCATCATCGCGGACGAGGCGGCGATCGGCATGGTGAACGGAAAGACCACGGCAGTGCGCATCATCCCCGCACCGGGCAAGAAGCTGGGCGACTCGGTCTCCTTCGGGGGCCTCTTAGGGCGCGCGCCCGTCATAGCCGTCAATACGGCCAGCCCGGCGGCGTTCATCTCCCGCGGCGGCCGCATCCCCGCACCCATTCATTCCAACAAAAACTAAACGGAACAGCTGCGTCAAATCGACAGCCACAGCTGCATTTTATAGGGAAATAGAATCATAATCACGGTTTTACAACGTGAAAAATACAAAATCGAGCGGCTGTATTTTTCCTTTCTGTTTGCGCCGCACCGCACGGCAAGGTGATGATTATGGGAGATCAACTGAGAAAAGACATGGATTCCGCATACCAGTGGAAACCCGAAGATATTTTAGGCGGCGGCGACGATGCCTGGGAAAAGCTGTTTGAGGAGCTGAACGGCCGCGCGGACGAGCTGAGCGCATACTGCGGCAAGCTGGGCGATGCAGACGCAGCGCTCAGCCTGCTGAAGCTGGACAGCGAGCTCTCCGCCAAGCTGGAGCAGCTGTACTGCTACGCGCATATGCGGCGGGACGAGGACTCGGCCAACGCCAAATATCAGGGCTTTGCGGACCGGGCCATGAATCTGATCGTCAGCTATACGGCGGCATTCGCATACGTTCAGCCTGAGCTTTCGGCTCTGCCCAAGGCAAGATTGGAGCAGTACATTGCCGACAGCCGGTTTGCCGACTACGACTGCTTCCTGAAGAGAATCCTTCAGCAGAAGAAGCACATTCTGTCCGAAAAGGAGGAGAGGCTCCTGGCTCAGGCGGGAGAGGTCACCGGCTCCTTCCAGCAGATTTTCGGCATGATCAACAATGTCGATCTGCCCTTCCCCACCGTCAGGGACGAGAACGGAAACAAAGTCAAGCTGACCCATGCGACCTACAGCGTATTCCTGCAGAAGAAGGATCAGGCGGTCAGAAAGCGCGCCTTTACGGCATATTACGCGGCCTTCGAGTCGCTGATGAACACCATCACGGCCACCTATGCCTCCAGCGTCAAAAAGGACGTGTTCCTCGCCAGGGCGCGCGGCTTTGACAGCTGTCTGGAGAAGGCGCTCTTCTACGAGGAGGTCTCGCCCAAGGTCTACCGCAATCTGCTCTCCAGCGTGAACAAGGGCACCAAATATCTGCACCGCTACATGTCGCTCCGCAAGAAGCTCTCGGGCCTCTCCAAGCTGCACATGTACGATATGCACTTCCCCCTCTTTGAGAACGAGGGCATGGAGCTGGACTTCGAGGAGGCCTTTGCCCTGGTCAAGGAGGGCTTAAAGCCCCTGGGCGAGGACTATGCAGAGCTTCTTCAGCGTTCCAAGGACGAGCAGTGGATGGACGTGTACGAGAACCGCGGCAAGCGCAGCGGCGCGTACAGCACGGGCTGCTACAATGCCCCTCACCCCTATGTGCTGCTCAACCATGAGAAAACCACGCACGGAATCTTCACCATTGCGCACGAGCTGGGCCATGCCATGCACACCTATTACTCCAACCGCACGCAGCCCTATGCCAAGGCGGACTACACGATCTTCGTGGCGGAGGTCGCCAGCACGGTCAACGAGGTGCTGCTCTTAAAGCACATTCTGAGCAAGACTCAGAACGCCGAGCTCAAGAAATTCCTGCTCTCCTACTATCTGGACATGTTCCGCACGACTTTGTTCCGCCAGACGCAGTTTGCCGAGTTCGAGGCTGTCGCGCACGAGATGGCAGAGCGCGGCGAGCCGCTTACCGAGCAGGCGCTCAGCCAGGCATATTTCGACCTCAATAAAAAGTACTACGGCCGTTCCTGCACCTATGACGATCAGATCCGCTATGAGTGGGCCAGAATCCCCCACTTCTATACGTCGTTCTACGTCTACAAGTATGCCACGGGCATCACGTCCGCGGTCAACATTGCGCACGCAATCCTCACAGAGGGTCAGCCGGCAGTCGAGGCCTATAAGCGCTTCCTCTCCTCCGGCGGCAGCGACGATCCCGTCTCCCTGCTGAAGATCGCCGGCGTTGACCTCATGCAGAAGACGCCCTTCGACGTCGCCATGACCGAATTCAAGGATACTCTGGATCAGCTGACCGCGCTCGTCAACGCGTAACCGTTCACAAGGCGCAGCCGCTTCTTGCGCCGCGCCGTACAAATATATTACACCTCGGAGAAAGATACATGCTTGAAGCCGTTGCACAAAACTCAGCCGAAGCTTATCGGAAGTACCGCATCTTCGACGCCATGCGCCGCGATTTCCTGCGCACCTATGGGTTTTCCATATTCATGCTGGTGTTCTCTCTGCTCGCTCTGCTCATCCGTTACTGGGTCATGTTCGGCATCATGGTCGGCTTTGCGGTCCTGATTCCCGTCATGTACTACTTCACCGCCAGATCGGGCGCAAAGAACCTGCTCAAGGAGACCCCCAACTACGAAAAGATCTCGACGCGGTACGTCTTTTCCACGCAGAACATGTCGGTGCTCTCCTCCAATGAGCGCAATGCGCGAACCTTTGCCTATCCCGACTTCTACATGGTCTATGAGACGGAGGAGTACTTTTACTTCTACCTCAACCCCAAGGAGTGCATGATCCTGCCCAAGGACAGCTTCCGCGTGGGCAAGTGCGAGGATCTGACCCGCATTCTCAAGGCGCATCTGATCCCCGTGCGCAAGTACGTAAAAAAGAGGTAATCTATGCCGCAGAAACAGCCGCAGAAGAAGCCCACGCGAACGATTCCGCACAATCTGGAGGCCGAGCAGTCCGTGCTCGGCTGCGTTTTGTACGACAACGACACGGCCGCCGATATCCTGGCCGAGCTCAAGCCCGAGGACTTTTACTCCGAATCCCATAAATTCATCTTCGAGGCCATGCAGACGGTGTTCAACCGCAACACGCCGGTTGACTTCGTCACGCTGACCGATGAGCTGGAATCCAACGGTACGCTGGCCAGCGTGGGCGGTATGCCCTATCTGACCACGGTCTCCACGGGCGTGCCCTCGGCGGCCAACTTCCGCCACTATATGGATATCGTCAAGCGCGATTCGGTCATGCGCAAGCTGATTCACGCCTCCAACGATATCATTGAGATGGCTCACTCCAACGTCTCGCGCGAGGACATCATCGGCTTTTCGGAAAAAGCCGTATTCGATATCAGCGCGCAATCGGACACCTCGCAGCTGACCCCCATTCGCGACTCGGTGGGCACGGTCATTGAGAAGTTCGACCGCGCCCAGTCCAACGAGGGCGACAGCAAGGGGCTGACCACCGGTCTCGCCGGGCTGGACAACGCGCTCAACGGTCTGCATCGGACCGACCTGATCCTGATTGCAGCACGCCCGGCCATGGGCAAGACCTCGCTGGCCATGAACATTGTGGAGAACGCGGCCACTCTTGCCGGGGCCACCTGTGCGGTGTTCTCGCTGGAGATGTCCAAGGAGCAGATCGCACAGAGAATGCTCTGTTCGCTCGCCGAGGTGCCCATGAGTCAGGCGCTCCGCGGCCAGCTCAAGGACGACAAGGCCTGGGCCAGGCTGTGGAAGACCTCTGCAGAGCTGGAGAAGTCCAAGATCTTCATTGACGATTCCACCCTGATCACGCCGGCAGAAATGCTCAGCAAGTGCCGCAGGCTCAAGGCGCGCTATGGGCTGGACCTGGTCATGGTCGACTACATCCAGCTGATGACCGGCGGCGGCAGGGCCGAGAGCCGCCAGCAGGAGATTTCAGCCATCTCTCGCTCGCTCAAGATCCTGGCGAAGGAGGTAGATGTACCCGTCATTGCGCTCTCTCAGCTGTCCCGTGCAGTGGAGAGCCGCGCCAGCCAACGCCCGCAGCTTTCGGATCTGCGCGAATCGGGAGCAATCGAGCAGGATGCGGATATCGTCATGTTCATTCATCGCCCAGACAAGGTGCCCGAAAACGAGCAGAAGGTCGTCTCGGGAGAGATTCCCAAGAATGTGGCCGAGCTGATCATTGCCAAGCACAGAAACGGCGCGCTGGAGAACATTCCTCTGCGCTTCCGCGACGAATACACCAAGTTTGTCAATATGAACAAGGTTGCCGACAGTATCGCCGAGGCCTATTCGGGCAGCATCCCGCCCGAAACCGTCAATACTCCGTTGCCTACCCCTCCTCCGGCAGACGAAGAGACGCCTTGGTAAAATATTCCGGCCAAACGCGATTTCTTTTTGCTCTGTAATCGTCTTTCGCCGCAGGCG
>ERZ1673695.3241-NODE-3241-length-10242-cov-26.320997_pt1 | contig 10242 bp, 10 predicted proteins | sample MGYA00580225_ERZ1673695 | MGnify/ENA primary metagenome ERZ1673695 (study PRJEB41218, sample SAMN15661739) | gut metagenome | host: Homo sapiens | place: Canada: London | collected 2015-08-20/2019-03-30 | study: EMG produced TPA metagenomics assembly of...
CTGCCATTTGCAAATTAAAGCCGACCCTCCTCCGCGCGCGTCCGCGGACGCACTGCCTATCTGATGAAGCTGATTGAGGCCGCGGTAATACCCTCCTCCGCGCGCGTCCGCGGACGCACTGAGAAAATCAGCTTATCCTACGATCTCTCGCTTCCCGTCCCCCCCGCCCGCGTCCGCAGACGCGGCCCCGCAAAAAGTTGGTAGCGAAGCGGAGGCGCCGCGGCCGCGCTTGCAAGGCCGCAGCCGCAGCGAGCGGGACTTTTTGCGGCAAGGAGGAGCAAGGGAGCGATGCAAAAAATCCCCTAGCCGTATTACGGTTAGGGGATTGTGAGCAAAGCGGACTTTGCTCCGACGTGGCACGCCCGGCGCGACTTGAACGCGCGGCCTTCAGAGTCGGAGTCTGACGCTCTATCCAACTGAGCTACGGGCGCATACATATATAATTATTGTGTCATGCTGCGTTAATGTCATAACCGGTGCGACGGAAAACTGAGCTGGATTCAAATTTTGACAACCCATCGCTGTCCCTGTTGACGGCGCAAAAGGTATCCAAGCTCCAGTTAAACGCATACCCTCCATGCTTTCGGCGTTAAATAGCCATAACATGAGCCATCCCGCGATAATGTTCGCCTGATCAACTTGTTCCGCATATAGGTTTATACTACAGGAAGTCCGCACACCTACAGGCTGTAACTGCCCTATAAAATTAAGAATACCGCGCACCCATCCCTCGACATAACGTTTCCAGGCGGAACCCTGACAGGTGGCTCCAATCAGGCCATCCTGCGGCACACCAGCTCATCCGCTTAATGCTGCTTCCGTCAAGACCTGACATGGTTCACGGACGCCAATTGCACAGGACCAAATCATCAACACTCCTTATCAGTGCCAGACCCTACAAACGAATGCCTCGGGACGGGAATCCAACCCTGCTGCAGCGGATTGCAGGTATAGGGCACCGCTAACTCCCCGTCTGGCGCGGCCAGTATAGTTTACAGCGTTTTAATGAATTTTGCAAGCCCTTTATTATTGCGCTACAAATAAAAACAATGCGCCAGGTGGGATCGCCCTGACACATTGCTTTTATGTTACATGCCATGATGTCGCTTTAGGGGAAATGTGTGTAAGTATGGAACGCTTCTAGCATACACAATCGAACGATGAGCCTTTCACTAATCACAGGGAGTTGGAGAAGCTGGCATCATGGCATGTAATGTGGGGAAGGTATATCATGAATATGTTGGCCTATGGCCTCCATAAACAGGATGGCTTAGTATCGTTCAGCCATAGCCGCCGCCCATGTTCTCACCGCAAGACCGATTGGTCTGTAGGCGGCTGCATGACTGAACGATTGGCGAGGAAGGAAGATAGAGATATGTAATTTGGCTGCACATCTGATTCACACTTCTAGTCAATGGCGGATGCGCCTCCAAGCCTCTACGCTTGTCCTTACACCTATATATCCCAGAAAGCACCTAAACGTAACGCAAGAAAAATCATATATTTTGCTAATTCCTTCATATTGGTGTCACTTTGTTCTTTATATAAGTATGATGTTGATATAGACCGTGTTTGAAGTGCCTAAATCACGTGCTTTACACCCTTATTCATCAAGGTATAGATAGTTGCAATCAAGAAGTACAGATTTAAGTAAGCAAAATATATTTTTAAATTGTATCTTAATTTGTTAGTATTAATTATTGACAAATATACTTAAAAATGGAGGTTATTCATGTCCACATGTTTAGCTCTGATTCCGAAAGAGAAAAACAGTTCTTGGATGAATTATACGAGCAGTACTATGATGTGCTGTTCCGTTATTGTTTGCCATACCTAAATCGGGATATCGATTCATCGGCGGACTGCGTGCATATGGTTTTTGACGTGGCCGCGGCAAAGGTTAAGACCCTGATGAAGCATCCCAATATAGGCGGGTGGATGTATGCCACAGCTAAGAACTGCATCAAAAAGGAACTGCGTCGTATAAAGATGGAGCAGACTAAGTTTGAGCGCCTTGTGGATTCCATGCCTACGACCACACAGATAGACCCGATACTTGAGGACGAGGTAGACGCACTCAGGGATAGAATCGTAGATACGCTCAACGAGGCGGAAAGACTGCTTTACCATCTGTACTATGTTGAAAACAGAACGACGCCTGAAATCGGTCAGATGCTTAATATTACTGCGGACGCGGCTAAGATGCGCCTGTACAGGGTCCGTATAAAGCTGCTTAAGGAACTGAATAAATATATATAAAATTTCAGCGTTACTTTTAGCTAAAAACTGGGATATATAAAAGATGGTGATGAATATGACGAATAAATATGAAAAACAAATAAGAACGCTTTCCTTGAGAAAATGTGCAAGGCTTATAAAATCTATTGAAAAAAAGATGTTTGAAGAGATGGGGAAACCCATTGAAGCCAGGGATATGGATTTTATAACCGAATGCCTTGACACTTTGGATGCCATCCACTTATATGTCAATGAGAAGAATACAGCTAAAAAGATGAATAACAGCTGTAGAGAACCCGCTTTTGTTCCGCAAAGGTTTCTCAGGCCCGCCATTACGCTATGTCTCGTTATGGCTCTGTTGCTGACCGTTTCGGGCTTTGCCGAGGCGTTCGGCATCACCAGATGGTCCTCTAAAATAACCTGGGGCAATAACGGTCTTAATTTGAATCCCAGTTCTGAACTGCATGAAGAATATTCCGACGGAACTGAAAGACATTTTGCCAATGGAATCAAATCTCAGGCGTTCAAATCCCTTGACGAGGCTTATGAGCGGCTTAACGTAAAGCCGCTGAGGCTTCCAAGCTATATGCCTCCAGACTTCGGAGAGCCAAAGGTGAAAGGTTATAGTGTATCATATTATAGAATAATTCTCCTCAGTTATTTAAATTTAGAAAACAATCGTCTTATTCATTTACAGATTGAAGACTGTGATTATACTATGTATGGCATGGAAATTAAAAGTGAAGAAAAAGTTAATTATGAAGCAATACATAAATTTAATGGCATTGATTTTTATGTATATCAAGTAGGGGCTACTATTAATGCTATCTGGTCAGTTAACAGAATACGATATACTTTACGGTTCTATGGGGGCAGCATACAAGAGATTACACAAATTCTTGAATCATTTTAATAAAACGTTTGTCGAAATATATTATTTTTTTGCGCGTTACTTAGTAGCATATATTGGGATATATAAATGTAATGAGTAATAACAGAATTGCTCATATAATTATATCCTACTTAAGTATACATAATTAAAGGAGTTAAAAAAATGAAAAGAATCAGAAATTTGATTACATGTATCTTGATCATCATTATTATCACAACCTCTGGGGTGTCCATTGCAGAAATGGCTTCAGATATAGACTGTAAAGCGTGTAGTCATGGTATTTATGACTTTATAAAGATGGAAACAATATATCATGGAGACGTGGATGGAAAATGCAAAAAAACTGTCATTGAATATAGATCCTGTTTGATTTGCAGCGAGGAGTTTACGCATGAAGTAACACTTTTTGACAGTCATGTATCTTTCATATTTAAGGCCTCATGTGACCGTGCCACACATATTTACTATTGCAAATGCAGGTGCGGCAAGGGAATGCCCACAATCCGAGAAGCCTGCCCCCGTCCGGGCGTAGGGTGCCCCGATATTCTTAGCCTGGGCCGTCGGATAGGGCGGATAGATATGCCATATTAATTCCGTTGATACCCTGACAGTGCTAATGTTAGCGCCGCAAGGCGGACAAATTCCTGTTAATGTAGTTCATCCTAAGAGTATACATGCGATACGGATTCCTCTAAACCTCTGCTGTTGTTAAACCTAAACCTCCGTAGCCATTGTCCCAAGTGTGAGACGGAAAGCGTTCACCTACCCTAGGATCCGGCTTTACAGCATGTATACAATCGATAGTCAATGCGCCAAGACGATCCCACTTGGCGCATTGTATTTTTTATTAACAAGGCAGCTAATCAACGCCGCTTTGGGACTAAGGCAATGTTCTGGCAGGTTACTATTAAAACGCGGCGTTAAAATGCGTGCTTATGGGGAGATTGGGTAAGGATTTAAACCGTAAGCCGGATAACCCCTTTGTGCCAGTCAGGATGTAAAGCGGGCAATAATACGTGTATTTGATTAGCGGCATAATTGGCGCCTTGAGTTTAATCCTGAACGGGCCGCTTTGACCAATTTTAAAGAGTGTTTCAGACTGCTATAAGCGCCGGGAAACCCATCTTCTCATACTGTAAGTATTATAACATGATATAATATTGCTATAGATATTTATGAAATAACCGTCATGTCCTGTCAGGACATGACGAGGGCGGAGCTTGCCGCCAGGATTGAGCCTAAGCGATCTATCAAAGGCGGGCCCTTCAGTGTTTATATAGAAATGAGGATATCCTGGGATTGCTGACAGTCTTGCCATACGGTCATAGTACTGTTTGGTCTTGTATATAGAATGACTAACTCGTACTGTCCTGCTTAACGGATTTAAGCACGGGCCTTAAAACCGCGCAAATTAACGAATATTTCGTATAAATTATAACATATAAAAAATATGTTTTAGTTTACATTTATACCAGTATAAATTGTTTGATAAAGCAAAAATCAAATGATATAATTTATTCAGGATTTAAGCGTATTCGGTAGAAAAAGCGTATGTCCGTATACCGTGCGCCGCTGAATCGATATAAAATTTTGGAGGTAGCTTATGAGAAAAATATTACCGGTTATACTAGCGTTGATATTGGTATTAGGGTTAGTGCCGTTTACACAAGCAGAGGGAGAAATGTCCTTGACGGCTATAAGCGTTGAAGCAAAGCCTGGCGACGACGTAGAGGTTTCAATAAAAGCGTCCGATATAGCGGCCGCGGACTTTGTATTGACCTTTGACGCCACAGCGCTCGAATATACGGGCTACAGCGCGGGAGCGAGCGACACCCTGATTGTAAACGACAGGGAAGCGGGCAATGGAAGGCTGGCCATAAACGCTATATCAATCTATGATAACTATGATGACGAGGCCTGTATTGTCCTGGGGTTCAAGATCGGGCAAAACGCCCGGGGCCCGTATGAGCTGTCAATCGAACTCAAGAGTGCGGCGGTTATCATCGGAGGCAGGACTGAAAATGTTGTTCCGGAAGACGTGCGTGTAGAGAACGGAAGCATAGTAACGCCCGGGTTATATACGGTCACTTTCGTTGATGGCCTGGACGGTCAGGTGATCGACGTTCAGGAGGTAATGGAAGGCCATAACGCTACCCCGCCCGCTCCGCCTGAGCATGAGGGTTATGTGTTCATCAGGTGGCAGGGAAGCTACACTAACGTCACTTCCGATACGACGGTAACGGCCGTATATAGGACCGAGGACGCGGAGCTGTACACCATAAGCTACTATGTGGACGGAGAGTTCTATGACAGCCAGCTATACGAGGCAGGCGATGAGATTCTGCCGCTTGAGGAGCCGGTGCGCGAAGGCTATGTGTTCTCGGGCTGGAACGGGCTTCCGGAGGAGATGCCGGCTGAGGACATAAGGGTTGACGGAACATTTACGCCCGCGGGCGGCATAGTGAACGTGGCGGTTACTTCGTCTGAAGGCGGAACAGCGTCGCTGATAAACGCACCTGTTGCGTACGGCGCAAACGCGGAGATATCGCTCAACCCCGATGAAGGTTACTGCGTATGGTATGTAGCGATAGACGGCGAGATGGTTTCAACGTATCCGGATGGCAGCGTGTACGTCATTGAGAACGTAATAAAGGATATAACGGTAAAGGTTGTGTTTAAAGATTTAGAGCCTTCTAATACACCCGAAGCAAATCCCCCGGCGACCGGCGCATCCTCAACGGCTGGAATAGCCATCGGCCTTGTCGCCCTGGGTGTGGTAATTGTGATAGTAGCCCTAGTTGTTAAAAGAAGACGCAACGGTTCGGAATAATTACAGTAATCGCAGGAGGCTGCACAGAGCGGATTAAAGTTCAGGGGGACTGCCGGCTTAACCCGGCAGTCCCTGCAGACTGTCAAAAAACCCTGGGATTGTCAAGGGCCGCAGCCCTTGACTTTAGATCCGGCTCTGACGACATGCGCGTCAGAACGGATGAAAACCGTGAGGTTTTCGTTCTCTGCGGGTTTTGCCGCCCAGGAGCGCCCAAAGGGCGAGAGGCAAAACCCGTAACCTCAAAAAAGCGGCTGCGCCATTTTTTTGACACACTGGGGGACTGCCGGCTTAACCCGGCAGTCCCTGTTAAACCATATCAGGCAAAAGGTGGTTTGACGCAGGGCCGCAAATCTGGCCAATCACGCAAAAATAGCCTTTATCTTAGGCCCCCCATAGGTTATAATACTATAATATTAATTTAAATTAGTTTTTGAAAGGTTTTTTGTATTATGAAAAGGGTTGCGTTATTGCTAACATGCGCTTTAATCATATTCAGCCTGTGCTCCTGCGGCGGCGGCTCATATACCATTGGAGAAAGGTATTTGGTAACGACCGATGGCTATATGGAGATATACAGGCCCTATATTTCCGATTCGCTGCCATATCTTCTGCGCTCGGATATGACCGCGGAGGAGCGCGAAAGCATCCACTATCTGCTCAGTACGCTGGGAAATTTTTCAGAAGAGTTAAGCGAGGAGCTTTTACATGAAAAATCACCGGCGATAATAATGCAGACGGTTGGTGAAGGAAAGATAGAGTTCTACCTGGACTTCGAAAATCAAAGGGTGTTTACGGTGGAATCTCAGCCGGATTCCCCCCTGTGGAAGTATACAACCTATGAGACCAATGCGGAACACTTTAAAAGCGTAGCGGAAAACCTGCTTGGGATGAAAGCGGGGACCTGACGGATTGAGCATGGAAATAGGATACAGGCTGTGCGGAGCTGATGACGCGCCGGCGGCGGCCGGGCTTGCGGGGATGTTGTGGCCTGGTTGTGATCAAACCGAATTGGTAAAAGAGTATGGGCAGTTCATTTCAGCGGGCAGTATGGCGTGTCCGTTAGCGCTTTTTCGCGGGGAGCCCATTGGCTTTGCTCAATGCCAGTTAAGGCACGATTATGTGGAAGGAGCCCACAGCAGCCCTGTAGCATACCTGGAGGGCATATTTGTTAAGGCGCCATACAGGCGCCTGGGCGCAGCGCGCGGGCTTTTGTCCATGTGCGAGGAATGGGCCAGAGGTAAAGGCTGCCACGAATTGGCGAGCGATTGCGAACTAAATAACGATGGCAGCCTGGGTTTTCACCTCAACTATGGTTTTAGCGAGGCAAACAGGATAATCTGCTTTATAAAAAATATTCAATCCAAGGGATGAACTTCGCTTAAACGAAAACCTATGAGCTGTGGGGCAATCCCCAATATGATATTTGACCTTGGTTAATGGCAGCCACTGCTATACGGCTCAAATCAGCAAGGTATGACAGTTGTGCGTTTAACGGGATACGGCCATGGCCGTATCCCGTTAAAATTTAAACAAGCCCAAGCAGACGCACGGCGTTTGCGACAATGGCGCACACCGCGATTCCGGCAAGCGTAGGAATCAGGGCTGATACCCCCGTCCATTTCCAGCTTTGCGTCTCTTTGCGTATCGTCAGCAGCGTAGTCGAGCATGGCCAGTGCAGCAGAGAGAACAACATCGTGCATAGCGCGGTCATCCACGTCCAGCCATTATCAATAAACAGCGCCTTTAGGCTGGCTAAATCGAGTTCCATAATGCTTCCCGTCTGCATGTAAGCCATAATAACTATGGGGATAACAATCTCATTGGCAGGAAAGCCAAGTATAAACGCAAGAAGAATCACTCCGTCAAGCCCTATAAACCGCGCAAAGGGATCCAGAAAACCTGCGATATGCGAAAGCAGGCTCGCCCCGTCAGCCGTTACATTTCCAAGTATCCAAATTATCAGGCCCGCGGGAGCGGCGATCATTACAGCGCGCCCAAGGACGAAGATGGTTCTGTCCAGAATCGACCGTACTATCACCTTGCCCAGCTGAGGGCTGCGGTACGGCGGAAGTTCAAGTGTATATGAGGATGGTACGCCTTTAAGTATGGTTTTGGTCAACGCTTTTGATACTAGAAATGTTGTCGCTATTCCCAATAGAATCATGACGGTCAGCAGTATGGCTGCTCCCGCCGAATTCCACAGCCCAACCGAGGTACCTATAAAGAACATGGTTATTATGGATATAAGCGTTGGAAATACGCCACCAGCCAAAGGGCAAGTTTGCGCCGGAATGTGCGTCTTTTGACGCTGCCGACGAGTAGACCGCTGACAGGCTTCTACTCGCCGTCAATAAAAATATGCAAGTCCTTTCCGTCCCAAACGATTTTCTTCACCAGCAATTTTATCAAGGTGCGTCTTTCGTGGACTGAAAGAGTATCAAAGTTGTTTTTCAGACTGGATAGCGCCCCGGCCAGCATATCAACCTGTACTTCCTTATCCGCTATTCGGTTGACATCTTTTTGCAGCCGTTCACGCTCGCCTGCAAGGTCTGAAAGCTGTTTGTCGAGTTCGGTTATTCGTGCGTTGACACGCTGAACGAAAGCCGAGCCGAGATTTCCTTGTGATAGAGTATGTACGAGGTTGTCCATTTCCTCATTGCATTTTTTAATTCGAGCGTCTATGCCGCTTATGGGATTTTCCCGTACTTGCCCTTGCAAGTCGCGTTTTAGCTTTTCAAGGAGTTTGTAAATGCTGGAACTCTCGTCGGTATACTTCATCAGATATTCGCACACCATATCGTCGGCTTGCTGACCGCCAATGTTCTGACAGTCGCATAACTCCGTACCGCCGCGCAGTTTGCTATTACAAACATAGTCGTACAATTCGGGATTTCCGCTTTTGCCGGAACGCTGTTTTGCAAACATTCGGTTTCCGCATTTGTCGCAGTAGATTAAGCCGGAAAGCAAGGAATAATCATTGTGCATTTTTGCAGGCTTTTTCCCCGTTGGAATGTTATCCTCAATAATATTCTGAACGGCTACCCACTTTTTGCCGGATACGCGCCCCTTGTGCTTGCCAATGGCGATAATCCATTTGTCCATTGACTGACGCGGCGCGTGTTTCTTTTTGTAATCCCGCTTGTTATAGGCAAGAAGCCCGTATTTGTTTGAGCAGTCTTTTTCCTCAAAGCAAACATCAGCGTTTTGGTCTGTGAAGTAGTCCAATGCGTCTTGATCGGCAGCGCAGTAAACAGGATTTTGCAAAATCTGTTTAATACCGATCAGCGAGTAATATTTACCTGTACGGGATTTGATACCCTGCTTAATCAGATACTTGCTTACGCCGGAAATGCTGCGCAATTCCAAAAACTTCTCAAACATAGCGTCAACGGCGCGTAATTCGTCGGGATTGTCTTTCAGCTTGCAGGAGGTTTTTACTTTCCCGTCAATGATGACTTCCTGCTGCTTTTCGGAGGTGTACCCCGTAGGTGTCGTGCCGCCGAGCCAACGCCCGGTACGGGCAAGCATGAGCATATTATCGCGCACACGCTCCGCGATTGTTTCCCGCTCTAATTGAGCGAAAACCGAAGCAATATACATCATGGCCTTTCCCATAGGCTTTGATGTATCAAATTCTTCCTTGATACAGACAAAGGAAATGCTACGGTCGTTCAAATCCTCAATCAGCGCGGAAAAGTCGCTTACATTACGGCTGATACGGTCGAGCCGATAGCAAACAACGAAATCCGGCTTTTTCAGCTTTATATCCCGTAACATCTGCTGAAATTGCGGCCTGTCCGTATTTTTAGCGGAAAAGCCCTCGTCCTCGTAAACCGTTATGTCGGTGTCGGCTACATCTGAAAACTTGCTGTGAATGTACTGCTTGCACATTTCAATTTGGTTTTCAATACTTTCGCCTTTCCCGGTGTAAACGGATTTACGACTGTAAATAAAAAATCTCAATCGCTATTCACCGTCCTTTAAGCTGTCCAGATAGTCGGATATGATTTTCGCACAGAGATTTGACAGCGAGCGTTTATCCTTTTCCGCTATCTTGTCCAGCTTCTCTTTTTGGGGTTTTGTGATAGTAATGAGTACCCTTGTTTTTTCTTCCGAAACAGCCATATAATCACCTCGCACAAATTATATCATAGTGTATCACTTGATGTCAATGGCTGTTAAGTTAATATTTTGTGTAAGCCGCCGCAGATCAAAAAATCTGTGGCGTTTTTTATGCCCGGAAACAGATAGGAGCGTGGACAAATAGAGAAAAAAGCCCTTG
>ERZ1673695.3242-NODE-3242-length-10242-cov-5.445077_pt1 | contig 10242 bp, 9 predicted proteins | sample MGYA00580225_ERZ1673695 | MGnify/ENA primary metagenome ERZ1673695 (study PRJEB41218, sample SAMN15661739) | gut metagenome | host: Homo sapiens | place: Canada: London | collected 2015-08-20/2019-03-30 | study: EMG produced TPA metagenomics assembly of...
GCTTGACGGCGTGACTCTTTTCTCGCGGCTTCTGGAGGGCGATTTTCTCGATTACGAGCGTGCCATCCCAAAGGAGAACCGCGTGTTCGTGCGCCTGAAGACGCGCGAGTTCATCGAATGCGTCGAACGCGCGTCGCTGCTGGTCGACGAAAAGCTGAAAACGCCGCTGCGCTGCCGGTTTACCGACGGCAATCTGAATATATCCTGCTCGACGCAGTACGGACATGTGAATGACAATATCCGCGCCGACAAGCAGGGGGACGATATCGAAATCGGCTTCAACCACCGCTACCTGCTCGACGCGCTCCACGCCGTCCGAGGGGAGGAGATCGTCGCATCGCTCTCGACGCCGCTGTTTTCGATGATCTTAAGCCCTGCCGACGAGGAAGAGGACAGCAAGACCCTCTATCTCGTCGTCCCCGTCCGGCTGAAGGACTGATATGATATTGGAGCGGCTCGCGCTGACCGATTTCCGAAATTATGAAAGTGCGTCGGTTTCGTTTGTGCCGGGGGTCAATATCATCTGCGGCGAAAACGCGGCAGGGAAAACGAACCTTTTGGAAGCGGCATTCTATTTTGCGGCAGGGAAGAGCTTCCGCGGCTGCAAGGACCGGGAGCTGATCCGTTTCGGGCGGGAGGCCGCGCGCGCGGAAATCGGCTTTTCGGCGTCGGGCCTGCGCGAGAGCTTCGCGGTCGGCTTTCCGAAGGGCGGACGGCGGAAGCTGTTCCGCAACGGCTGCGAGGTGACCAAACTTTCCGATTACCTTGGCGTGTTCCGCGCGGTGGTGTTTACGCCCGACCATCTGAATCTGGTCAAGGGCGCGCCCGAAAACCGCCGCCGTTTTCTTGATATGGCCATCTGTCAGTCGTTTCCGCGCTACGTATCGTCGCTGAACGAGTACGGCCGGCTGCTGTCGCAGAAGAATGCGCTTCTGCGCACGGGAGAAGGGAACGACGATCTGCTGGATGTTTATAACGAGCGGATGGCTGCCTGCGGGGCGGTCGTCACCGTCAACCGCCGCAAATACCTGCGGAAGCTCGAGGAGCAGGCTTCTCCCGTCCATTCGGAAATGAGCGCGCAGCGTGAAACGCTTACGCTCGTCTATACCACGCAGGCCGAGGGGGAAACGCTTGAAGAGCTGAGAAGCGGCTATGAAAGGGTGTTTGAGAGCCGTAAGGCGGCCGAGAAGCTGCGCGGATTGGCGCTGGCAGGTCCGCATAAGGATGATTTTTCCGTGCAGATTAACGGCAAAAACGCGCGCCTCTATGCGTCTCAGGGCCAGCAGCGCACTGCGGTGCTCGCACTGAAGCTGGCAGAGGGCGAGCTTTCCCGCCGGCTGACGGGCGAATACCCCGTGTTTTTGTTTGACGATATTCTCAGTGAGCTGGACGCGGGCCGGCGCGCCTTCCTGCTCGGCAGCCTCGACCGGCTGCAGGTCATCATCACCGGCTGCGAAGAGGAGCTGTTCGGCGGCTTCGGGAACACGCATACGATCCGTGTGAAGGAGGGGTCTGCATTTGTTTGTGAATCTGGGAAAGCATGAAGCCGTAAGGCGGCGCGACGTCGTCGGGATCTTTGATTTGGATAAAATGCCTACGGGCGGTACGACAAAGGAACTTTTGAAAGCGGCAGAAGAGGCGAAAATGCTCGTCAGCCTCACCGGCGACCTGCCGAAGAGCTTCGTGCTTACCGACGGGGAATACAGCGAGTGCATCTATCTTACGCCCGTCTCGGCGGAAACGCTGAGAAAAAGAATTGCGGAGCCGCTCTGCGGCACGACAGCAAAGGAATGAATGGAATGGCAGATACAACACAGAAATACGACGACAGTCAGATACAGGTCCTGGAGGGACTGGAAGCGGTGCGCAAGCGTCCGGGTATGTATATCGGTACGACAAGCGCCAAGGGACTGCATCATCTGATTTATGAAATTGTGGATAACTCGATCGACGAAGCGCTGGCGGGCTTCTGCACGCATATCGCCGTCACGCTTAAATCCGACGGCTCCGTGCTCGTTGAGGATGACGGGCGCGGCGTGCCCTCCGGCATCCATCCGAAGGTCAGCCTGCCGACGCTGGAGGTTATTTTCACCGTGCTGCATGCGGGCGGTAAATTCGGCGGCGGCGGCTACGCCATCGCAGGCGGTCTGCATGGGGTGGGCGCTTCGGTCGTAAATGCCCTTTCAAAGCGGCTGGAGGCCGTCAATTGCCGTGACGGTTACAAATATACCATCGCTTTTGCCTACGGCAAGGTGATCGAGCCTTTTACCTGTGCCGGCGAAACGGAAGCACATGGGCTTTCCGTCCGATTCTGGCCGGACGACGGGATTTTTGAAGAGACCGTGTTCGACCACGACGTCGTCAAGGCGCGGCTGCGTGAGCAGGCCTTCCTCAACGCGGGCGTGAAGATCACCCTGCGCGACGAACGCGAAGGGATGCCTGAATATGAGGAATTCTGCTACGAGGGCGGTATCAAGAGCTTTGTCGAATACCTCAACCGCAAGAAAGCGGCCGAGCTGCTGCATGAAGAAGTCATCTACTTCCGCGGGAATAAGGATACCAGCATCGCCGAGATCGCGATGCAGTATAACGACACCTATAACGAGACCATCCTCTCGTTTGCGAACAATATGCATACCGTTGACGGCGGTACGCACGAAACCGGCTTCAAAACCGCCATTACGCGCGTGTTCAATGATTACGGGAAGAAGTACAATATTCTGAAGGCCGAGGAAAAGCTCACCGGCGAGGATGTCCGCGAGGGCCTGACTGCGGTCATCAGCGTCAAGCTGGAGGACGCACAGTTTGAGTCCCAGACCAAGGCGAAGCTGGGCAACAGCGAAGTGCGTACGCTCGTTGAGAACATCGTAAATGAAAAATTGGAGATTTTTCTGGAAGAAAATCCCAATACCGCGCGTGTGATCATCGAAAAGGCCATCGCCGCTTCCCGTGCCCGCGAGGCCGCCAAGCGCGCCCGTGAACTGACGCGCCGGAAGGGCCTGCTGGAAAGCTCGTCTCTTCCTTCAAAGCTGGCCGACTGCAACGAACGGCAAATGGAGTATACCGAGTTGTACCTCGTTGAGGGAGATTCGGCCGGCGGGACAGCCAAGGACGGGCGGGACAGCCAGTTTCAGGCCATTCTCCCGCTGCGCGGCAAAATCCTCAACGTCGAAAAGAGCCGGCTCGACCGCATTTATGCGTCTACGCAGATTATTCCGATCATTCTTGCGCTCGGCACGGGTATCGGCAGTGAATTTGATATCACCAAACTCCGTTACGGCAAAATCATTATTATGGCGGATGCCGACGTCGACGGTGCGCATATCAAAACGCTGCTGTTGACCTTCTTTTTCCGTCATATGCGTCCGCTGATCGAACAGGGCCATATTTACGCCGCCCTGCCGCCGCTGTATAAGGTGTATAAGGGCAAGCAGGAGCGCTATGCCTTTTCGGACGAAGAGCGTGATAAGTATATTGAGGAGCTGGGCGGCGTCAACGTCAGCGCGGAGCGTTACAAAGGTCTCGGCGAGATGGACGCCGAACAGCTCTGGGATACAACGATGGATCCCGAAAAGCGTATCCTCAAGCGCGTGACGATCACCGACGCCGCCGAAGCCGACGCGCTGTTTACCGTCCTGATGGGCGATAAGGTCGAGCCGCGGCGCGAGTTCATCGAGCAGAACGCAAAGTATGTCGCAAATCTCGACATATAGCGACAACGAAAGGTGAAGCATATGGCACACGAACATGAATACGACTACAGCGCGCACGAGGAGCAGATCATCCAGGACGTCGGCATTGAAAAGGAGATCAAGACTGCGTACATCGATTATGCGATGTCGGTCATTGTCGGCCGCGCGCTGCCCGACGTGCGGGACGGCCTTAAGCCGGTCCACCGCCGCATCCTCTACGCGATGTATGAGGATAAGCTGACCTACGACAAGCCTTTCCGCAAATCCGCGACGACGGTCGGAAACGTGCTCGGCCGCTACCATCCGCATGGCGACGCCGCCGTGTACGATACGATGGTCCGGCTGGCACAGCCCTTTTCGCTGCGGTATCCGCTTGTCGAAGGGCATGGCAACTTCGGCAACATCGACGGCGATTCCGCTGCCGCCTATCGTTATACAGAAGCAAGAATGTCCCGGCTTGCCAACGAGATGCTCGTCGATATCGAAAAGGACGTCATCGAATACGGGATGAATTTTGACAATACCCGCAAGGAGCCGCTCGTGCTGCCTTCGCGGTTCCCGAACCTGCTGGTCAACGGCTCCATCGGCATCGCCGTCGGGATGGCGACGAACATTCCGCCGCATAACCTCGGTGAGGTGATCGACGCGACTGTTTATATGATCGACCACCCTGACTGCACCGTTTCCGACCTGATGCAGTTTATCAAAGGGCCGGATTTCCCGACATACGGCACCATTTACGGCACCGCCGGCATCCGCGAGGCGTATATGACCGGCCGCGGCCGCATCCGTGTGCGCGCCAAAGCACATTTTGAGGAAAAGCGCGGCAGGACAAGCATCATCGTCACTGAGCTGCCGTATCAGGTCAACCGTTCGCTGCTGCTGGAAAATATGGTCAATCTTGTCAAGACCAAGCGCATCGACGGGATCAGCGATATCCGCAATGAGTCCGGCCGCGCGGGTATGCGCATCGTTATCGAGATCAAAAAGGACGCCAATGCGCAGGTTGTACTCAACCTGCTGTACAAATATACCCAGCTTCAGGATACCTGTGCAGTCAATATGCTTGCGCTCGTCGAGGGCGAGCCGAAGGTGCTCAACCTCAGGGAGATGCTTTATTACTATATCCGTCATCAGGAGGACGTCATCCGCCGGCGCACGCAGTTTGAGCTTAACCGTGCCGAGCGCGAGGCGCACATCTATGAAGGCCTGAAAATTGCGATTGACCATATTGACGAGGTAATCCAGATCATCCGCTCGTCTGCAAACGTGTCCGATGCGCGCGAGAAGCTGCAGTCGCGCTTCGGACTCAGCGAAGCGCAGTCGCAGGCCATCGTCGATATGACGCTCGGCCGTCTGTCGGGTCTCGAACGGCAGAAGATCGAGGAACGCCTGCAGGCGCTTTACGCGCTCATCGAGGAATTGAAAGGGATCCTTGCCGACGAATCCAAGCTGACAGCCATTATTAAGGAAGATTTGCAGAAAATCAAAGACCGTTACGGCGACGAACGCCGCACCTCGATTGAAGAGGTCGAAAACGAAATTCTCATCGAAGACCTCATCGACCGTGTAAGCTGCGTGGTCACGGTCACAAGCGAGGGATACATCAAACGGCTGCCGTCCGAGACCTATCAGGCGCAGCGGCGCGGCGGCAAGGGCGTTACCGCGATGACGACCAAGGAGGAGGATTACGTCAAGGAAGTGCTCGTCGCACACAGCCATGACTATCTGCTGATGTTCTCCAACCGCGGCCGGCTGTACATCAAGAAATGCTATGAGATCCCCGAGGCCGGCAGGACCTCGAAGGGAACGAACCTTGTCAACGTGCTTTCTCTCGAGCCGGACGAGGAGATCACCGCTATTCTGTCGGTGGCCGAATTTACGGCGGATGAATATCTGGTTATGCTGACGCGGCAGGGTATTGTCAAACGCGTAAACCTGATGGCTTATCGAACCCGCCGCACCGGCGGCCTGTACGCCGTCACGCTCGATGAGGGCGACGAGCTGCTCTCGGTGCTCAAGACCGACGGGAGCACCTCGATCATCGCCGCCACCGAGAAGGGCTATGCCATCCGCTTTGATGAAAACGACGTCCGCTGCGTAGGCCGTCAGGCACGCGGCGTGCGTGCTGTCCGTCTGACTGCGGGCGACCGCGTCGTCGGCGCCGCCGTCATTCCGCCTGAGGGCGGGAAGCATTTGCTGACCATCACCTCCAAGGGCTACGGCAAACAGACCGATATCGCCGAGTTCAGCGACCAGAAGCGCGGCGGCAAGGGCGTGATTTGTCATCGCGTCAGCGAGAAAACCGGCAAGCTGACCGGCATTGCGATGGTCGCGCCGGACGACGATATTATGCTGTTGTCCGATTCCGGCGTTATCATCCGCACCAAGGTTGCGGATATCCCCGTCTACGGCCGTTCCGCCGGCGGCGTAATCGTGATGCGGCTGACCGACGGCGCGTCGCTTGTCTCCTTTGCGGCCGTCAGCCCGGAGGATGAGGAAAGCTACGGCGCCGAATCCGCCGTCGAGCCCGAGGAAACAGTCGAATCGGAGCTTCCGCCCGAAGGTGAGGCGTAATGCCCTGCCTGCTGGTGCTGGATAACGCACCGACCGCCGCCGTCCGTCACAAAACGCTGTGCGATGCTCTTCAAAAGATGCTCGGAACCGCCGTCGGCGTCGCCTATGACGCCAATGGCAAGCCGTCGCTCACCGGTTATCCGCCGCTGCGATACCTTTCGGTCACAACGACCGGCGATTATATGGTCGCGGCGCTGGCCGGCAGCCCGCTCGGCATCGACGGCGAGCGGAGGGACCGCTTTGCCTGCGTTCGGGAAGGCCGCTTCCTTGCCGTGGCGGAACGGTTTTTCACACCCGAGGACTATGCGTTTGTCCGCAGCGACCCTCGCCGCTTCGGCGAAGTCTGGGTGCGGCGCGAGGCGTACGTCAAGTATACCGGTGCCGGCATCCGCGAATTTCCTGCGTTCTCGGTCAGCGACGGAAACGAGCTGCTGCCCGAGGTTTGCGGGGTTCCTGTCGGTCCGCTGGCCGTTCCGCTGGCGGATAAGAGCGACTATCTGTTCGCCGTCGCCGGCGGGAAAACATAATAATTTCGTGATGAAAAGCGGACGGCTTGAGCCGTCCGCTGTTTGTTTGTCCGAATGCGCCGCCATGTACGGATAAATATCTGTTGCCGGACATCTGCCCTGACTGTATGGCGTTGATGGATTTTTTGCCCGCTCTTTCTGTGTTCTTTTTGCTGTTTGGTTGGACGGAAGGCTTTCACATGTTTCTGAAGAAATCTGTAAATAATAAAAATTTATTTCTAAATGTATATTTATATTGACAAATAATTTGAATATAATTATAATAAAAACAGAATCCTTTGTGGATCCCGCATTTGTCGGCCGGCACAAAGCAGACATGCTGCCGTTCGCAGCGGCAAGCGGTTGTTCTGCTTGGCATAAAAATCCAATTTAAGGAAAGGTGATGGCTGTGAAAAAATGTATATCCGTACTGCTTGCAGTGCTTTTGCTCGCTGCCATATGTACGGTCGCCGCTCCGGCAGCGGAGGGAGACGTTTCTATTCGCGGAATCACATTTGAATCCGAAGGCAGCATCTGTGAGGAGGCATATCAGGGCGGCGCGACCGCTGCATGCCTGTTCGACGGCGATACGCTGTCAGAAGCGACGGCGTTTGATACCGCCGGTGTCTTACTGGTTAAAAATACGCAGGCTACTGCTGCTGAAGCTGTTATCCCTGCCTGTAGCTTTACGCTTGAATTGAGCGAGCAGGCTTCCGTGTCTGCAATCAAGTTTTCTCTTCTGCATCAGGTGCAGGCAATGATCGGCGTGCCCGAGTCGGTAAAGGTAGAATATTCTGAAGATGACGAAACGTATTACAATGCCGGCACATTTCCCATTGACACAACCGCCGATATAGACACCGGCAACTTTGAAGGCGCCAAGGTTGAGGATGTGACGGTCGATGTAAGCGACTTCAGGGTCAATGCGAAATACATTCTGCTGACCTTTACGTTCGGTGACATTCCCGCTTATAAGGGAGACAAAGATTACTGGACGACCACGACCAACTACGGCTATACGTCTCTCGAATGGATCGGATTTACCGAAATCGGAGTGCAGACGGCAGCGCCTGCGGAAGAATCCTCCGAAACGCCGGTTGATACCTCCTCCGAGACAACTGCCCAAACGTCTTCCGCAGCGCCCGGCGGGAGTTCTTCTCCGGCTTCTTCTGTACCTACCACCGGAGACAGCGGACTGACGGCTCTGATTGTCATTGCTGTCGCCGCAATTGCAGCCGCCGTGCTCGTCACGAAGAAACGGACGTAAGCATACATACCATAAAAAGGACGCTTTTTCAAGCGTCCTTTTTTGCGCGTAAAATACGACATTGTGGATAACTCGGTGGATAAGTGAATAACTGTCGGAACAAAACCTGTTTTCGACTGTTTTTGCAGTTTGATTGCTGTAAGTCGCCGGGCTATATCAGCAGGTTTGAATATGAAATGCAACTTCATGCTTGGAAAAAAGATAATTATAGTAATTATTTTTATTGAAACGAAAGTAAATATATCATCTTGCAAAACCATTGAAAATCGTGTAAAATAAATGCATCAGTGAAAAGGAGTGTATATGATGTCAGGAATTTTGAAAGAATTTTATTATGGAAATCTCGAATCACAACTGCGATTGATACGCGGGAAATCCAAACTCGAAGAAGAAATTCAATTACAAAACGAAGCCGAAGTACAGCTTTTACAAACCCTGCAAGATGATGAAAAAGCTTGGTTTACAAAATATATAGATACGACCCATAAAATAAACGACGCTTCGCTATTGGATTGTTTTCTCGTCGGATTTCGGCTTGGTTCAAAGTTTACTTACGATACGTTTGTAAGTGAAGAAGCGCCTTTTTCTGATTTTTCAATAGATTAAATTCTGTAGTACAGAGTTGTTTATTTATAAAACGACTGTTTAAAATCAAAATTATAATATTTGCAGATTGTGGATAACTCGGTGGATAAGTGGATAAGTCCGCAAGCGGCAGCAGAATTTGGCGGAAAATGTGGGAAAACAGGACGGCGGGCGTTGTGCACAACGGTGTGGAAAACATCCGAATCCCATGCCGCGCCGCTTTCTGAACGGCGGGGTTCGTTCTCGTTCGGATGTTCGGTGAATGCGCAACGGATCCGCTTTATCATAACCGCTGCGGATTTGCAGCCTCTGCGGCGGAGCCGGACCCGTCCGGCGGCGTTTCCATGTCTGCCGCCCCTGTGTTTTTGGTTTGCCAATCATCACATATGCCGCCGAGAGCGAATCCGTTGTCCGGCGCAGCCGTACAGATTCGTCGGAGCTGCGGAAAACCGGATATGGAACGGAAACGCCTTCCCCATTTTATCTGTGCGCAGACAGGCGTTCAGCTCGACGCTCGGACGCCTGTCTGCGACTGTTTTGATTGCATTTCAGGATAAAAACCGTTCTCTGTACGCGCTCGGCGTAACGCCCACCGTTTTGCGGAAGGTGTAGGAAAAATAACTCACACTGTCAAATCCGCAGCGCATAGCCGTTTCCGTGACCGAGTAATATCCCGTCCGCAAAAGCGCTTTGGCGTTCTCCAGCCGCACTTGGCGGATATATTCCAGCGGCGGGACGCCGAACGCTTTGCGGAACGCGCGGCGGAAATAGGCCTCGCTCCAGCCCGCGTGCGCGGCCAGCGCGGCGACGGTCATACCGGGGTCGTCGAAATGACGGTCAATCTGCGCTCTGACCGCGCGCAGCCTTGGCGAATCGCTGCCCGTTTCGCCGGACGCCGGCAGCGCGCGAACCGTTTCCGCGAGAATTTCGTAAAACATCGACAGGCAGGTCAGGTCATGCTCCATTCCCACGCGATAACGCGAGAACAGCCCCGCGAAAAGATTGCGCAGCACGACCGGATAAGGCGGAGCGACGACAAAGGGCGAAGGCTTCGGATAGCTGTCAACGGTGTTGAAGTGGACGACGTAAATGCGGCTGTCCTCCAGAATTTCGGTACGATAGGATATCCCCTGCGGCACGAACGTAAGCTCGCCTGCGGACGAGAGCAGCCGTTCGTTTTCCGTCTCCACCGTAATCCGGCCTGACAGCCGGAAGGACAGCGCATGGAAGTCGCGCCGCGGCACGGTCACTTCGCCGGCTTTGGCGAATGACGCATCGAAAACCGACAGAGACGAGACGAGGATGCGGGGTGCTGTAAACATAAAAAAGTCTCCCTTTTTCGCTTCTTTCCGAAGCAAACGGATACAGCCGGACGAAAGACGCAGCTTTCGCGCGGTTTCGGTTTTTGATAATCCGGTTGCGGTTTGTTATTGCGGAACCGAGCTCTATGCGCGTATAATGACCGTATAACCTACATATAGGAAGGAACGATTGAATACGCTATGGACGCATTGAAAAAGAAAATCGAGGACGCCGTCAGGCGCGAGGGCATCGACCTGATTGGCTTTGCACCCAAGTCGCGCTTCGACGCGCTGCCCGCAGAGAAGAACCCGTT
>ERZ1673695.3248-NODE-3248-length-10214-cov-5.849198_pt1 | contig 10214 bp, 9 predicted proteins | sample MGYA00580225_ERZ1673695 | MGnify/ENA primary metagenome ERZ1673695 (study PRJEB41218, sample SAMN15661739) | gut metagenome | host: Homo sapiens | place: Canada: London | collected 2015-08-20/2019-03-30 | study: EMG produced TPA metagenomics assembly of...
AATCGAGCCCTGTCCGTCATGCATCCCTCTGTAGAAAAAGGCCAGAGGCCTTTTTCTACAAGCTCAGGGCGGGGGAGCTTTGCTCCCCCGCCCTGAGTCTTATGGTTCAAACAGCATGCAGTCCACATAATGCCTGGTAAAGGCCGCTTCGGTGGAGAGTTCCAGGTAGCGGCATTTGTCCCGGATGGCCGTCAGCTCGTCCCGGGCCTGCCGGGACAGAAGCGCGGCCGCCGCGCCTGCGCTGGCGCTGTTGCCCACGCAGCGGGTCCGTGCCACCAGCTCCGGAGGCAGAAGGCCGATGGCACCGGCGTTTTCCTTGTCGATCCGGCTGCCGAAGCCTCCGGCCAGATAGAGCACGGAAACCGCCTGCATGGTTTGCTGCGTATGCTCCAGCAGAGTACGAATACCGGCGGCGATGGCGGCCTTGGCCAGCTGGAGCTTGCGCACATCCGCTTCTGTAACGCCGATATCGTGCGTCCGGTCCAGCCAGAAGGTAACGCCGCGTGCATCCTCCTCCAGCCATTCTTCCAGGCCCGCGGGCGCTTCGTCCGGGGGCAGCAGCCGGCCGGTTCCGTCCACCGCGCCCATCCGCAGCAGTACCGCCAGGGCGTCCACCAGGCCGGAGCCGCAGATCCCCGCGGGCGCGCCGCCGCCAATGACGGAAAAGCGGGGCGCGCCGCCGTCCAGCCAGACCCGGTCCACGGCTCCCGCCACCCCGGACATGCCCCGGGAGATCTCCGCGCCCTCAAAGGCGGGGCCCGCGGCAGTGGCGCAGGTCGTGAAGCCGTCCTTTGTGCCCAGCGCCATCTCCCCGTTGGTGCCGATATCCAGAAACAGTACCGCTCGCTCGGCCAGCCAGGCCCCTGATGCGTACAATCCGGCCGTAATGTCGCCGCCCACATAGCCCGCGACCGCGGGAGCGAGATAGACCTGTGCCTGGGGAAACGCCGGGAAGAAACCATCCCCCGGGGAGCACACTGCGCCAAACCGGTCCTGCGGCGTAAAGGGGGCTGCGGCGATGGAGGCGGGGGAGCGCCCGGCGAACAGATGCTCCATGATGGTGTTGCCCACCGCTGTTACGGCCAGTACCTCCCCAGTGCTGCGTCCGGCGCGGCCGCACAGGGCGCACACCGCTTGGGAGACCTGCTCCCGAATGGCGCTGGTCATCCGGGCCAGACCGTCTGGAGCGGTATTGGCATACTGGATGCGGGAAATCACGTCGGCGCCGAAGACCCGCTGGCGGTTCATGCCGCCCTCTGTTCCCAGCAGCGCACCGGTGGTCAGATCGTAGAGCGTGACCACCACCGTGGTGGTTCCGATATCGACCGCCGCGCCCAGCCCGCCGCACTCCGGAACGGCGACCCAGGGCTGCAGGGAGACGGGGCGGGAAGCGCCCTCGCAGACGACGCAGGCCTGCCGGAGCGCGTCCAGGGTCACGGAACAATCGCCGGTCAGCCGGGTACGGCAGGCCAGACGGCGCTCGCCGCCGGCCGGGAGCAGCGCGCGCTCCTGCGCATCGGCCGGCGTCACCGCGCCGGAGACGGCGGCCAGACACTTCCCGCAGGTCCCGTTGCCGCCGCAGGGGGCCTCCGGTTCCCGCAGGCCGGCCCGCTGAAGGGCGCTGAGCAGCGTTTCGCCGGACCGGCCTTCGATCGTATGAGTCCCGTCCGGCCCATGTACGGTAATAACAGGCATGAGTCGCCTCCTGAAACGGTAAAATAGAGCAGCCGGCGTCCGGCTGCTCCTTGATTATAGCGCCGCGCTTAGGATCCGTCAACGCCGCCTGTACCCGGTATGGGCGCCCCCTGCTCCGGCATCCGCCGCATTTCACGCAGCACCATGGTGATGGCCACCGCCACTGCGGCGGCGTCGGAGATGGGGCCGGCGTACATGACGCCATCGATCCCCATAAAGAGGGGGAAGATCAGGACCAGAGGGATGAGAAAGAGGACCTGGCGGGTAAGAGAGATCAAGATACCGCGCTTGGCCTTGCCGATGGAAGTAAAAAAATTGGTGCTGATGGGCTGGAACGCATTGGCGAAGGTCATAAAGAGAAAAATACGGAAATAGCGTTCCGCAAAGTGAAAATACGCGTTTGACCCGGTGCCGAAAATACCGATGATCTGCCGTGGAAAGAGCTGAAAGCACACAAAAGCGATGCTGCAGATAAGGGTGGCCGCAGTCACGGCCTTGCGATAGGCCTCTTTGACCCGGGGATAATTGCGTGCGCCGTAATTAAAGCTGAAGATGGGCTGGCAGCCCTGGGAGATGCCGATGGTAAAGCCCATGATGAGCATATTCACCTTGGTGACCACGCCCACGCAGGCCAGGGGGATGTCCTGGCCATACTGCGACAGAGCGCCGTAGTAGGTCAGCGTATTGTTCATTACGATCTGCACGGCCACCATGGCCAACTGGTTGAAAAAGGAGGCCATGCCAAGGGAAAAGATCGCCCCCAGCCAATGGAGCCTGGGCCGCAGGTCGCCGCGGGTGAGCACCACGGTACGCAGACGGGTACGCAGCAGGTAGACCAGCGCCATCCCCATGGAAAGTGCCTGACCCAGCACCGTGGCCAGCGCGCCGCCGCCGATCCCCAGGTCAAAGCCGAAGATGAACAAAGGGTCCAACATGGTGTTGAGGACCGCGCCGGACAGGGTACAGAGCATGGAATAGGTGGGGCTGCCGTCGGCGCGGATCAAATTGCTGCATCCGGTGGTAAAGGTGAGCAGCGGCAGGCCGAAGGCGGTGATGCGGGTATAGGTGAGGGCGTAGGGAAGCACATCCGGCGTAGCGCCGAAGGCCAGCAGCAGGGGACGGCGGAACAGGAAGGCGACCGCGCCCAGACAGACGCCCAGGAAAGCCAGAACCACCAGGCCCGTGCCCGCCACCTCGCGGGCGCGGTCCTTATGACCGGCGCCGAGATTCAGATTGAAATTGGCCGCGGTACCAATGCTCATGAGCAGGGCGATCGCAGTGGAGATGTTGTTGAAGGGAAAGGCCACATTGGTGGCGGCATTGCCCAGAAGGCCGACCCCCTGCCCGATAAAGATCTGATCTACAATGTTATACAGGGAGGAGACCAGAAAGGCGATGACCGAGGGGATGGCGAATTTGGGCAGGAGCTTTCCGATGGGAGCGGTGCCAAGGGGATTGGCGGACGTTTGGAGGGGTTCCGGCTGCATGCATTTCTCCTCGCTTTCGGACCGATGGTCGTCTGATTGACAGTTTAGTACGATAGTGCTAAACTGTCAATACCGGAACGGATCAGAAATGAGGAAGCGCATGAAAAAAGACGTAAAAACGGATATCCTGGAGACGGCCCGGAAACTCTTTAACGAGCAGGGCTACAACGGAGTGTCCATGCGGGATATCGCCGGAGCGCTGGGGATCAGCGTGGGAAATCTGACCTACTATTTCAAACGGAAAGAGGATCTGCTGGAGGCTGTGGCGCTCCGGCAGCTGGAGGGCTATCAAAAGAAGGCCCCGGCCGCCAGTCTGGCGGAGCTGGACGGACACTTCCGGCGAAAGCTGGCCTTTCAGAAGGGAAATGCCTACTATTTCCGTCACTATACGCAGCTGGCGCAGATCTCGCCGAAGGTATACGAGATGCAGCGGGGCATCATCCGCGATCAATATGAATTTTACGGCGAGACGTTTCGGGGCTTCAAGTCCCATGGAAGGATGATGGAAGATACCGTTCCGGGACAAACCCGGCATCTGATTCAGGCTTTGGTGACCGTCAGCCTCTTTGGCACGGCGATGGGGGAGCCGGATGGGGAGCGGCTGCCCTGCTTTTGGAGCCTGATCTGGCCCATGCTGACGGAAACGGGAAGAAGGGAATACCGGGAAGAAGTGGAGCGGCGCGGCGGCGTATAATCAGGACCGGCCGGTGGGATACTGCTTTTGAGGTGATATCCCATGCTGACAGAATCTGAACTGCTTCAGTCCATCCACCAGTCTACCAATATGGGCCGCGAGGGGATCCAGTCCGTGCTGAACTATGCCAAGGACGACAGGCTTCGTCAGGCCCTGGAGCAGCAGCTGGTGGAATATGAAAAGCTGGCCGGCGCGTCCGGAAAAATGCTCTTGGAACGGGACGAAAAGCCAAAGGAAACCAACCCCGTGGCAAAGGCGTCTTCCGCCGCGATGTCGGCGATGAAGCTAATGGCAGACCCATCCGCGTCAAAAATTGCGGAAATGATGATCCAGGGCAACACGATGGGGATGACCCAAAGCCTTCGCAACCTGAACGATTATCCCGGAAAGGACGAGCGGGTACGGGACCTGGCATCCAAGCTGCTTCGTACCGAGGAAGCCAATATCGAGCAAATGAAGAAATTCTTATAGCATGACCGATTGTCCGGGAGAACCGGCCGGCGGATTTGCTTCGCCTGTGCATGCAAATCCGCCGGGGAGCCATAAAAACGACCACACCATTACACGGGTGCGCATAAGGAAGTAATCCGAAAAATTACGATTATGGCATCTGTCAGACGGGGTTAGGAAGTCAAAACCTCCGACTTAGCCGGAGGTTTTGACTATATTTTTCGATTTTGAAGGTAAATATGGTGAAATACCTGATGTCTTGTGTGCTCGATATGGACACCGCCTGTGTGGAACTGAAATTTCTTGATGACAGCATGATTGCGATTGATACTATCGCCATGGAGAACGAGGTTTATGACAATATGTATCAGCGGTCAAAGCGGGATTATCTGATTTACAATGCCCCGTTGGCGTATGCTGATCGTATACGGAACGGCAAATCAGGAACTTATCTCAATATGGTTGTTGAGGAAATACAGGACAGCAGCGTAAATCAGCAGGAATGCAACGGCCCCCATAGAACCCCGGATCAGCAGGCTGCCCGGCCCAAGACCGAGATAAGCGTCCACCATAATCAACGGGAAAGTGAGACTGATGAAAAATACAGTCAGCCAAGCGGACTTCTGTGCAAGTCATAGAAAATTCCCCCTTTCCTCCCCAAAGGGCCGTGGCTGGTTGATAGTTGCTTTTTAGGATAACAAAGGGCGGCGGCACTGAGCGAGATGCGTGGACAGGTGGATCTAACCGTCTGCATCTATCATGGCGGATTTGAAAGGGACCTGACCAGCGGTCGGGTGCTGAGCGAGAGCACAGAAAATATCGGGTATCGGATTTGCGCTCTATTCATAGGGAGAAAACGCAAGCGCATCGTACTGCAAAGAGAACGCCCTGGTATAGTCTTTTTCCGGCGTGTCATAGTAATGATAGTCCGCAACAATTGCTCCAGTGCTCTCGTCATAGCGCTTACTGGGCATGCGCATCATCGGGCTCTGCGGCGGATCAATCAAATGATTCACACCGGCCACCTCCACGGCATCCCCGCTCCTGCGGTAAATCATTACATCCCCTGTGCCGCCGATGTTGTAGGCCACGTTGCAGATCAGCTCCCGCACGCCGTCCCCATCCAAATCCACAAAGTGGTCGTCCCGCTGAAAGCCGAAGCTGTCGGCGATTTGTACGATATCATGGTCCTCCACGATATAATAGGTGTGTGTCGTTGTACCCGTCATGGTGTGGTTGGAAAGCAGGAAGCCGTTCCAGCCCATGATATTCTCAAAGGAGCGCAGCTCTACAGGGCGGGGAAAAGCGGCGTCCCAATCCGGTATCGGCTCCACGGCGGTTTCCGCGCCGCCCTGCCGCACATAGGCCTCCATGCCATCGCGGTTTTGCCGCAGCCCCACCTGGTACTCCCCCCGATCCAGCAGCCAGGTTTTGCCCCAGTCGTAGGAGATCAAGGTCTCATCACCAGTGTATGCATCGCCGAACACGGTGGCCGTCATAACAATCTGGGTTCCCAGACGCCGGATATCCCACACTTCCCAGGTGTCGCCGTAAAACGGGAGGTCGGCCCGGTTCCAGGTTTCGCCGCCGTCATGGGTGATCAGGACGGGAGAACCGTTGAAACGTCCGATGGAGATGATGGCGTGCTCGTTATCAAAGAACGCGGTTTTGCTGGGCCACCATGCCGCCTGTAGGAGTTGTCCTGTCTCCGTCCAAGTTCCGCCCCCGTCGTGGGTGCGGTAAACGTAGGTGTCCGCGCCGCCCACGCCGTGGCCGTAAGTCGCCGCCAGCCATCCGTTTTGCGCGTCCACCATCTGCATGGAAATACCGGGTTCCCCGAATAGGGTAGTGGCCGTATCCCGCCCCGCTAAGTCCTCGTACTCCCACTCGCGGGGCGGAGCCACGGCAGGCCCCAGCGGCGTCCAGCCTGTCTCCCCGGCATAGCGGGCGACGGGTACGCCGTCCAAAAGGGTATAATAGCGCCCGGCCCACTCCGACTGATTGTCCAGGGGTGCCTGAGCCTCCGGGATCAGCACTTCGATTGCATCCGGGGTAAAGCACAGCAGAGCGGAAAGCAGTATTTTCTCCGGGCCGTACTCGCCCGTGTCCTCAGCCGCCCCTACGCGATAGATCAGCGGGAGACAGCCGTTATCCCAGTGCTCCGGGTCCATACCCTCTATCGTCCAATCCGGGAAGCGCTCCCGCAGCAACCCGGTCACGTCGGCCTTGTAAATAGTTCCGTTTCGTCCAAAATAGTAAACGGCCTCTCCAGTGCCGTGGTAGAAGTAGAGCAGCTCCTTCTCCCCATCTCCGTTCAGGTCGTGTTCCACCACCAAATTGGCGCAGTCGGCCAGAAGGCGGGGTACGCCCTCTTCGTCCAGGTAGAAATAGTCGAAGGCCTGATAGCCCGCCCCCCGGGGAACCTCGATGCGAAAGCCGCTATGCCCAAACAGGTCTGCATACGCCTCTACCGCGCAGCTTCCGCCGCCGTATGCGCTCTCCTCCATGCAGAACCGCAGCAGGGAATCGCCCTGCCGGAGCGCCCAGTATTTTGTGTACGCACTGCCCGGCTCCCGGTACAGGACGATCTCCGTCCCATCCGGTAAGGTCTGTTCCAACAGCACCTCCCCCATGGCATTCGTGGGGACGAGGTCGGGCTCCATGCCGGGGGGAGGGGCATAGGAGGACAGATCCGTGAGGGGGAGGGTTGCCGCGACGGTAGATTCACCGGCATGGGACGCAGATGGTTCCTGTCGGGCCGGGGATGTCACGGTGCAGGCCACCAGGGTAACCGCGCAGACTGCGGCGAGCATACAGAGAATGGCGGGGAGAGCGCCCCGGCCCTTCCCGGGGGACATGATACCCTCCAACCGCTCCGCCAGCACCCGTTTCCCTCCGGAAAAGCCGGTGGAGAGGGCCGAGCCGCGGCACTTTTGCAGTACGTTCAGCAAAACAATCCCATAGAACCGCCGATCTTCCAAAGCGGCATGGGCCAGAACCTGCTCGTCACAGGCGCGCTCCATGTCCTGCCCCGCCATGCGCCGCAGCAGCCAGACGGCCGGGTTGAACCAGTGGAGGATATGGGCCGCCAGCAGCAAAACCTTCCACAGCAGGTCGTGATTGCTCCAGTGGGTCAGCTCGTGGCGGAAAATCCAGAGGGCGTCGTCTTCCGTTAAATCAGCATCCGGAAGGAGCAGCCTGGGATGGAATGGTCCCGCCAGCATGGGGCCCCCGGCGTCCGCATACAGAAAGAGGCGGGGCGGTCTGACACAGCCCCGCTCCCCACAGGTCGCACGGTATGTCTCCGCAAGCCGCCCACATTCCACAGGCTTCGCCCAGCGGCGCAGCCTGTGCTGAAAGTGCCGCTCTTTTATGAGTTGATGTGTGAGCATACCCGCCGCGCCCAGCAGCCAAACGACCTTGAGCACGTGAAGCAACGGGACGGAGGTTTGGGCTGCGGGAGCCGGAGAGGTGGGCGCATCCATCAGCGGCGCTTCACCGCCGCCGGGATGGCCGGGCGCATGGGGGGCAACCGTTTCAGGCGTGGCCGCCTGTACCCTGGGTATCCCGCTCTGCCTGTGGACCACCTGGATCGTTTGCTCCGGGAGCGCGACCACAATGGGGGCCCTCCCCCCCGGAATGGGAAAGAAAATACCCGCCAGCAGCACCAGGGAGAGCAAATACCAGAGACGCTTTTTCCATCTGGCTGAGAACCGCCGATCCCAGAAAGGGGACAGAAGGGTCAAGATCAGAGTCAGAGCCCCCACGATCAGGGAGGTGCGCAGGAGATTGAGAAACAACAGGTCGCTCATGGCGTTCCCCCCCAGTGTTCCAGCATTTCGCGCAACTCCCGAAGGTCCTGCTCACTGACGGCCTGTCCCTCCACTAGGGAGGCGACAAGGCCCGTCACGGAATTTCCATAGAGCTTTTCCAGGAGGGTGCGCCCCTCCCGCTGGCGGTAGTCGGACTGACGGACCAGCGGGGTATAAAAATTATTCCAGCCCCGCTTTTCACAGGCCAGAAAGCCCTTTTCACACAGACGGTTGAGGGCGGTGCCCAGCGCCCCCGAGGACCAATTGCGCTTTCCGGCCAGTGCGGCCTGAATGTAGGCAGAATTGACCGCTTCTCCGGCCCCCCAGACCGCCTGCATGATCTCCAATTCCGCATCTCCCAGGCGTTTGATTTCCGCTGCCATACCACCAACCCCTTTATACGCTTGTATAAGTTTAATCTAAATTATACGCACGTATAAAAGAATGTCAAGAGGAAATTAGGCTATAGAAAAAGTCCGTGAAATCATGTGATTTCACGGACTTTGGTGGACCTAGGCGGACCAAATAAGAACTTGTGGTGCTTTGCGGGAGGATTCTTACTGTCAATGGAGATTAAGAGTTCTATTCCTTCATTCCGCCGTCAATCCAATCACTGAAAAGTTCTTTTACGATATCGGCACAATAATATGTCCCAAGCTTATCATCACTATACTTGGTAAACCAGCTATCAACATCTTTTTTGCTGTTATTTTTCCTGAGTTGTTCAATGGTGTTCGAATATGCAAGTTCGGAGAACGCAACAGGACCATGTCCGTCCTTATTGGCAATTGACGATAAATTTGAGGCACCTGTTACAGCATCACCAATCCAGACAGGATTGTTTATACCAACATCTTTTCTGCCTGCTTTTACTACTAGTTCTACCGCATCTCCAATACCTATTCCAGCGGTAATTGTCGGGTATTTTTTTGTTGATAACAACTTATTCAGCATTTTTAAGTAGGAGTTAATATAAATTGCTTTATCGACGCATTCATAAATATCTGATTTGAGTGGAGCCGTGTAAACGGCATACACACAGTCGCCTCTGATACCAATTTCTCTTAAATTATCATCATTCCTAAGAATCTCAATAATTTCCGAGGTAAAGCTTCTGATAATTTTTGAAACCTTTTCCTTATCTTCTTCTGTAAATAGGGCAGTAGAGTTTCGAATATCAACGAAGATGGCACTTACCCAGCTTTTATAGGCATTATCAAAGGTTAGTTTATCTATGGCAGGCAATTTATCTTGTTCGATAATCTTAAGCTCATTATCCAGAATTGCTTCAACTCGCTTCTTGCCTTCTTTATAATCATAGCTGGCCATTTAAGTCCCCCTCAAAAAATAACTGCCCCTATTATCCATAGAACAGAGAATCCGCAAAAACCTATGAGTGTCCATTTTAAGCCACACTGGTAGCTTTTGTATTTATCGTGGCAAATACACGAATTTATGTATATCTGTGAGATGACATCATTCAGAAATGCTTCTTCTGTGGTGGCAAGTAACTTGTCCTTATAGCCTAAATAATTGCTTTTTTGGATATGTTCAAAGAATATTTTCGAGTCTCCGTCCAATCCATCTTCAGCAGATGAATCAATCTTAACTCCCAAAACTTTGATTATTTGGCTTAATCCAAATACCATAACAATTATAGATCCAGCCAACAGTAGCAGATAAAGAGAATTGCAAAAAGTCTTTTGTGCAATAGCCATCCGAACAATTGACATAAGATTGTTTAAGCCTTCCGTGGTAAGGACAATCGTAAGAATGACACCAAATGTTCCAAGAAAAATAGATGCTTTATTATCACAGTTTCTAACAAAATCAATGGTCCTGTCCAGTATGTCCAGAGCATCAGCCTTATCTACACATTGTGTTTGATTTTTAGTATCCATGCATTAGTACCCCACAATATTTTTGATTTCATCTAACGCCTTAGTGAAATTTTCTCGATTGCAGTCAACAGCACAATTATTGAGGCGGTTCTCTATTGCACTGCGTAATTTCCATACAACACACTGATCCTTCGCCCATAGAATTGTGTTACGCCGAATTAAAATCCAGTGGCGA
>ERZ1673695.3254-NODE-3254-length-10174-cov-6.441150_pt1 | contig 10174 bp, 7 predicted proteins | sample MGYA00580225_ERZ1673695 | MGnify/ENA primary metagenome ERZ1673695 (study PRJEB41218, sample SAMN15661739) | gut metagenome | host: Homo sapiens | place: Canada: London | collected 2015-08-20/2019-03-30 | study: EMG produced TPA metagenomics assembly of...
TTGGCCAGCATCAGCTTGATGCGGTTTTCCTGGTTGATCTTGGTGGCGCCGGGGTCGTAATCGATGGCAACGATATTGGAATTGGGGTAATCGTCCTTGAGCTTGCGGATCATGCCCTTGCCTACGATGTGATTGGGCAGGCAGCCGAAGGGCTGGGTGCAGACGATGTTGGGCGTTCCGGAGTGGATGAGCTCCAGCATCTCGGCGGTGAGCAGCCAGCCCTCGCCCATCTTGTTGCCCTCGCCCAGGTAGCCCTGGATCAGGCGGCGCAGGTCCTCAAAGGTACCGGGCGCCCGGAAGCCGCCCTTCTCCATGGCGGCGATCATGGCCCGCTGGCACTTTTCGACATAGCCCTTAAAAATCTGGCAGACCTTCTTTTTCAGCCAAAGGCCGCCGTAAATGCCCACGTCCACCTCGCGGTTATAGATCTTGAAGATGATAAAGTCGGTCAGACCGGGCACCACCGGCTCAGCTCCCTCGGAAAGGAGAAACTGCTCCAGGTTATTGTTGCCCAAAGGGGAATATTTGATGTAGATCTCGCCCACCACGCCGACCCGGGGCTTGGCCTCGCCCGCCACAGGGATCGCCTGGAAGGCGGCCACCAGCTTGTCGAAGTTTTCCACCATGCTCTGGAAGGAAAGACCCTCGCCCCGGTTCATCGCCTCCAGAAGGGCTTTTTCGCAGGCGTCGATGGTCTGGTCGGTCTGCCCGGAGGCGACCTCGTAGGGCCGCACCTGGTTGGCGCACTGGACGATGAGATCCCCGTACATCATGGCGAAGATGGCCTTGCGCAGAGTGCCAAGGCCCAGCTTGAAGCCGGGGTTGGGCTCCAGGCCGGAGAGATTGATGGAAATGACGGGGATGAAGCTCAGATCGGCTTTTTCCAAAGCCTTGCGCAGCAGATGGATGTAGTTGGACGCGCGGCAGCCGCCGCCGGTCTGGGTGATCAGCAGAGCCACCTTATGCAGGTCGTACTTGCCGCTTTTCACCGCGTCGATGAGCTGGCCGATGACCAGCAGGGCGGGATAACAGGTGTCGTTATGGACGTATTTGAGGCCCTCGTCCACGATGCCCCGATGATTGGTGGTGAGCATCTCCACCCGGAAGCCTTCGGTCTCCAGGATGCGGGCCATCAGGCCAAAGTGTACGGGCAGCATGGTGGGGAAGAGCAGGGTATATTCCCGCTTCATCTCCTTCGTGAACAGGAGGCGCCCGTTCTTGTCGTATACTAACTCAGCCATGTTTCAGGTTCCTTTCGGTATTGCGTATAAATATCCAAAGGCGGGGCGAAAACCCGCTCCGATGGCTACGTTTTGAGAAAGAATATGGCTCTGGCCGTGCGGTAAAAGGGTACGATCTCCCGGCGGAGCAATTCATCCTTCAAAAGCGCGGTGAGGTTGACCGCCAGCCCCCAGCGGCACGGTCTCCGGGCAGGGGAGAGACGGAAGGCAGAAGTGACGGGCGTCTCCGATCTCGTAGCCGAAGGGGGCCAGGCCCGCCTCGATCCGCCGGCAGTTCTGGGGGAGAAAGAGCCATTCGGCCTGTCGGGGCAGCAGGGTTTCCCCGGCCCGGGGGAGCAGACGCTCCCGGCAGGCTGCCGCCAGCTTGCCGTTTAGAACGGCGATCTCCCCAAAAGGCGTGCCGCCGCTGTACGCCCGCATTCCGGACCGATCCTGCCCGGGGAGCGCCACATTTCCCGGGCAATCAAGAAGTTCTGCGCTGCACCCGAGATCCAACGCCAGCTGTTCCCTTGCGGCGGCCCAAACGGATCCCTATCCGTCCCTGTGTTTCCTGGCGTCCATGGCGGCCATCAGGGAGCGTACCCGGATCTTGACCGCGCCCAGGTTGCTGATGTCGTCGATCTTGAGCTGGGTGTACAGCTTGCCGCCGTTCTCCAGGATGGAGCGCATCTCGTCGGTGGTGATGGCGTCGGTGCCGCAGCCGAAGCTCACCAGCTGCACCACCTGCATATCCGGCTGGGTGCAGACATACCGGGCGGCGTTGTACATGCGGGACTGGAAGGTCCACTGGTTGAGCACCTTCCGGGGGGCGTAGCCCTCCAGATAGCTCAGCGCATCCTCGGTGACCAGCACGAAACCGAACGATGTGATGAGGTCGTTGATGCCGTGGTTGATCTCCGGGTCGATGTGATAGGGCCGTCCGCAGGCCACGATGATGGGCATATCATGGGCCCGGGCGTATGCGATGTACTGCTTGCCGGTCTCCCGCACGTCATGGACATAGGCGTCGTATGCCTCATAGGCCGCCCTGGCCGCGGCGGCGGTCTCCCGCTTGGGGATGTCGAACGTATCATACATCATCTTGGCCACGCGTTTTTCAAAGTCTTTATGCCGCCACAGTCCTACATAGGGGTCCAGGAACCGGGTCTGCTTCAGGGCGGGCACATTGGCCGCCAGCAGCTCGGGATAGTAAGCCACCACAGGACAGTTGTAGTGGTTGTCTCCGATGCCCTCGTCGTTGTTGTAGGACATGCAGGGGTACCACACGGCGTCCACGCCCGCGTCCACCAGAGCCTCCACGTGGCCGTGGAGCAGCTTGGCCGGATAGCACACGGTATCCGAGGGGATGGTGTGCTGGCCCTTCAGATAGAGCTTGCGGGAAGATTCGGGAGAGAGGACCACCTCAAAGTTCAGCCGGGTGAAGAAGGCGAACCAGAAGGGCAGGTTCTCGTACATGTTCAGACCGAAGGGAATGCCGATCCGGCCGCGGACGCCGCTGCCGTTCCCCTTGCCCTGCATGGCGCGGAGCTTTTTGTACTTGTAATTCATCAGGTCGGGGTTTTCCGCCTTTTCCTTGCCCAGGGGGCGGGAGCAGCGGTTGCCCGAAAGGAAGCGCCGCCCGCCGTCGAAGGTGTTGACCGTGAGGGAGCAGTGGTTGGTGCACAGGTTACAGGTGACGGGCCTGGCCGTGTGGGAGAAGGTCTCCAGCGCCTGCGCGTCCAGCAGGGCGCTCTTGTCCAGGCGCAGGTCCCGGGCGGCCAGGGCGGCCCCGAAGGCCCCCATGATGCCCGCGATGGTGGGGCGGGTCACATCCCGGCCCAGCTCCTGTTCAAAGGCCCGGAGCACCGCGTCGTTGTGGAAGGTGCCGCCCTGGACCACGATGTGCCGGCCCAGGTCATCCGCGCTGGCGGCCCGGATGACCTTGTACACCGCGTTTTTGACGATGGAGATGGACAGTCCTGCCGAGATGTCCTCCACGCTGGCGCCGTCCTTTTGGGCCTGCTTGACGCTGGAGTTCATAAATACGGTGCAGCGGGAACCCAGGTTCACCGGGTGCTGAGCCAGCAGGCCCAGCTTGGCGAACTCCGCGATGTTGTAGCCCAGGGCTTTGGCAAAGGTCTCGATAAAGGAGCCGCAGCCGGAGGAGCAGGCCTCGTTGAGCAGGATGGAGTCCACCGCTCCGTTGCGGACCTTAAAGCACTTCATATCCTGGCCGCCGATGTCGATGATGAAATCCACGTCCGGGTTGAAGTGCCGGGCGGCGTTGTAGTGGGCCACCGTCTCCACCAGGCCCGCGTCGCAGGAGAAGGCGTTTTTGATCAGGTCCTCCCCATAGCCGGTGACCGCCGCACCCCGGATGGCGATCCGATTCCCGCAGAGCCGGTAGATCTCCTTGAGCTGCTCCAATACGATGGCCACGGGGTTGCCCAGATTGGAGTGGTAATAGGTATACAGCAGCCCGCCGTCGTTGGTGATGAGGGCCATCTTGGTGGTGGTGGAGCCGGCGTCGATGCCCAGCCAGGCGTCGCCCGTATAGGCGCTCACGTCCACCTCGGGGGGGTGCATGGCGTTATGGCGCGCCAAAAAGGCGTCGTATTCCGCGGGGTCGGTGAAGAGGGGAGGCATCGTGTCCACCAGGCCCACGTGGTCCACGCTCTCCTCCAGCTTTTTCAGCAGCGCGTCAAAGGGATGCTCGGCGTAATCGGAGGCGCACAGGGCCGCGCCGATGCCTGCGAAGCAGTCGCCGTCCTCCGGAAAAATCGCGTGCTCGCCGTCCAGCTGCAGGGTCTCCACAAAGCGTTCCCGCAGACCCATGAGAAAGTGCAGCGGCCCGCCCAGAAAGACGATCTTGCCCTTGAGCTGGCGGCCCTGGGTCAGGCCGGCCACCGTCTGGTCCACCACGGCCTGGAAAATGGAGGCCGCCACGTCCTCCTTCCGTCCGCCCTGGTTGAGGATGGGCTGGATGTCGCTCTTGGCGAACACGCCGCAGCGGGAGGCGATGGGGTAGATCTTCTCGTGCTTCAGGCTCAGCGCGTCCAGCTCGTTCACGCTTACGTTCATCAGGGTGGCCATCTGGTCGATGAACGCCCCGGTGCCGCCGGCGCAGGAGCCGTTCATCCGCTCCTCCAGCGCGCCGCCGAAAAAGATGATCTTGGCATCCTCGCCGCCCAGCTCGATGACGGCGTCGGTGCCCGGTATGTACTGGTTGACAGCAGCGGCGGTGGCGTACACCTCCTGCACAAAGTCGATGCCCGCCGCCTTGGCCACGCCCAGACCGGCGGAACCGGTAATGACCATGCGCACCTGCTGCCCGGCCAGCTTGTCCCGGATGGAGCGCAGGGTCTCGACGGAGCGCTCCCGGGCCTTGGAGTAATGCCGCTCATAGGAGCGGAACAGCAGCTTGTTCTGCTCGTCCAGCACCACCACCTTCACGGTGGTGGAGCCGATATCAATTCCAATGCGAAGGCTCATAGGTTCACCTTATATCCTTACAGAATTTCGTACCCCACATAATATATCAAAATCTGATTTTTTACAACCCCAAAGCCGAGAAATGCAGGAAGTTCCGCAGTCGGAAGCAATATCCGGAAAAGAGAAGGCAGACGGCTGACCAAGCGGCGGGCCATCCGGCCCACTGGGCGTGCAAAGCGCGCAAGCGTTGCCTATGAAGTCCAAAGCGAGGCCGCGTAAGCGGCCTCCCGCGGCGAAGCGCGCCGCGGACTTCAAAGGAATTGATTTCTTCCTTTTGAAGTGCTTTGACTATAAACGGGCCCGCGCCGATTTGACGCGGGCCCAGCCAAAGCGGAGATTATTTCATTTCAACAAATTCGATTTTTACGCTGACCTGTTTTGCCCCGTTGATCACATGGAAGACGGTGGATTTGGAAACGTAGGCTACCCGCGAAACATCGCAGATCGTACTCCCGCCCGCCCGCTCCGCTGCGCCGGCTTTTTTCTCCAAGGAAAGCCCTCCTTCTCTTTGGAGAAACGTTTCTCCTTTTGCCGCAAGGCCTCTGCGGCGTGCTGCTGCATCAAACCGTAAGGAAGCGGGAGACACGGGGAAGAGCCCCGTGTGCCTCCCTTACCGTTCTGCCCAAATCAAGGTTGAGGCGGTAATTTTGAAAACGGGTAAAACAGCGGGGATGGACGCGGACGAAACGCGGAGAGCATGTGCAAGCGTCTGGATGGCCCCGGATATCCGGGAGATCCGTTCGCAGCGCAGCATGCGGGCAAGAAACGACCGGGAGGAGCGGTCTGCGGTCCTGCGGAATGCAAAAGCCCGGTCTGACATAAGGCCCAACGGAGCCCCAGACGTATGGCGTTCTGTGCCGCCGCTTTTCCATGACGGATACAGGGGATGTACAGGGGCGTTTTTACCCAATTTTAATGATTCTTGTATTTTCACCTTAAGAAAGGTGTGGTAATATCAGGATATCGTAAGAGAGCGGGAGGAAGCCATGACCGGAGAGGATTATCTGAAGCAGCTGCGCGCGCGTTTGACGGGGCGGACGGACCCGGCGGAACTGGAGCGGCTGATGTGCTACTATACGGACTATTTCGAGGAAGCGGGACCGGAAGGCGCGGATGCGGTCATCCGGGAGCTGGGGACCCCGGCGGAGCTGACCGGGCGCATCCTGGGGGAGCGGCACGGCCGGTACGAGGGGAATACCGGAGCGGCCGCCCAGCCTGCGGCGGGGCACCGGCGGGGACCGCTGGCGTGGGCGCTGGGCCTGTTGGGCGCAGTGCTGATCGGCATCCCCCTGATCGCACTGCTGGCGGGGCTGACCATCGGCCTGGCGGCGGGCGGCTTTGTGTGCGTGGCAATGGGCGTTTTTGTCCTTTTTTCCGGCTTTTCCGCCCTGTTCACCGGGGGGCTGGCCACCACCATGTACGCTGCCGGCGTAGGCCTGGCGACCTGCGGAGGCGGCGTTATGCTCCTGGCGGCGGTGGTCGCGCTGGCGTTGGGCGGCTTCCGGGGCGCGGGCCGTCTGATGCGCAATTTCTTCTGCGGAAGGAGGACGGCGGTATGAACCGGCTGACCAAGGGACTTTTGGGCGTGGGCGCGCTGCTGCTCCTGTCCGGCGGCCTGCTGGCCCTGTCCGGCTGGACCATGGGGGGACAGACGGAGCTGGACCTGAGCTGGAACGGCCATGGGGTCCGCATCGGGCCGCTGGGCATTGTCAGCCGGGACAGCGCCGCGCAGACGGAAACGGCTGCCCGCGACGGGCGGGAGGAGCTGCACCTGCAAGCCTTCCGCCGGGTGGATGTAGACGTGGATCTGGGCGATGTGACGGTAACGCAGGGGGGCGATTATGGCGTGTCCCTGAATTGGAAGGGGAAACACTACGCCCTGGAATATGAGCTGGACGGCGATACCTTGCGTGTGCGCAGCAGCGCCCAGGGGGGCCGCTTCGGCCTGGACGGCTATGGCGGGACGGTGACGGTCTATGTGCCGCAGCATCTCCGGCTGGAACAGCTGGAGGTCCGCTCTGATCTGGGCGATATATGCCTGGAGGGGATCGCCGCCGATACGGCGACGGTCACCGGAGACCTGGGCGATCTCACGTTGAGGCAGGTGCGGGCGGGAGCGCTGGAGCTGCACGAGAGTATGGGAACGATCGACGGCGCGGGCCTGACGGTGGAACGCTCCCTGAGTGTGGAAAACGATATGGGGGATGTCCGGCTGGAGGGAGATCTCCAAGGAGAACTGGAGGTCGCCGACAGCATGGGAGAGATCGAGCTGACGCTCAGCGGTCCCGTGGAGGATTACCGCTACGAGCTGAACGTGGACATGGGCGAGATCTGCGTTAACGGCGAGACGTACCGCAGTGAGGCCAGCCGGTCGGGCGGACGCCACAGCCTGAACGTGGAAAACAGCATGGGCGATATCAGCGTGACCTTCGGATAAATCAGACGGACCTCTTTCCCGCTGAGCGGGAAAGAGGTCCGTCTGATTCTTACAGCAGCTTTTTCAGTTCGGAGAGCAGCGCGTCCACGTCCTCCTGGGTGGTGTGGAAGCAGGTGACAAAGCGGATCACGGTATGCTCCGCGTCAAAGGGGCACCAGTCCTCAAAGGCGCAGACCTGCTCCAGCCTGGGCCGCAGCTCATTTTTCACGATGGGAAAGATCTGGTTGGTGCACGATTCGGTCATCAGCGGCAGGCCCAGGGCCTTGACGCCCTCCTGCAGCCGTCCGGCCAGCACGTTGGCGTGGCGGGCCATGTCAAAATAGAGGTTGTCCTTCAAAATGGCCTCAAACTGCACACCCTGGAGCCAGCCCTTTTCCATCACGGCCCCCATGCGCTTTTTCATGCGGAAAAAGTCGTGTGTCAGCTCCGGACGGGTGATGACCAGCGCCTCTCCGAACAGCGTGCCGTTTTTGGTGCCGCCAAGATAGAAGGCGTCCACCAGGCGGGCAAATTCGGGCAGGGTCAGGTCGTTGGCGTCGGAGGTCAGGGCGGCGGCCAGCCGGGCGCCGTCCACAAAAAGCAGCAGGTCGTTGGCGCGGCAGAAGTCCGACAGGGCGGTCAGCTCCGCTTTGGTATAGACGGTGCCGTTTTCCGTGGCGTTGGAGATGTAGACCAGGGCGGGACGGGTCAGGTGGGGGTCTTTGTGCCACTCCAGCACGGCCGGCAGCATCTCAGGGGTCAGCTTGCCGTCGGGCCCCACCTCCACAGGGATGATCTTGTGGCCAGTGGCCTCGAAGGCGCCCACCTCGTGGCCGTTCAGGTGGCCGGTGGCGGGGGAGATGACCGCTTCCCAGGGCTTGGTCAGAAAGGCGCAGGCCGTCACGTTGGTCTGGGTGCCGCCAATGAGAAATTCCACCATGGCGTCGGGGCACTGGCACAGCTGGCGGATCCGGTCCTTGGCCCGGTCGGAATACACATCCCCGCCGTAGCCGATGTTGCCCTCCAGGTTGGTGGCGCACAGGGCCTCCAGGACCTTGGGATGGGCGCCGAAGGAGTAATCGTTGCGGAACAGCAGCATAAGAATTCCCTCCTTATTCAATGGAAGGGGCCGCCGGAGCGGCGGCCCCTTCGTGTATCACTTGGTGACCTTGAAGCTGTCCTTGAGTCCCACGGAGCGGTTGAAGACCAGGTGCCCCGGCGCGGAATCCCGGTTGTCCACGCAGAAGTAGCCCTGGCGCAGGAACTGGAAGGAAGCGGGGGCCCGGACGTCGGCCAGACCGGCCTCCACCTTGGAACCGGTGAGGATCTCCAGGGAGTCGGGGTTCAGGCAGTCCAGAAAGCTGTTCGCGCCTGCGTCCGGGTCGGCGTCCAGGAACAGGTTGTCGTAGAGCCGTACCTCGGCATCCACGGCGGTGGCGGCGTCCACCCAGTGGATGGTGGCGCCCTTCACCTTGCGCCCGTCGGCGGGATCGCCGCCCCGGCTGTCGGGATCGTATTCGCAGAGGATCTCGGTGACGGCTCCGGAGGCGTCCTTGACGCAGCCGGTGCAGCGGATCAGATACGCGCCCTTCAGGCGGCATTCCGGGCCGTCCGGGTAGAGGCGCTTGTATTTGGGGACTGGAGTTTCCAGAAAATCCTCCGCTTCGATATACAGGTTTCGGGAGAAGGTCACGGCGCGGACGCCGTCCTCAGGGCGGTTGGGGTTGTTTTCCACCGTGACGGTCTCGCTCTGTCCCTCGGGGTAATTGGTGATGGTCAGCTTTATGGGGCGCAGCACCGCCATAACGCGCCGGGCGGTCTCGTTCAGGTCTTCCCGCAGGCAATACTCCAAAAAACCATACTCCACCGTGGAAGCCGCCTTGCTCACGCCGTTGCGCTCGGAGAAATTGCGGATGGAGCGGGGGGTGTAGCCCCGGCGGCGCAGACCGCAGAGGGTGGGCATACGGGGATCGTCCCAGCCGGATACCCGGCCCTCCTCCACCAGCGCGCGCAGCTTGCGCTTGCTCATGACGGTGTAGTTGATGCCCAGACGGGCAAACTCGATCTGCCGGGGCTTGGCGGGCACGGAGCAGTTCTGGATGACCCAGTCGTACAGAGGACGGTGATCCTCAAACTCCAGGGAGCAGAGGGAGTGGGTGATCCCCTCCAGAGCGTCCTCCAGGGGGTGGGCGAAGTCGTACATGGGGTAGATGCACCATTTATCCCCCTGCCGGTGGTGGTGCATGTGGTTGATCCGATAGAGCACAGGGTCGCGCATATTGAAATTACCGCTGGCCAGGTCGATCTTGGCCCGCAGGGTGTACGTGCCGTTGGGGAATTCGCCCGCGCGCATCCGCTCGAACAGAGCGAGGGATTCCTCCGCGGGCCGGTCCCGCCAGGGGGAACGGGCGGGGGTGTTCACGTCCCCCCGGTAATCCCGGAACTGCTCGGGCGTCAGTTCGCACACGTAGGCCAGGCCCTTTTGGATGAGCTCCACGGCATAGGCGTACATCTGTTCAAAATAATCGGAGGCAAAATAGAAGCGGTCCCCCCAGTCATAGCCCAGCCAGTGGATGTCCTCCTGGATGGCCTGGACGTACTCCACGTCCTCCTTGGTGGGGTTTGTATCGTCCATACGCAGATTACACACCCCGCCATACTTTTCGGCGGTGCCGAAGTCCACGAAAATGGCCTTGGCGTGGCCAATGTGGAGGTAGCCGTTGGGCTCGGGCGGAAAGCGGGTGTGGACGGTCATGCCCTGGAACTGACCACCCTGGGCGATATCCTCATCGATGAAATCATGGATAAAGTTCTGGGTCATGACTGGATTCAGTTCGTCCGGCATGTGGTTTCACTCCTTCATATTGATACAGATAGCTATTTTAACCCGAACGCCCGGAAAAAGCAAGAGCGAGAACACCGGGTTTGACAGGGGAATGGGAGATATTTATAATTAGGGCATCACCGCACAATTCCCCACGCACGTCTTGACGGCCAATTTGCCCCACAAATGCGTTGCAAAACCTTGCAATACGCAAAGTATTCC
>ERZ1673695.3255-NODE-3255-length-10172-cov-5.098250_pt1 | contig 10172 bp, 9 predicted proteins | sample MGYA00580225_ERZ1673695 | MGnify/ENA primary metagenome ERZ1673695 (study PRJEB41218, sample SAMN15661739) | gut metagenome | host: Homo sapiens | place: Canada: London | collected 2015-08-20/2019-03-30 | study: EMG produced TPA metagenomics assembly of...
ATCGGCTTTGACAACCCGCAGAATTCCTCAGTGGCAAAAGGGGAATCACTGAAGGACACCATTGTTGTCGTCAGCGGCTACGCCGATATTATCGCCATGCGTCACCCGATGGAGGGGTCCGCAAAGGCTGCCTCTCTTTACGCAAACTGCCCGGTCATCAATGCCGGGGACGGCGGCCATCTCCACCCCACTCAAACATTGACCGACCTTGTGACCCTCTCCCGCGAAAAGGGGCGGCTCGACCACCTGACAGTCGGGCTCTGCGGCGACCTGAAAAACGGCCGCACCGTCCATTCCCTGATTAAAGCGCTTTCTCAATATGAAGGAAATTCCTTTGTATTAATCTCTACTAAAGAACTTACAGTGCCCTCCTACATTAAGGAACTGTTGATCCGGAACCGTGTACCTTATACAGAGGTTCTCTCTTTGGAAGACGCAATTCCTGAGCTTGACGTTCTTTATATGACGCGGATCCAGCGGGAGCGTTTTGCGAGCGAAGATGAATACCTGCAGCAGAAAGACACCTATGTCCTAGACCCGGAGAAGCTGGTAAAAGCCAAAGCGGACCTCAAAATTCTTCATCCTTTGCCCCGCGTGGATGAAATCGACTACCGAGTGGACGACGATACCCGGGCCATCTATTTTAAACAAACTCTCTACGGCGTCTACGCAAGGATGGCACTGATTATGAGCATGCTGGGCGGGTTTGACCACGCCCCCATTCTGAAAGGCGAAGCGCTGGAACACAGCTGCAGCAATCCGCGCTGTATTACGGCCAGCGAAGCCTACCTGCCCCACTCTTATAAAAAAGTGGAAGGGGACCTTCTTTGTGAGTACTGTGAACAGCGGCAAAATTAAAAAGAGCGCCATTTTTTTTGGTTCTCCAAACAATCGGGGGAACACTGCTAAACTGTTGGACGAATTTCTGCGTTTCTGTCCGGAAAACACACAGGCCAAGCTGCTGTGCGCCTATGACTTAAAGGTAGAACCTTGTATCGGCTGTGACCACTGTAAGAAAACGGGCGTATGTTTTCGAGGAAAAAACGATGCATTTCATGAAATTGAACAGGCGGTATATGAAAGTGACAACTTCATCATCGCAACGCCGGTTTACTTTTTAGGGGTCCCTGCACCGCTGAAACAAATATTTGACCGTTTCCAGCCTTATTTTTATCACCGTTCCTTTGACGGAATCAAACGCAGAAAGGCGGTCCTTTTAACGACAAGCGGTTCAAATGATAGTGTTGGACCAAAGCAGGTAGAACTTTCCACTCAATATGTTCTCGACACCATTAATGTTTCACTTATAGAAACCGTTTCAGTAAAACAAACGGACCGCTTTTTTGAAGTTGGCCTCAACGTCTGCCGGAATGCAGCAAAGAAACTTTTCTCTTATGAATAACGACATAATAAAAACGCGGCAGGATATCCTGCCGCGGTTTTATGTATTCTTTTATGCAGATTTCTCTTCATCTTTTATTTTAAACAGGAATTTCAGAAACCCCGCCAAAAATTTTGGGCTCTTGACTACGACAATTTTCACGATGCATTCCTCCGTTCATACAGCGCAGTTTGGTTATCTTATGTGAAAAGCATTATCGCTTTACATCCTGCGTGCTGAGCACAGCCCCAAATAAATGAGGGCAACTGCTGCAAGAATCATCAGTAAACGGTACGAGCCGAAAGCCAGCGCAAGAACAACAACGCCCACTGCAATTGCAATCAAACCCGGCGGCCGCTGGCTGCATTTCCGCACTGCCTCCATCCCCCTTGCTCCGACCTTTCTTGATGTATTCTCATTATATACAGCAAGATCAAATAGTGTTACTGCGGGTTTTTAGGGGCAAGCATCACAAGAAGCTTTCCTTCCCGGTTTGATATTTCCGCCTCAGGCGCGGTAATTTCGTTGCTGACGCCAATTGGAAAGGAAGAAGTTATAACAGCATGTTCCAGAGGATATTTTACACCTTTCAAAGTGACGTCAGGGCAGGAACCGGTAAAGGAAAAAACAGAAAAATAACAGCTGTCATCCCTCGGCAGGATCAGCTTCCCGTTTTCAATCATTGTTACCATAGTTTTTCCATCAAAGAATGTTCCCCTCGCCCTATGATCCAGCAGGTAAGAAAGAAGCTGAATATTGGCAATTGTATGATCCAGCCGAAGGCCGCCTAACCCACCGTAAAAGTAGAATTCATTCCATCCCCTTGACAGTGCAATTTTGACGGCACTGAGCATATCGGTATCATCTTTTTCAGGTAGAAGGCGAACCACTTCACAAAGACAGTTCTGCGCCTTTACAGCAGAAGAGTCAAAATCCCCCACAACAAGATCCGGACAGAGTCCCAGCGACAGCAGGCTGTCATATCCTCCATCTGCACAGATTACGTAATCATTTTCTTCCGGCATACGGAAAAACGCAGGATTGAACGGAGCCGCGCCAATCACGTAGCAAATACTCATTTGTTTTCCCATTCCTTAATCAATTTTGCGTCCTCATAAAGCTGACAGTAACTTTGATAACGCGACAAGGGTATCCTCCCTTGTTCCAAAGCCTCTTTGACCGCACAACCTATCTCCCCGGTGTGGGAACAGTCATGGAACCGGCATTTCCCCAGATACGGCGCAAATTCACGAAAACACTCCGCAAGTTCTTCTTTTTTGATCAGGACATATTTATTCATTTCAATCGTTGAAAAACCTGGCGTATCCGCAACGTAACCGCCGTTTACCGGATAAAGCTCAACATGGCGAGTAGTATGGCGGCCGCGCCCAAGTTTTTGGCTGATTTCTGAAGTTTCCAATGCGGATGTGCCGAAAATATTATTGAGAAGGCTTGATTTCCCCACTCCCGAATTCCCGGTCAATGCCGTCACTTTCCCTTCCAGATAAGGGAGCAGCATTTTGCCCGTATCTTTTTCCAGATTGTTAATGAGCATTGCGGTAAAACCCGCGCTCCGGTAAACCCGTTTCAATTCTTCCCCTTCCGCCAAATCAACTTTTGTAATGACAATCAACGGTTCAATTTCCTTGTATTCGGCTACTGTCAAAAGCTTATCCAGATTCAGCAGGTTGGGCGTCGGCTCGCAGGAGGAAACGACCAGCACGAGCTGGTCGAGATTTGCAAGGGGCGGGCGAAGCCATTCATTTTTGCGCGGAAAAATTTCATCAATAACACCCTTTTCATCACTGTCAACCGTAATTTTAACCCAGTCGCCGGCCAAGGGAATTATTTTTTCCTTACGGAAAATACCTTTTGCCTTACACTCATAAACACAACCGTTTTCCGCTTTGATATAATAAAAGCCGCCGATCCCTTTTACGATAATCCCTTTCAAACTGTTCCTTCTTTCATCCCATACCAGATAGAACGAATCCTCACCCAGTTACAAGTGAGGATTCGTTTACTTATTTCTATTTTTTATTCAGTTTCCGAACTGCCGCTTTCCGAGGACTCTGGAGGCACAAAGGAAGCAAACACCTTGGAATCGGTAGAGACGACACGGATAGAACCGCCCTCAAAGTCGGCACTATAACGCACAAACAGCTTTTCATTCTCTGATGAACCTCGCGGAACAACCATAACCCGGATATCATGAGAATCTGTACCGGAGCCAGTCAGGGTAAATTTATAATTAGAAGTGGCAGACACATTAACCTCTTCTGTCTTCTTTACAACACCGTCCATAAGCACTTTAAACGTAAAGTACTGATAATTGGCAGAAGCGCTTGACGGGATATTCGCAGTAAAGGTAAGTGTACGGCTAGAGGGTACGCCGTTGCTGACTTCAATAATTACCAGGGACGCTTCGGGAACCGTTGTACCTTCTGCAATGCTCTGGGATAACACAGTCCCCTTCGGCTCGCTGCTTCCCACCTCTTTAACCTCGCACTTAAGCTTACGGTTATTGAGCTCAGTTTGAGCCTGAGAAACGGTCATACCAATCAATTTGGGCACAACAATCGGTTGCTCATCCTCACCCATGCTGACATATACTGTAACAGCGGTATTCGTTTTTACCTGGGTTCCTTTTGCCGGATCAGTTTTAATAACGCTGCCCTTTGCCACCGTAGCGTCAAACTGTTCTACTTTGGTAGCCTTAAGACCTTTTTTCTTTAACTGGTCTTCAGCCTCTGCATAAGAAAGATTAGTAACATCCGGAACATCTGTCATACTAAAGCCCTTGCTGACAACAACATACAAGGTTTGGCCTTCTTTGATTTTGATACCAGCCTTGATTTCCTGATCGATAATGTACCCGGCTTCATATTCGTCAGAAAATTCAGTATTTTTCTGCTCAATTTTTATATTGCTGTATTTCTCATCGTTTATAACCTCGTCATATACTTGGCCAACTAAGTTTGGAACCGTGACCTCCGGGACCTTTTCAAACATATCGCTGAACCCAAAAATTACAATACAGACGATGATAGAAACTACAACAAAAGCGGCAGCAACCCCCGCAAGAATCGGAATCATATGAGATTTCTTTTCTTGGAGCTCTTCCTCTTCCGCATCCTCCTGTTTTTCAGCAGTAACGGCGTCAAAGTACTTAGTGGCATCGTCATCGCCAAAATATTTATACTCAAATACAATACTCGGGTTGCGTTTAAATTCATCAATATCCCGCAACATTTCAGCCGCACTCTGGTAGCGCTTGGCAGGGTCTTTCTGCATAGCGCGGATCGTGATTTCCTCCAGCCCTTCCGGGATGGTTTCGTTGATTTCACGCGGTTTGCGTACAGGCGCCTGCATCTGCATAATGGCAACTGAAACGGCGTTGTCCGCCTCGAAAGGGAGCTGGCCGGTCAGCATTTCAAAAAGCATGACGCCAACAGAGTAGATATCGGTCTTTTCATCAATTTCATCGCCGCGGGCCTGTTCCGGGCTGATATAGTGAACGGAACCAATTGCCTTATCCGTCATGGTCTTGCTGTCACCCCGCGCAAACCGGGCGATGCCAAAATCCATGACCTTGATCGTACCATCCTGGAGCAGCATGATATTCTGCGGCTTTACATCGCGGTGGACGATACCGTTATCATGCGCGTGCTGAAGCGCGCGTAGAACCTGAACAGTAAAATGCACCGCTTCTTTCCAGGTCAGAACACCCTGCTGTTCAATGTACTCTTTAAGGGTAATGCCAGAAATATACTCCATAACAATATACTGGATCCGATCACCAAAGCTGACGTCTACAACCCTTACAATATTCGGGTGGGACAGCAGAGCAATTGCCTTAGATTCGTTTTTAAATCTTCTCAGGAATTCACTGTTTTTAGAAAATTCGTCTTTGAGAATTTTTACCGCTACCACTGTGCCTTCAAGAATGTCATTCGCCTTATAGACGTTCGCCATCCCGCCCACACCTAGGAGCTCTGTAATTTCATACCGGCCGTCCAGCCGCTTTCCTACGTATTTATCCATACTAATATTGTCCCTCCGTAACTTATTCGGTCAGCAGGACAACAGTGATGTTGTCCGGGCCGCCCGCCGCATTGGCAAGATCAATCAGCCGTTCCAGAACTTCGCCCGGCGGATATTGTAAAACTGTTTTATAAATATCTGCTGTATCGCAGTTATTGGTCAGTCCATCGGTACAGATCAATACCCTGTCGCCCGGGTTAAGGGCCGTTTCAAGATAATCAATGCAAACCTTGTTGTTTACACCAACCGCGCGGGTTATAAGGTTACGCTGTGGATGTTTTTTTGCATCCTCATCGGATATTTTCCCCTGTTCAAGCAGCTCCTGTACCAGGGAGTGATCCCTTGTTACCTGGGTAAATTCATTTTTACTGATGACATACGCCCTGCTGTCTCCAACATGTGCAATATGCAAGGTACTTTTTTCAACCAGCGCTGCGACCGTAGTTGTCCCCATCCCTTCAAACTCCGGGTTGCTTTTAGCAGAGTTGTAAACCTCAGCGTTCGCAGCTGTAACAGCAGTAATCAACAGGTCACGGATACTATTCTGGCTCACGCCGTCGCGGTAACCGGACTGAATTCGGTTGCAGATGATGTCACAAGCCATCCGGCTTGCAACATTTCCTGCCTTTTCCCCGCCCATCCCGTCACAGACAACGGCATAACAGGAGGATTCACCCAGTTTGCCGTGACAAAAAACGTCCTGGTTCATCTGCCGGACCTTTCCCGTATCCGTCTTTCCTACAATCATTATAGGATCACCTCTTAAAATTATGCCGATTTCTTCGCAACTGACCGCAGGCCGCATTGATATCGGCTCCAAGCGTTCGACGTATTGTTGTATTAATACCTAAAGAAAGCAGCAAATTCTGAAAACGAACAACACTGTCCTGACCTGAAGCATGATACTGGGTTTCCTCAACACGGTTGACAGGGATCAGGTTAACATGGCAGAGCATCCCACGAAGGCGGGCCGCAAGCTCCCTTGCGTCTTTTTCGCTGTCATTGACTCCGCGTATCAGCGCATATTCGAACGAAATCCTGCGCCGGGTAGTGTCTGCATAGAAGCGGCAGGCTTTCAGTAATTTATCTACCGAATATTTCCGGTTGACCGGCATTGTTTTAGAACGGATCTCATCGTTGGGTGCATGGAGCGAAACTGAAAGGGTCAGCCCCAGCCGGCGTTCGGCTAGTTCATAAATCCGCTCTACCAAGCCACAGGTGGAAAGGGAAAGGTGGCGCAAACTTAAATTTAATCCGTTTTCATCTGAAACCAGTTCAAGAAAACGGAGGACATTATCGTAGTTGTCCAGCGGCTCGCCGATTCCCATCATGACGACGCTGGAAATTTTCCGCCCGCTGTCACGGGAGGAAAGGTAAATCTGATCAAGCATTTCAGACGGAGTTAAATTCCTGACAAAACCGGCGATTGTCGACGCGCAGAAAGTACATCCCATTTTACAGCCGACCTGAGAGGAAATACAGATGCTGGTACCGTGGTGGTAGTCCATCAGTACGCACTCTACAAATTCACCGTCCCGCAGCTCATAAAGGTATTTTACCGTATTATCTATCTGAGACACAAGCTTTTTTGCAATATTTAGTGAATTTATGTAAAACCTGCTGTCTAACAACTGTTGAAATTTGGTAGAAATGTTGGTCATTTCCTCAAAAGAAAAAACCCGCTTTTTATGAAGCCACTCAAAAACCTGTTTTGCACGGAATTTGGGCTCGCCCAGTGCAATGATCTGCTCCGTCAGCTCCGATAAATTCAGCGATTTAATATCAATTTTTTCCAAAAAATCACTCCGCTCGTTTCATCAGCGCCAGATAAAAACCATCAGGCCCATCCGGTACCGGGAAAAAGGTAGTCTGAAAACTATTTTGTTCCAGAAAAGGCAGTTTCGGCAGTAATTCAGGGACAAAGGCCGGGCTTTTTTTAAGAAATGCCTCCACAACCCGTTCGTTTTCAAGTTTTGACAAAGAGCAGGTGGAATAAACAAGCGTTCCCCCGGGCGCGACATAATTTGACGCATTTTCCAATATATTCAGCTGAATCTGCGGCAGATTTTCAAGGACTGCCCTGGACTTGTATTTGATTTCCGGTTTCCGCCGGATAACCCCCAGACCGGAACACGGCACATCGCAAAGGACGCAGTCGGCCTGTCCCAGTCCTGGGGAATAAGTAGAAGCATTTGAAACTGAAGCCGAAACGGCTTCAGTTAATCCAAGGCGCCTTGCCCCGGCCTCAATCAGCCGTACACGCTGCAAATGCAAATCGAATGAGCACACCGTTCCGCCTTGAGGAAATATCTCCTCAGCAATTGTGAAACTCTTTCCACCGGGCGCCGCACAGAGATCAAACAGCCGTTCAGGCCTGCCGGACGCGGCGACAAGGGCGCAAATCTGCGAGGCAATATCCTGCACATGGAACAGTCCATCCGCAAAAGCCAGACTCTCCGCTGGATTCCCCTTTACTACTGCCAGGCAGTTTAGTAACCCAGATACCGGAAGCGTTTCAATCCCCTCTTCCATCAGCCGCACGGCAAGCTCCTCGCTGGAACCCTTCAGTGGATTGACGCGGAGGGTAATTGAAGGAGGAAGAAGTGAATTTTCAAGAATCTCCTCCATACGTTTTACACCGTAATCACGCCGATACTGCTCAACAAGCCATTCCGGGCATGAATAGTGAATACTCAGGCGTCGCAGCGGTTCATCCGGGTAAGAGATAGCTTTCCCGTCCCGGATAAACTGTCGGAGTACAGCATTTACAAACCCCTTGGCCCCCGGTTTGACGGACGAGACCAATTTTACACTTTCATTGACCGCAGCTGAATCGGGCGTATCCAGGTACAGAAGCTGGTAAAGCCCCATCCAGAGGACGACCCGCACGCCTAAATGCAGACGTTCCAACGGCTGTCTGGAATAACAGGAAACGATATAATCAAGAGTTAGCTTCCTCTCGAGCACCCCGTAAAACAATCGTGAGGCAAAACCTTTATCCTGGCCGGAAAGGGCACTTTTTTTCAAAGAAGCGTCAAGGATCAGGTTTGAATAACCGCAGTTCTTTTCCAGCCGGAAAAGCGCATCATAAGCAACGGCACGTGCGTTTTTCAAAATCATCCTATCTTCTCCTGTTTGACAGGGCAATCAGGCGGACAAGGTTTGCGATAGCGACGATCAAGGCCGCGACATAGGTGAGCGCCGCGGCTCTCAAAACCCGTTTTGCTCCAACAAGCTCCCCGCCTTCGAGAATGCTTTGTGTTTCAAGCGTTTTCATTGCACGGCTGCTCGCATTGAACTCGACAGGAAGGGTGACGAGCTGAAAGAGCACTACAGCGCTGAAAAGCAGGATGCCGATAGTAACCAGGACATTCCAGGACATGATGATGCCGAGAATCGCAAGCGGAATTGCAATGCTCGACCCAATTTGGGTGACCGGGATGATAGCCTGCCGGATCTTGATCGGCAGATACCCAGTCGCGTGCTGGATAGCGTGGCCAACCTCATGAGCCGCAACGCCGATTGCCCCAACCGAGCTGTTCCCATAGGTGGAATCAGACAGCCGGACAACATTGGAGCGCGGATCATAATGGTCGGACAGGTTTCCTGAAACCCGCTTAATTTGAACGTTATATAGCCCGTTATCGTCTAAAATGCGCCGTGCCACTTCATCTGCTGTAACGCCCTTAACATTTCGAACATTATTATACTTCCGAAAAGTTGAAGAGACGTTGATCTGCGCCCAAAGAGCAATTAACACAGCCGGAATAACCAAAAACAGATAATAGGTATCAAAATAGAAAAAAGGCAACAGTATTACCCCTCTCTCTCAATAAAATCACCGGCCGCCAAACGCCGCCCTCTTAAAAAAGCGTCGCCAGGCATCCGTTTAGAGCCCTCATACTGCACTTCAAGCAGTTCAAGCGCCCCGGAACCGCAGCCAACAACAAAACGCTTAGAATCCAGTATTTCCCCCGGTTTTCCCGCTGCTTCACAGAGGCGGGACCGGTAAACCTTGAGCCGTTTCCCAGCAAGCTCCGTGTAGGCGCAGGGCCAGCCGGACAGGCCGCAGATCAGATGATGCAGCTCCTCAGACGGTTTTGTAAAATCAAGCCGCCCCATCTCTTTGGTAAGCATCGGTGCGTGGGTCGCCACAGCCTCATCCTGCGGTTCCGGATGAAGTGTCCCATCCTTGAGCGCAGACAGTGTTTTCATCAACAGCTCCGCCCCCATATAAGAGAGCCTTTCATAAAGCTCGCTGGCAGTTTCATTCTCACCCACCGGAGTTTCGGCCTTAAGCAGCATGTCCCCTGTATCGATTCCATCGGCCATAAACATGGTAGTCACTCCGCCGACGGGGTCCCCGTTTAGAACCGTCCACTGGATCGGCGCGGCGCCGCGGTATTTTGGAAGAAGGGAGCCATGGACGTTGATACACCCAAAGCGCGGCAGTTCCAACACCGCCCTGGGCAGGATTTTTCCATAGGCGACCACAACGATGAGTTCCGGCTCAAGCGCCTTCAATTCTTCCAATGTCTCATCTTTTCTCAAGGACACCGGCTGAAAAATTGGGATTCCATATTCTTCAGCCGCCATTTTGACTGGCGGCGGCTGAAGACGATGGCCCCTTCCCTTTGGCTTATCGGGCTGCGTAAAGACGCCGGTGACCGTTTCACCGGAATCCAACAGAGCTTTTAAGGAGGGCACGGCAAAATCCGGCGTTCCCATAAATACTATCTTCATTTTT
>ERZ1673695.3261-NODE-3261-length-10160-cov-6.342801_pt1 | contig 10160 bp, 6 predicted proteins | sample MGYA00580225_ERZ1673695 | MGnify/ENA primary metagenome ERZ1673695 (study PRJEB41218, sample SAMN15661739) | gut metagenome | host: Homo sapiens | place: Canada: London | collected 2015-08-20/2019-03-30 | study: EMG produced TPA metagenomics assembly of...
ATGTCCACGGCAATTTTGAAATGCTGCTGCAAATCTTTATCAACCTGGTGGTGAACGCAAACAAAAACACACAAAACGGAACCATCGCTATCCGTGCCTCCGACGGGGAACGAGGTGGGTTTGTGCTGTTCCGGGTGGAAGATACCGGCAGCGGGATCTCGCTGGAAGATCTGCCGCACATCTTTGAACAGGGATATAGCGCCAGCGGCAGCAGCGGGCTTGGGCTGACCATCTGCCGGGAAGCGGTAGAAGCCCACGGCGGGGAGATTTGGGTAGAACGAACGGGGCCGGAGGGCACCGTATTTGCCTTTACGGTTTTGAAGGAGGGGGAGCAGTGAGCACGATATTATTGGTAGAGGACAACCCTCACATTATGAAGATCAACGCCAAGGTGCTTTCCCTGCACGGTTATGAGGTGCTCAAGGCGGGGACTGCCGCCGAAGCGCGGGAACAGCTTCAGTGGCACCCAGCAAATCTGATTGTGCTGGATATCATGCTTCCGGACGGAAACGGTATAGAGCTGTGCAGGGAGCTGAAAGAGCGTTATCATATCCCGATCCTTTTTTTGACGGCACTTGGAGAAAATCAGGATGTGGTGGAGGGGCTTCGCGCCGGCGGCGACGATTATCTGCCCAAGCCCTATGATCTGGAGGTGCTGATTGCCAGGATTGAGGCCAGGCTTCGCTCAGATGCAAACAGCCGCCGCTATGTCTGCTACGGCGGCCTGAAACTGGATACCGTTTCCTTTATCGGTTATGTAAACGGCCGGGATATCCTGCTGACGCAAAAGGAATTTACGGTGCTGCTTCTCCTAGCACAGAACGCGGAACACAAGGTGTCCCAGGCGGAGCTGATGCGGGAGGTCTGGGGCGCCGAATCAGAGATGGAGAAACGCGCTCTGTGGACACTGATATCCCGTCTGCGGAAAAAGCTTCACAGTGAAGACTCCCAATTAGAGATATCTTCCCTGCGGGGCGGAGGTTACCTGCTGGAGCAGCTATGAAATATGTGCTTTCGCCGCGAACTTTACAAATTTGTAAGGTTCGCGGCTTTTGTTTTTTTGTATGCTATGATTGTTTTACGGAAAAGCATCGAGAGAGGTACGTATACACTTTTGAGGGAGGGACACAAGGATGAAGAAACGGATTGTAAGCCTGGTACTGACCTTCAGTATCCTGCTGTCCATGGTTCCGCTGAACGCTTTGACAGCATTTGCCCAAAATACTATCCTGTACGGTGATGCCGACGGGAACGGCAAAGTAGAATTGCTGGACGTCAACCTGATGGAGCGGTACATTGAAGGGGATGAGAAGGCGCAAACCAGCATCTACTTCACCGAAGCCGACGTCAACGCGGATGGCGCTATCGACGATATTGATGTTGATATGGTGAAAAATTATCTGGTCGGCAATCGCAACAGCCTGACGCCGACGCTGCATACCATTACCTTTGACACCGATGGCGGCGGGGAGATCGCACCCATTCAGGCGGGGGACGGATATCCCTACAAGGGCGAAATTCCTGCCCCTGCAAAGGACAACTACATATTCGTCAACTGGACGCTTGAAGACGGCAGTACATATTATCCGCTGACTGAGATCGTGTCGGGCGACATCAAGCTGAAAGCCGTTTATGAGCCGGTTCCATACAAGGAGCAGCTAAACATCACCTCTTTCAGCCTAGAGGATCAGAATCCGGATGTTTCCTTTGATATAGTCGGCAATTTCGAGAGTGTAGCCGACGTCAAGGCCAACATTACTGTTCTGCCGAAAGACGGTTCCGAGCCGGTCGAGGTCGAGGTAGAAGCTAACGGTGACGGGACTTTTAAAGTCTATGCGCCGGACGGCTTCAACGAAGGCGCTTCCTATGAACTGACGTTGGGCGACGGACTTTACTTCAAAGATAAGGAAGAAATGTTCCGTACGGCGTATTTCATCATAGCCAAGGGAAAGGTCGATACTCTCCAGTACGATGACGATGTGATCTTTATCCAAGACACGCCGGAAATGAAGTACAGTATCAGCGGTAAGACTGTAGACGTACTTGAAACAGCCCTGCTGAGTAATGACGAAAGCAAAAACGCTATCACCGGAAACTTTGAGATGTCTGGGCAGAAGCTGGAAGAGGGAGATATCGTCTGTATCTATGAGACAACAGACCCGAGAAACCGTGATTACACCAAAAGTGATTACCAGGATGATGCGATGGCTTTCATCAGTATTACGGCGGTGAGCGGCAGTACGTACAGCTTTGAAAGCCTCAATGAAGAGGATGCGGACGAGGTCTTGGCAATGCCGGATTCGATCCCGTATCAGGTAGCAACGCTTCCGGCTGGAGACGGTACAGTCAACAGAAATGATTACGACGCTTATGCGCTTTCGCTGATGGGTGAAACAAAAGCGCCGGAATTTGAAAAATATGATTTCCTGATTTTCTATACCGTGGAGATCGACACGATAGATACCGCTGAAGCGGCCGATGACGCCGATGTTGTATACGCGCAGGTCACAAATGTCGACGGCGATATGATCCACTACAAGATCGTTGACAAACAGTATATCGAAGATTACATGAATCTCTTCGTTTCGCAGCGTATGGACAGTGAAGATGCTATCGCCGGCATCGATCAGGAAAAACTCCTGGCGCAGGTGGAGCAGCAGGCATTGGAAAGCGGTTTCGCCGAGGAAGCGGCAAGCCGCATGGTGCAGGATGCTCTGCAAACAGAGGATGTACAAAAAAAGCTGTTTGACGCCGGCGTTACAGAGGAGGAGATCAGGCAGTTCGCAGCCGCTCCGGCTGCAACCATGGCTGCACCTGCCGCCGGTACCGGAAGCGGCAGGGCAAAGTTCACCATGGATCAACCTCAGGTACACGCCCAGCTCATCAATGACCGGCATTTTGAAGACGGCTTTGGTGTCGATTTGGGCGTTACCGTAGTGTTCTCTGTAGAAAAGAGGATGTCCTCCGGCAAAATAGTATCACTGAAGATTGAACTCAGCGCCGGATTTGAGCAGGAGGTAGCACTCGACTTCGACGTCGACGTAGATACTAGGTGGAAGTGGTATGCTTTCATCCCGGCCCTCAAGGATGTTGATGTTAACGTTGCTATCGATATATACGATTACACCGGCGTATCTGTAGGCGCTAAGGTATATACCGTTCAGGGAGACGATATGTCCAAGAAAAAGTGGCAGGCGCTTAGAGATGCAACAGCAAGCCCGGAAAGGCAGGAATTGCTCCGCAAGATCAATACGTTAGGCGCCAAGGCCAAGAAGATGCAGGCTAAAGGAGAAAATGCCCAAGCAGTTCTGGAGGAGCTCAAGGGCTATGTGGCTCAACTGCCTACGGTAGAGGTGGAAGGCGTGGAATACTCTATCAAGCAGCTTGAGGAAGCTCTCGGCGCCGAGGATGTCAGCACTGCCTTCGATGAGGTGTTCAGTGCTGAGACCGAAGAAGAAGCCGAGAGCGGCATGGATCAGCTGATGGACCGCTACAAGGAGATGCTGGAGCAGGAGTGCGACTGGGTAGAGATATATAACCAGCCGCTGTTCAGCACGACTTACTATCTGGCCATCGTCGCCGTCAAGGTAGATCTGAACTTTATCGTCAGGGCCAATGTCAACATTGCCCTGGGAGCCGATCTCAGATATGAAGTCGGCAAGCGCTACAGCTTTTGGCTTCATCTCATGAGCAGGGAGGCAGGCTCCAGCGAGATGGACTTGATCGACGAAAAGTTCAACTTCCAGTTCTATGTGATGGGTACGCTGGGCCTCAAAGCCGGCGTCAAGGCGGAGATCGCCTTCGGCCTGCTCAGCACCAGCATCGCCAGCATCGGCGCCAATGTGGAATTCGGTGCATACCTGAAGCTGTACGGATATTTCCTCTATTATTTTGAAAAGCTTAGGCCGGCCAATACCGACGTCTGGAACGAAACAGAAGAAATGCTCGGCGCGCTTTACGTGGACTTTGGCCTCTATGTGACGGTCAAGTTCAAAGCGCAGGTATTACTAGACCTCATCAAATATGAGCCGACGCTCTATGACGGTGAATTTCCGCTGCTGACGGCGGGCGTGCAGCAGAATGTCTACGACTTTGCGCTGGAACCGGATGAGGACGATATTCTGTACATCATAGACGACGACAAAGACAGCACAGACGGTATTACTATGTTGATGCCTGACGGCTACACGAAAATGAAAACGATGGATCTGGTCACCGGAGAAAAAAGCGAAAGAGCCTATTTACCTGACGATTTTATCTTTACTTTTGACGATGACAGATTTACGATGAATGATCAATATCAAATCTGTGTCGATGTGCCGGAAGGTTCTAGATACTTAGCCTGCAACATGCGGATCGTATGGAAAAGCGATAAGCTTACCTTCAGCAAATACGATATTGATATCACCGTGCCGGTAGTCTGGACGAGCATGAGCGAATCTGAGCTGAACGAAAAATTTACAGCCAGCGTAGCGGTGGGAAATGAAACGGACGGCTATCAGACCGTGTGGAGCGAGCGCTATAGCAGAGTAGATGTGTTCGACCTGCCGTCTCAGGACGAAATTCTGGAACTCATCGACTACGACAGCTATACCGCAGCAGACGGGACGAATCTCAAGTACGCAGAAATCGGCGGCTATCAGGAGGAATCGACCGGCCTGAGCCTGACTACAGACAAGACCTACTTTTTCAATGTGACGCCGCGGACCTATTCGACCACCGTGACAGGCGTTCAGAACGCCGACGGCACGACGGAAAACCGCACCTATACAGCGAAATACGGCGAAGAATTCGACCTGTCCGATCTGCAGACCACCGGTACCACTAATAACGAGGAACGCAAATATACGCGTTTCCTGAACCTGATGGAGCCGGGCGCGGCGGAAGATGCGGACAGCATCCCGCTCAGCATGACCGCGGATATGGCATTTGTGGAAAAGTATGGCCTTGACGGCGCGACATTTGAGGCCAATTATATTGATGCTGCGCTGACTGCGACCTACGAATTCATTGGCCTCGGCAGCAATGTGCCGCCGGTAACGGTCCAGTTCCAGTCCGGTACGGCACCGTCCTACGAAGGATTGGCGGATTATGTAAGACAGTATGGTGGCGAGAAAGCGACCATCGTCTCCATCTCGCCGGCACAGGCGCCGTCGCAGAGCTCTGTCACCTACACGGTCGAGTGCCGTGTTGACGAGACAAAGAACGCTTATACCCTGCGCTTTGACACGAACGGCGGAAGCGAGATCAGGGAGCAAAGGTATCTGGAGGGCTCCGTCATTATGCAGCCGACTGACCCGACCCGCGAAGGCCATACCTTTGCCGGCTGGTATACGGATGAAGGCTGTACAAAAGCTTTTGATTTCGGAGGGCCTATGCCGGGCAGAGATACAACGGTCTACGCAAAGTGGGATGTTAATACCTATACCCTGAGCTTTGAGACAACAACCGGCACTGCGCCCGCGTCAAGAAACATAACGTACGGTAATATATACGGAGAGCTTCCTGTGCTGTCAGACAGCCAGATGAGCTTCAGGGGCTGGTACACAGCAGAGTCCGGCGGTACTCAGGTAACGGCAGATACCGTTTTCACCGGCACGGCCGATCAGACGCTGTATGCGCGCTGGGAGAATAAGAAGGAGCTGACAGCAAATAATTTTAACAGCGACATGCCGCAAACCGTTACCTATAACGAGCAGCCGCATGCCTTTAATCTTAAGGTTTCTGCCGAAGGGGTGGATGTAACTGATTTTACAGTCCAGTACAAGCTGCAAAGCGGCACGGATGAATGGACAACAACAGCACCTACCAATGCCGGCAGCTATCTTGTCAAGGTAACTCGGGATACGGACAATGAGTATCTGGCGGTAGATATGGTATTGAATAATAACACACCTGCCTTACAAATCGACAAAGCTCCAACGGCGGCATGGCGAGCGCCGAGCTATTCCCTGTATGATTATAAATACGGTATAGGAGCTGAAAATGTGTATGGCATAGAGCATTTTACCAGCTGCACTTACAATATATATGTAGAGATAGATGGCCAATGGGTATTGATTCAGGAACGAGAAAGCACCTTTCAGGATGACGATCCGAATGATCCATCTTACCATGCTTCAACTGGCGGGGATCTTGAGCTTTGGGAAGTTGATGGGATACCTGGAACTATCGGAGATTATTTGAAAGAGGGCAGATTCGGCATATCGATTATAATTAACGAACGAGATAATTATAAGGCGTCCCCGGAAAGCGAAATGAGCATAACAGAAGTTAAAGATGGAAGTTCTACAAATCATGAGAATGTAGTGGGCGACTTCTGGTGGTTAGACCTGGCTTCTTCTGCGACTGCCGCGGCAGCTATGCCAATGACTGCTGCTCCGGCTGTGTCCAAAGACGAACTGTCTGCGGCAACCACTTCTGCGGACATGACAGTGATCCCGGCTCCGGCGCCTGTACCTGCCGGCACAATACCGACGGCTCTTTCTACTGACGCAGTGCCTGTCCTTTCCGCCAAAGCGTCGCCTGCAACGACGGCGCTGACAGCAAACTCCGAAGGCAGCGCGGCTATGACCCTGTCTCCAAAAGAGGTAGTGCAGGGCCGCGGCAGGGAATTCGAGGTCACACTTGGGCTGGATCAGACAGCTGACATCTGGGGCATTCTGGCAGCGGTCGATTATGACCCTGATACGTTGGAGCTCCTGGGTTATACCTACGGCGATATTTTCAGCGAGGAACAGTTTACCGTACAGAACGACCGGACGGCCGCCCCGTATAAGCTTCTGGCCACATTGGACGAGATTGGCACAATCTCCGCCAATGGCAACTTTGTCACCCTGAAATTCAAGGTGAAAGAGAATGCTCCAGAAAAAGAAACCGCCATCTCACTGCAAACGCTGGAAGCCGTCGGTGAAACGGCGGCAGTTGCGGTCGATAAAGGAAGCGACGTCCGTATGGCGGTGGACGGCACCGCGCCGGTTATCAGCGGCATAAAAGACGGTGAAACCTACTACGGCGACACCATAGTAACGGTTGATGAAGCCAATCTTGCTTCGGTTACTGTAAACGGAAATGCTGTAACCGTAACGGATGGAAAGTTTACCCTCCGTCCTGCAGAGGGCAGACAGACGGTCGTCGCTACTGATAAAGCCGGCAACAGTGTTACTATGACAGTCACAGTGGAGAAAGAAAAATCCGAAGGAGGTCCCGGCACGGGCGACAACAGCAATATCATACTGTGGATCGCAGTACTGTTCGTATCCGGAGGTGTGCTGGGAATGCTGATGATCAAGCGAATGCGGAAAAAACAGAGATAAATTTCAAGCAGCCACATATAAAACAGTACAGCTGATAAACGGCGGCGATTTGATACCACGCTGAATATCGGGAAAAATTTAATACGCACAAGCCGCCGTCTGAAAATGACGGCGGCTTGTCGCATGAAAAGAAGGTACACTTATCGGACAGTTTATCATTTTGGAACTGCCGGATTGGGACAAGACTGCCCGTGAAAAATTGCAGCGGGTATTAAAGTGATATCCCTATTTGAAACAGCTGAAAATGAGTATGGTTCCGATTCTAACCTTTCGTTATCTTGAAATTGATACCATGTGCTACAGCGGGCAGGAGAACCTGTTAACGCCTAAGAAAAGCCTGTTGGTGTTAAATGCGGGAACAGCGCTTATCTACTGGTCGGTTTACGAATCCGTTTGGCAAGAATGTCCCCTTGGCAGCAAAAGCAAAGCGGCCGCCTGCCATATTTATAACAGCCGAAAGAAGTTCCATCAAATTTCCCCGAGGCGGTCCTTTACCTTCCGTGCGGGGCAGATCGGCTTTTGATTTTGAAGATCAGGAGAAATAATCGCAAGTAAATCCCGTTTTGAACATTTTCACCCTCCTATTCCGTAATCATTTTGATTCCCTTTTCCAGTGTTGCGAAATCAAGCATCCCGCTGCTGCGCGTCACCAGATTACCGTTTTCGTCAATAAAAAAGGTGGAAGGGAATCCGGTTACATAATACGCATTAATCGCTTCAAGTTCCGTATCAAAGAAAACATCAAACCGGAAGCCTTCCTGCTTAATATAATTTTTTGCAGACGCCATCGTTTCCTGAACACCATCGGTGGCGTTCACCATGAGGAACTGCACATCCGGATATTTCTCGTACGCCTTATCAAAATCCGGCATTTCCTCCTTACAGTAATAGCACCAGGTGGCCCAGAAATTGAGGACGACAGGCTTCCCCCGGTAATCGGAAAGCTGAACTTCGTTGCCGTCGGCATCGAGTACTGTAAAATCCGGCGCTGCGTATTCGTTTTCCCTTGCAGTCTGGTCCTGGGCTTCCGAATTCTGCATCAGATTGTTCCCGCTGTAATCGTTACTCAGTGTATAATATAAAACGGCGGCTCCCGAAATAATCCCCACAAGGAGAACCGCAATAATAATCCATTTCACCTTGTTTTTCATTTCTTCCCTCCTATGACAACAATGCCAGGAACTTGCCAAACAGCCCTGTCGCTATAAGCACGCCGGTAATTACAAGGAAAGCGCCGCTGGCAATGTTGATGATCCGGTAATGCTTTTTGATAAAGGAGAAAGTGCCCTTCAATCGGTCGATGAGTACCGCGCTGACAAAAAAGGGGATCCCGAGGCCTAAAGAGTACAGCAGCAGCATCGCAACACCTTCCAGCACATTTCCCCGGCTTGTGGCAAGCATCAACGCCGACCCTAGAAAAGCACCGACACAGGGCGTCCATCCGATCGAGAAGACAATCCCGAATAAAACGGAGGAGAAAAATCCTAGATTATCGGTTTTAGCCATCTTTGTCCCCTTAAAGAGGGTAAGCTTAAAAACGCCGAGAAAATAGAGGCCGAAGAATATCACGATCAATCCCGTTAGGATATTAACGACCGTGTTGTATTCCTTCAAAAGCCTGCCGAAGGTCCCGGCCAGGGCGCCCAAAAGGACAAATACGACGGTGAATCCGAGAATAAAGCCCAAAGCGTTTTTGACAATCCGTTTATGATTTCTTTCACTGCCGCCGGCAAAATACGAGATGTATATTGGAAGCATCGGCAAAAGGCAAGGAGACACAAATGTGATAATCCCCTCCAAAAACGAGATAAAATACTGCATTATACGGTTTCTCCTCTGTAAGAGTTAATGCCGCCGATATCGTATACACGGCTATAACCGTTTCTCTTCAGATAAGCCGCGGCGCTTGCGCTTCTGCCGCCGCTCAGACAGTGGACAAATATAGGGGTTGCTTTATCCGGAATCCTCCCGTCAACTGTATCCAGCCTGTCAAGCGGTATATTCACGCTTCCGCTGATATGATAATCGTCATATTCCTCTTTGGTACGAACGTCGAGTAAAACGGCGCCTTTGGTATTTTTCCACTCCTCGACGCCTTTATTGATATCTCTGCCGGTAAACAGGCCAAAGAACATGGTATTTCCCACCCTTACTCTTTATTTGTTTCCTATTATAACAAGCACCTGGAGAAATTACCGTGACTCGGTCACAAAACAAAAGCTCCTGCTTTTATGGGCAGGAGCTTTTGAACGATCATGAATGAATTTTCGCGTTAAATGTCCGCCTTCCAAAGGCCGTGAAGGTTGCAGTAGGCATAAGCGGATACCGGCTTTTCATCCGCTAGGGCAAAGGTCACGACGGGGGACGCTCCTACCTCCAGGCACTTGCGCTGGCCGCCCTTGTCGGTCTGGAGATAGACCCACTGAATGCTGTGTTCTTCGGTCATGGGGTGCTGCACCGGTCCGACTTCCACCTTAACGGTATTGCCTTCTGCGGCAACAACCGGGATATGCTTCTTCGTGCTGGCTTCTACGGTTCCGGGTTCGAGCGGCGTCATTTTCTGACCGCAGCAGATAATAGACACTCCCGCGTTGTGAACCAGCCCGATCAGATTGCCGCAATGCTCACATATGTAGAACCTGTTTTCACACATGTTTATTTCTCCCATTCCCTTTATTCTCATTCATTATGCAACATACAAAGCCGAAGTATATCCGGAAGGGCCTCCATATGCAATAATTATATTATATGTAGTATCCCATAACCCATCCATTTTCTTCGATTGATATTCTAAAGTGGCCGTGATAAAATATTTTATAAACCTAAAAATTTACCTGCGCCCTG
>ERZ1673695.3282-NODE-3282-length-10109-cov-5.574100_pt1 | contig 10109 bp, 7 predicted proteins | sample MGYA00580225_ERZ1673695 | MGnify/ENA primary metagenome ERZ1673695 (study PRJEB41218, sample SAMN15661739) | gut metagenome | host: Homo sapiens | place: Canada: London | collected 2015-08-20/2019-03-30 | study: EMG produced TPA metagenomics assembly of...
GTCCCTTGCGGCGTAGTTCTTATTTAAGCCGTCCAAGTTTTGGGGTGCAGTTCATCTTGGCGGATCCGCTTGGGCGGCATTAAAACTATAAATACTTGCTATTTTACTTGATTGATAACTATCAACTGTTTATAATTAAATTGTCGAAAGGAGGAGAGATGCCCAAGGAGCAGGAGCCCGCGCAGGTGCTCAAGCGGTTCAAGAAGGAGGGTTGGACGCTCTACACCGGCAAGGGCAGCCATGTGGTCGCGCGAAAGGACGGGGTCCAGATCAGCGTGCCCACCTCCAAGAAGGAGATACCGATAGGGACGTACCGGAAGATAGCTAAGACGGCGGGGTGGCTCTAGCCCCGCCCCCTTGGGGGTCGAAAGATATGAAGACATACGTTTACCAGGCGGTGCTCACACCCGACGAGGACGGCGGCTACGACGTGGAGTTTCCCTCACTGCCGGGATGCTTCACCTGCGGCGACACGATTGCCGAGGCCGCCGAGCAGTCCGTGGACGCGGCGAGCACCTACGTGGCCGCGCTCGTGAAGGACGGTCTTGCCGTGCCCGAGCCCGAGTTCATCGAGCCCGCAGACGGCGGGCTCTCCATGATGGTCGCCTTCTCCACGGACGAGGGGTACATCGTGGAGGGCGAGACGGTCTCGGCGGCCGAAGCCGCGCGCAGGCTCTCCGTCTCCCCCGGCAGGATCACCCACATGCTCGACTCGGGGATCCTTACGGGCTACCGCAAGGGCCGCCGCACCTACGTGACCGTGGAGAGCATAGCGGCGCGCCTGACCGACACGCCCCGCTCGGGCAGGCCCAAGCGCCGCGCAGTCGCGTAGCCGGCCTCAACGCAAACAAAAAGCCCCGTGCGGCAATCTTGGCGGATCCGCACGGGGCATATGCCCTCCGGCAAAAGGGAAAGGCAGGACCATTATATGGCAACCAACGATACTTCAAGGTCGAAACTCGGCTCCAAGCGCGAGGTCGCGCCCGGCAAGTGGGTGATCCGCGTTCAGGCGGGCTTCCGCGCGGACGGTCATGTGCGCCGCGTGTCGCGCACCGTATACGGCACCGAGACCGAGGCCGATATCGCCATCGCCCAGCTCGCGCAGGAACTGGGCGTGTCCCAGGCGGCGCACGCGGGCGTGACGCTCGACATGTACTACTGGGGAGTTTTCCGCGACTCCCCCAGCAACCGCGGCAAGCCGCGCTCAAAGGCAAGCCTGCGTGAGTACGACGGGCAGATGTGCAACTACATCTCCCCCGTCCTGGGGAGCATCGACATCTCCGAGATAACCCACGACATGATGCGAAGCTGCATCGAGCGCTCGGGCGCGCCGGCCAAGACCAAGACCACGCTGCGCGCCGTCATGCGCCGCGCCTTCGACGACGGCTGGGTGACGGCGGAGCCCTTCCGCCGGCGCGTCATCGCGCCCAAGGCGAAGCAGGCGCCCGTGGAGCCGTGGAGCATCCCCGAGGCCGCAGAGGCGCTGCGCAGGCTCGCCGCCAGCGACGACCGCGCCGATCTGGTCATGAACGCCTACCTCATCCTGGGCCTGAGCGGCCTGCGCAAGGAGGAGGCGCTGGCCGTGCGCCCGTGCGACCTCAAGGTCACCACGACCTACGACTTCGCCACGGGCCAGCCGACCGTCTCGGAGTACATCGAGGTCTGCCGAGCGTACACGGACGAGGACGGCGTGAAGGAGACCAAGAACGCCCATTCCGTGCGCACCGTGCCGGTTTTATTGGCCGGGCGCGAGCGCCTGCACCAGATCATGGACGAGCTGCGCCCGAGCATAACCGTCGAGGGCGGCACTTCGGTTACGGAGCAGGTGCTGGAGTGGAGCGGGCAGCGCATCGTGAACATGCGCGGCGACAACCTCGTGCGCGCGTGGCGGCGCATGTGCGTACGCCATGACCTGCGGTATATCCCTCCCAAGGCCCTGCGGCATACCTCCGAGACCATTATGGCGGCAAGCGACATCGACCCGCTGAGCATCATGGATCTGCACGGCCATACGGACCTGGGGACAGATTACCGCCATTACATCAAACCGGGTCTGGCGGAGCGCGAGAAGGCCGCCAGACAGGTCGGACGCGCCCTGCAGATCGTCGAGGGCGGCGGCGCGGACGACGGTTTTAATGGCACCGGCCTAGATGCCGAGACGCTCTAAGATGGCGTTCCCTAGGTCCATAACCTGCTAAATGCATAAAACGCCCCCTGCCGCGCATAAACGGCAGGGGGCGTAAAACGCGAACGGTAACGAACGGTTATGATTTGACTTCTCAGCAAACAAAAAAGGTCAGCACCGAAGCGCTGACCTGCGTGTTCTTTGGTGGGCCGTCAGGGGGTCGAACCCTGGACCTTGGGATTAAGAGTCCCCTGCTCTACCAACTGAGCTAACGACCCGATATCAACACGAAGCAAGAACTGGGGTGGGTAAAGGGACTCGAACCCTCGACCTACGGGACCACAACCCGTCGCTCTAGCCAACTGAGCTACACCCACCGTGTCCTATGCGCTTCGCGCTCGACTATTATTGCAAGGAACGCCACGTGATGCAACCCCCAATTTTCAAGAATTTTGAAAAGAGTTTTTCGGATCCATTTCGAGCATTTCCCACCGGTTTCATAGGAGTAAACTTGCCCCACTGCAAATGCTCGAAAGGACAAGCATGAAAGAACTCTCCAACCGCACGGCGACATTTACCGATTCGGTCATCCGCCGCATGACGCGCATCTCCAATAAGTACGGCGCCGTCAACCTCTCGCAGGGCTTCCCTGACTTCGATCCTCCGGCGCAGCTGCTCGAGAGCCTCAGCACCATCGCGACCGACCCCAAGCCGCTCTATCACCAGTACTCCATCACTTGGGGCTCCCTGGCCATGCGCGAGGCGCTTGCTGCCAAGCAGGAGCATTTTATGGGCATGCCGATCAACCCCAATGAGAACATCGTGATCACCTGCGGCTCAACTGAGGCCATGATGGCCGCCATGATGACGGTCACAAACCCCGGAGACAAGGTCGTCATCTTCTCGCCGTTCTACGAGAACTACGGCGCTGACACCATTCTCTCGGGTGCCGAGCCCATCTATGTGCCGCTCAACCCGCCCACATTCGACTTTGACCGCGAGACGCTCGAGGCAGCCTTCCGCGACAACGACCCCAAGGCCATCGTCCTGTGCAACCCTTCCAACCCTTGCGGCAAGGTCTTTACGCGCGAGGAGCTCACCTTCATCGCCGACCTCTGCAAAAAGTACGACGCCTACTGCATTACCGACGAGGTATACGAGCACATCGTCTATGCGCCCCACGAGCACGTCTATATGGCCACGCTGCCCGGCATGTTCGAGCGAACCATCAGCTGCAGCTCGCTGTCTAAGACGTACTCCATCACCGGTTGGCGCTTGGGCTACACCATCGCCCCGGCCCAGATCACCGAGCGTATCAAGAAGGTCCACGACTTTCTCACCGTGGGTGCCGCCGCTCCCCTGCAGGAAGCCGTTGTCACCGCCCTCAACTTCGACGACAGCTATTACGATGAGGTCCTCGACCTCTACACCGCCAAACGCGACCTGTTCTGCCAGGGGCTCGATAGCATCGGTCTTGAGCATAACGTGCCGCAGGGCGCCTACTACGTCATGATGGACATCTCTGAGTTTGGCTATGACAGCGACCTCGAGTTCTGTGAAGACCTCGCGTCTAAAGTGGGTGTGGGCGCCGTGCCCGGCTCGAGCTTCTTCCGCGAGCCCGTCAACCATCTGATTCGTTTCCACTTTGCCAAGCGAGACGAGACGCTTAACGCGGCGCTGGAGAACCTCAAGTCGCTACGTGATAAAATCAAGCCGCACGGGTAAGGACGGCCCGGCAACTAAAGCAACCAAAGAAGCCCCGCACCGCCCGCCGCGTTGCGAGGCTTCTTTCTATAGCGCTTTCTTAAATGGTTAGAGCTCTATACTTTAGTCACGGAGCAACTCGTCCCAGAGAGAGGAATACTATGGCAGAGCAGCAGCTTATCGGAGCGCTCGAGGCCGGTGGCACCAAGATGGTCTGCGCCACGGGCTATGCAGACGGCACGGTCCTGGAGCGTGAGCAGATCGCGACCACGACTCCGCAGGAGACCGTCGAGGCCGTCAACGCATGGTTTGCCGACAAGGGCATCGCCGCGCTGGGCATCGGCGCCTTTGGCCCCACCGCAGTCAACCCTGCCTCGCCCCAATACGGCAAGATCCTGGAGACGCCCAAAACGGCATGGCGCTACTTTGACCTGCTGGGCACCATCCAAAACGAGCTCAATATTCCCTGCGGCTACGACACCGACGTCAACGTCGCCTGCCTGGGCGAGGTCACCTTTGGTTGCGCCCAGGGCCTCACTGACGTTGTGTATCTGACCATCGGTACCGGCGTGGGCGCCGGCGTGCTCTCGGGCGGCCAGCTCGTGCACGGCATGATGCATCCCGAGGCCGGCCACATCCTGGTCACGCGCGACCCGCGCGACACCATTGGCGAGCACAGCGCCTGCCCCTTCCATGACAACTGCCTCGAGGGCCTCATCGCCGGCCCCGGCGTTAAAAAGCGCTGGGGTGGCAAGAGCGCCGGAGAGATGGCCGATGACCCGGAGGCCATGGACCTTCTTGCCGGATACCTTGCGCAGGCGCTCATGACCTACATCCTGTGCTACGCACCGCAGAAGATCGTCATCGGTGGCGGCGTGGCCGACCACACCCCCATCGTGCCGCTCGCGCGCAAGAAGTGCGCCGAGATGCTCAACGGCTACATCGTCACGTCCGAGATGGCCGACATCGATAGCTACATCGTCAACAACAGCCTCGAGGGCAAGCAGGGCATTATGGGCTGTCTGGCCCTGGGCGCTCAGGCGCTTCAGTAGCAGACGCACCCACAGGGTGTGGCGCGCCCGGCAAATCCGACCTACGGAACGACGCCACCACGCCTCATATAAGCCCTCAAATAAAAAAGCCGCCTAGGACCAAACAATACGTCCTAGGCGGCTTTTTTGGCGCACATCAGCGACCGTAAGAGATATCGGAGCACAACACCCGTTGCCGCTCCACAGCAGTCGATCATCACATCGGTGATCATGCCGGCGCGTCCCGGCACAAAGAGCTGAATCGTCTCGTCGATCGAGGGAATCAGCAGCAGGAACACCGCCGTGGGCAGCAGCACGTCAAAGGTGCACCGCCCCTCATAATCAAAGGCATGCGTTGCCAGGATGCCGAGCACCATATACTCGGTAAAATGCGCGCACTTGCGAACAACAAAGTTGGTCACCCATGCATATGGAAGTCCCACGCCGTGCAGGAAATCGCGGATAGCTTCCATGACCGTTAGGCTCAGTGAGCCCGACCCCGAGCCGGGAACCAGCGAATTACCCCAGATCAAGAGCGCCATCAGGCAGGTCACGACCGCCCATTTTCGATTGATCTTAACCATGCAGAAGTTATGCCTCCGCGCGGAGCGGCGTGAAGCTGGCGGTACCGCCCTCGATAACGCTCAGATAGGCACGGCCCGTACGCTTGGCGGTAGAAGACTGCAGGCGCTCGATCTCTTCCTCGAGGATCTGATTGACGCGCTCGTGACGACGATTTTCCATAATGCCGGCGGCAATAGCCTCGGCTCGCTCGATGCTCTCGCGCGAGATGCGGGCAGTATCCTCGGGGAACACAGCGCTGTGACGGCCGACATAGGCGGGGGCAGCAGGCAGAGGGGCAGTGACGGGAGCGGGGGCTGCAACAGGAGCAGGCTCGTCAATCTCATCCAGAATCGCGGTGGCGGCGGCCCACATGTCCTCGTGGCCCGAGTAATCGGCCATGGGGACATCAACCTCGAGCGAGGCATCCGGAAGGTCGCCGGTGTCGATGCGATCTTGGGCATCAATCGATGCGGTGATGGCTGCAGGCTCATCGAGGTCATCGAGATCGATGTCCGCGGCACCGGAGATGACAGGCATGCTGGCGAGGTTTGCGTTGTACGGCGCAGCCTCAGCCGCCTGCTGCTGGGCAGGAGCGCCCCAAAGCGAGCTTTCGGCGGCGCGGCGGGCGGCAACGGCCTCCTCGTCCGCGGTCATGGCTTCATCAACGTACGAATTATCGGCAGAAGCGTTCGCGTCCGCCGAGGTAGCGCTGTAGGCGTTATTGCCTGCCGCGTTGGCAACGAGTGCCACGAAAGCCGCCGTGCTGCCCGCAGGGGCGGCCTGGGAGCCCGACACGGCGCGTGCCGCGGCGGCGATGTCATCGCGATTGAAGGAGCCGGTCTGCCCGCCGTTGGTGAGCTCTTCAATGGCGACTTGATAGAAGTCGCGCGAGCGCGCAGGGTCGCAGCTAACCGGCGAATCGTCGTCGAGCATGCTGTCGATCATGGACCAAGCCTCGGCCTCGTCCATAGCATCTGCGGCTCGAGCGATGGTAGGGACACCATCATCGGCATGACGGCGCTGGAACGCACCAGTCAGGCCGGAAAGGAATGCCGAGGTAGACTGCTCCGACTGAGCCTGAGAAGCAGAAGTCGCAGCGTAAGGAGTCGCATCCTGCTGCTGAGCTGGAATCGAGGCGGTCTTGAACTCGCTTTGATGCTGATTGAGATTGGCGGCACCGCCCATGGCATCGGGCTGGAACAGACGCTCTTCACGCTGCGCACGGTACTCAGAGATACCCAGCGAGGCGGCATAGATACCCACGCCCGCCACCGCGCCCACGGCGAAGGGAACCGCACCCGCCACGACCGTCTCGTTCACCGACGAAAACGGCAGCGTCGCGGCATACATAACCACGGGAGCGGCAAGGCCGATCCCGCACGAAAGTCCGGCAAGGACTGCTCGTTGTGTTGCATCAGAAGAAGCCATGAGCTCTCCCCATCTTCCAGCACCCAAATCGCATCATTCAGTTGGCTGCGCGAGAGAAGATGAAGCGGGGCTATGCCCCAAAGCAACGGTATATGGTTCGTTTCATCTGCGTTTTCCGTCGCGAAGCTTAAAAGCTATTATGCGAAACCGCCCTGCCGATTGCAAGCGACGATGTCGGATTGAAACGGGAAACCTGCTGCTCGTCGGTCTTACGGTCAAAAATAAGCGCGGAGCGGCGCTATGGAAAAGGGCCGAGGCTCAAAGCCCCGACCCTTTATCGCATTGATGACTATCGCTGCGCGTGGATGACAACCTAGAACGTCTGCTCGTAGTCGCTGTGTTTTTTGGCCGAACGCACCAGGAACTCCTGGTTGGTGTTGGTGCCCTTAAGACCCTTGATAAACGATGCGGCTGCGCGCTCGGTGTTGTTCATGCCGGCAAGAATGCGACGCAGACCAAAGACAAACGGGCGCATCTGCTCGTCGACCAACAGGTCCTCGTTACGTGTACCGGAGGCAACGGGGTCGATAGCCGGGAAGATGCGGCGGTCGGCCAGGTCGCGGTCGAGCTTAAGCTCCATGTTGCCGGTGCCCTTGAACTCCTCAAAAATGACCTCGTCCATCTTGGAACCGGTGTCGATGAGGGCAGAGGCCAGGATGGTGAGCGAGCCACCGTTCTCGATATTGCGGGCTGCACCCAGGAAGCGCTTGGGCGGATACAGGGCCGCCGAATCGACGCCGCCCGAAAGGATGCGGCCTGAGGCGGGCGCCGCCAAGTTGTAGGCACGGGCAAGACGCGTGATGGAGTCGAGCACCACCACAACATCGCCACCCAGCTCCACGATGCGCTTGGCGCGCTCGATGACGAGCTCTGCCACGCGGGTGTGGTTGTCGGCAGGCATATCGAAGGTCGACGCCACAACCTCACCCTTGATGGAACGCTGCATATCGGTGACCTCTTCGGGACGCTCGTCGACGAGCAGGCAGATGAGGTGCACCTCGGGGTTATTAATCGAGATAGACTGGCAGATCTTCTTGAGGATCGTGGTCTTGCCGGCCTTGGGCGGGGACACGATCAGGCCACGCTGACCCTTGCCGATCGGTGACACGATGTCGATGGCGCGACCGGTAATGGAGTCCTTGCCGTGCTCCATGCGCAGCGGCTCGTTGGGATAGACCGGGGTGAGGTCGCCGAACTTGGGACGGTTGCGAATCTGCTCGGGGTCCAGACCGTTGACGGTCGTGATTTTGGCGAGGCCGGCGCGCTTGTCGCCGCCGTGCGAAGGACGCAGCGAGCCCTCGATGACGTCGCCCGTGCGCAGGCGCGCGGAGCGGATGAGGTAGGCGGGCACGAAGGCGTCGTCGTTGGACTTCATGTAGCCATGGGCGTGGATGATGCCGGAGCTGTCCGGGCGAATCTGCAGAATGCCCTTGATGTCGCGGAAGCCCTCGGCCTTCGCGGCGGTGACGTAGATCTCCTCGACGAGCTCGGCTTTCTTCTTGCCGGTCGTCTCGATCTCGAACTCCTTGGCCTTCTCGCGCAGTTCGGCGACCTTCATGGCAGCGAGCTCCTCACGCGAAAGCGTGGGCTCGGTGGGGGCGGCGTTGCGCTCCTTGTTGCGCTGTTTGCGATCGCGCTGACGGTTGCGACGGTCGTTGTTGCGCTCGTCCTTGCGATCGTTGCGCTCCTCGTTGCGCTTGTGCTGGCGACGGTTGGGGCGAGCGCCGTCTTCGGCCTCGGCGGGCGCGGCGCCATCGGTTGCGGCGGCGCCGGCATTGGCCGCAGCGGCGTCATTGGCCTCGGCGCCGGAATCAATCTGCGCTTCGGCATCAGCCTGCTGCTCGGACGCCTTGGCCTTAGCGGACTTCTTACGACCGCGCTTGGGCTTCTCGGACGCAGGCTGTTCGACGTCTTGGGGCTCGGCGGCATCAGTCGATGCATCGGCGGTCGTCTCGGCAGAATCCTCGGACGCACCCTTCTTGGCAGCCTTGGCCTTGGACGTGCGCTTAGCAGCAGTACGATGGCTGCGACCAGGACGGACGTCGGCGGGCTCGACATCGGTGGGAGCGGCCTCGGAAGTCGTAGCATCCTGGACGGGTGCATCGGCAGCGGTTGCAGACTCGGCGGTCGCCGCAGCATCCCGAGCGGCGGCGGCTGCGGCTGCGGCCTTCTCTGCCTCGACGAAGGCCTTGGGCTTGCGACCGCGACGGTGCGGGCGCAAAGCCGGATCGACAACGGGAACTTCGCTGGCCTCGACAGGCGCAGCAGGCTCAGCAGGCGATGTGCCCTCCCCTGCCGCGGAACGGACCGAAGCCTCAGCGAGCTCGGGGGTTGCCTGTTCAGCAACCTGCTCGGCTTTAGCAGCCGTGAGACGGCGTGTGCGCGGTGCCGGCTTCTCGGTCGGCTGGTCGGCGGCAGGCGTCTCGGTGGCGGCAGGGGTCTCGGGCACAGACGGAGCTGCAAGCTCGGTCAGAGCCGCGGCCTCGCGCTCGGCAGCACGACGGCGGGCGCGCACCACCTGAGCCTCGCTAATCTGCGCCAACGCACGTGCCTGCGCGACCTCATCGGAAATCGGCGCCGAGGAGTCAGCTGCAACGGTACGCTTGGCGCGCGTCGTGCGCGTGGTACGGCGCTTGGGCTTGGTGACCTCCTCGCCGTCATCGGCAGGCTTGGCCGCGCGGCGCGTACGCTTGGGCTTTGCCGGAGCAGCCTCCTCACCAGTTGCAGGCACGGCCTTCTCAGCCGCTACAGGCGTAGGCGTCGAAGCAGCCTTAAGCGTCTCAGGAGCCGAGGCTTGCGCGGGCGCCGCGACCTGGTCCGACGCAACCGGTGCAGCGGGAGCGGTTTGCGTCGTCGTTATTTCGTTTTCTTGCTGTTGATCAGACACAGTGTTTGCTCAACTTTCTTTTCAAGCCCTGTGATCACATGCTCCCTGCATAAACCTTCAGGGCGGCTAAACAGTCTAGCTCCGTCAAATACCGACGGACATCATTGATCTGTATCGAGATATTTGCGTCATATACGCAGCGTTAGTGTAACACAACCGCCGCCACCTGCAACTTAGTCATTGGGGACGTTCTTAAACGACTAGTCAAAAGGGACACTCTTTGGTTTAACACCCACAAATCTGACTGCCTCCGCCAAAACTATGGCGGTTTACTACGATGAATCGCTCAACCGCGACCACTCCGAAACTTGTTGAACTAAAACCGACGCTCCTATAAGTTGTCAAGAGGCAGTTTGCGGGAGCGTTCTCT
>ERZ1673695.3283-NODE-3283-length-10108-cov-5.475778_pt1 | contig 10108 bp, 9 predicted proteins | sample MGYA00580225_ERZ1673695 | MGnify/ENA primary metagenome ERZ1673695 (study PRJEB41218, sample SAMN15661739) | gut metagenome | host: Homo sapiens | place: Canada: London | collected 2015-08-20/2019-03-30 | study: EMG produced TPA metagenomics assembly of...
GGTCCTCAACTTTCATTTAACTTTACAGTCCGCAGAAAAGGAGAAAGGAGCCATTAATATGAAACCGAGACGTTGGATAATATGGACCGCGGCCGTTTTTCTTATCACCTTAATTCCTGCAACTGCCTTAATTCTGGAAAATGAAAACGATAAAGCTGAAAGGGCGGCCGCCGTGGAAGGCGACATGCTGCCGGAAAACCATAAAATTCTACTGGATGTTCCTCACCTGAAACAGGGAGGGAAATATCCGTCAGGCTGTGAGAGTGTCAGTGCGGTCATGGCGCTGCGCTACATGGGCACGGACATTACGGTGGAGGAGTTTATTGACTGTTATCTTGAAAAAGGGAGCCTGAAAACCGTAAACGGGGTGCTTCAGGGCCCAAGCCCGGATAAATGCTTTGTGGGCAGCCCCTATTCCGAGTTGGGCTACGGCTGCTATGCCCCCGTCATTGTTGAAGCTTTCCGGGATATAGAGCGGACCACCGGTGTTCATGCCGAGGATGTATCCGGCCGTGAACTCGAGACTCTCGTCAAAGAATCGGTAGATCAGGGCTTTCCCCTTTTAATCTGGGCGACAATAGGAATGGAATCTTCTAGGGATGGGACAAGCTGGGTGCTGGAGGAGGCGGGCGAACCGTTTACCTGGACAGCCGGGGAGCACTGCCTTGTCCTCACCGGCTATGACAACAACAGCTATTTTTTTAACGACCCGCTCAGCCCATACGGCGGGATAAGCTATCCCAAAAAACTTGTAAAAGAACGGTACGCCGAAATGGGGCGCCAGGCGATCCTGCTGTCAAAGTGATAACGGTGCGTTCCGCCCGCCGGTTGCTTCAAATTCCTCCCTGGTCAGAGAACAAAGCAGTTCGTCCTTTATTTCACCGTCATAAAGCTCCTCCGACCGGCGGAGAAGCCCTTCATACCGGAAGCCGCATTTTTCAATGACCCGGCGGGTACGTGCGTTGTCAGAGCAGCGGCAAATTGAGATCAGGTCGAGCTTTAAAGTTTCAAACCCATACCGGACCACCGCCTCTGCGGCCTCGGTTATATAGCCTTTTCCCTAGCAGGGTTCGGCCAGGGCATAGCCAAGCATCCGGACATGCGGATTTTTCCGCCTTTCACCCTCAACCAGCCCAATAGATCCCACCATTTTGTCTTCCTCTCTTTTGGTGACAGCCCAGTGGTTCCCCCATTTTGCGAACATTTTTAAAATATTCCGACTTTCCTCAATGCTCTCATGAGGTTTCCAGCCGGCAGGCGGGCCCACATTAGGGTTTTTGGAATATCATAAAAGCGTCTAAATTTTCATCGCGCACAGGGTGAAGGAGCAGCCGCTCCGTTACAATAATGCTTATAATTCTTCTCCTTAAAAAGGGCTGGCCAATAAGGCCAGCCCTTTTGTCTTTCCCGTATTCATCAAATAAACGACATGCCTTTTATTCGGCCGAATCCCCGTCGTTATGGATTTCGTCCCATTTGACAGGCGGTTTGTTCTGCTGCTCCGCCCGTTCGGCAGCAGCCTTGGCCATCTGCTCTCTTTGGTAGCGGGCCGTCGCTTCCGCCTCTTCCTGCTGGCGCTGTAAAAAACTCAGTCGGGCCCCAGCCATGGAAGGCTTATTCCGCACCGCGAATAGGCAGGGACCGATTGCGTAGTTGATGAAGATGCACAGCACAATCAACAGCGCGCAGTTTTTGGGGGCGCGGTCCTTTAAAATAATATAGACCGCCCGCATCAGGAATACGAAATAAATAATTGCCAGCGCACCGATGATAATCGCCGAGAAGAAGGTGAGGAGCGCGGGGGCAATTACTGGAGCAAAGGTATCCGAACCGCTTCCCACATAGGGCTGGTAGTAGTTGTAGTAAAGCATAAACTGGAAAAGAAAATCAAGAACCATCGGCAGATAAGCCAGCAGGCCGAATGAAAAGGCGCTGAGAATAATATGGAGCACCAAAAGGGAAACGCGCCGGTGGGTGTTCCGCCCCTCAGCCCTGCCGATGACGTCCGCTATTTTACCCAGCAGGTAAAAATTGACAATCGGCACCCAGGCAAGACCGGCGGGTTTGATCCCCTGCCGCTTCGCCATTGAATAAAGGGCGACAGCCTGGAAAATATAACACATAATGCTGAGCACAATCCCGATAACCGTTGAGATAAACTGTACCATATTCATGGAATAGCCACCCCACAGAGTCACGGTCTGCCCGAAGAAATCACTGAAATCGTACCGGAATGAAGGATACATCATATAATTTCCTCCCCCTTAATATAAATTCAATCTGTTTTTCTGCCGGAGAAACGCCTGCGTATCCGCGGCGGTTATGCGGTTTTTCCGCACCGTGTGCCTATTATAGCACAACCCCCTGCAAAATTCAAGAAAGGACAGAGGAACAGGTGCAAACTGCCGCTCTGTCCAATTACAATCCAGAATGGATACAGAACCTTGTTGCTCACATTCGTTCGCAATAAAAATCCCTCCGCCCAATAATACGCCAAAACAGCGCGGGCAGAGGAAATACAACCGGTTTGATGAATTGCTTTTACGTGTTACGGCAGAATATAGACGTTTACGGTCTTTGCGCCAAAGCGGCAGCTTTCCGCGTAGGTGGCAAAGAAACAGTCCACAAGAACCCGCCCGTCCATCATGGCAGTCCCTGTATCGGCGGCAACCGCATAGCCGTAAATATAGCGGCCGTCCGCAGATGTGATATAAAGCTTTGTCCCGTACGGGATGATATTGGGGTTGACCGCTACGGAACCGGGCTTTAAATACTGCCCGCTCGCACCCTTGACACTGGGATAACGGCTGCTGCTGTACGCAGTCGCTTTGCCGGTGAGGACCTTTGTATAATTGACCGGCACGCCGTTGGCGTCCAGTTCAAAGCCCTCCGGCGGAAGGATTTCCGAAGCGATTGGGATAAGACTGGTTCCAACAATCTGGCGCTGGGTTACAGGCTGTTCGACAATCTCGTTTGAGAGTTCCTCAACGTGAGTGACTACGCCGTCTACCAGAGTCTGGCGGAAGGTAGCGACCTTTTTGCCCTCTTTTCCCACTTGGGTGACTAGGGTCTTTCCTTTATAGAGCGCTTTTGTCTCTTTTGTTTCAACGTCAAAGGCGAGCGCTGTCTCTTCGGTCACCGTTTTATAGGTGACGCGGTTGATGGAAACCTGCATCCCTGAAACCGCTTCCTCATAAGGGGATACATTGATCAGGTCGTCATCCGCAAGGGTGACGCCGGCCTTTTTCAGCGCGTCGTTTATCGTGCCGCGGGTCATGGTGACCACGGTGGTTTTACCATCGGCAGAAATGCTGACCGGAAACGCCCGGTAGATAATAAGGTCGGCGGTTCCGCTTTCATCAAAGCCGGTAAACTCGACCTCGTCGCCCTCTGAAAGGGCAATGCCTTCGTTTTCAAGGATTTCCTGTGCCGAGAGTTCGCTGTTGGTTGTATAATACTTTATGACGTCTTCATGATCGTAGATATACACAACATTGGTTGCAAAGGTAATACCGGTAAGGGTGGCAACCATGATTGCGGATACCAGGGCTACGGCGATGGCACGGAACCTGAACTGGTTCCACACCGCCGGCAGCTTTTTCCAGAAGGTGCTCATCCAAAATCTCCTTTTTGGGCAATAGCCAAAATCCATTTGTTACGATTGTAACCGGTTTGTAGCCATTATATACACAAATTCCCACCCTGTCAAGGAATCCAAAGCGGCTGATTTTGTATAAATTGACGAAGCAAGATGGAATAAAATGGAATAATTCAAGGATGTTTCCGTCGAAAAAAGCAACTTTTCCGTTTTTTCATTTTTAGAACCTGCGAATCTTTTGATAATTTTACCAAATCTCCATTTTTAAAGTGATTGTTTAATATGCAACAATTAAGCTGTAATTTTTGCCTATAAATTTGTATAATTTGCTGTTGATCAAGTTGGATTTGACCCGCTGAAAACAAAATAAAGTTTTTTCTTTTTCTACAAATTGTATAATAAATCTACCGAAATTTGGGGAGTCTATCCCACTTGCATAGTAAAAATCCGGGCCGTTAATTATAGGATTCCCCACATGAAACAGTTTTGATATATTTGTTTGTTTCAGCTTTCTATTTGCATAATAAAGCTGTAAGCCCGTCTCAAAAAATATAACTATTCTGTTTCAGAATAGTTTTTGTTACTGATCCTGTGTTTTGAAACGATGAAAGCGATAGCTGTAACCGGACTAAAAAAGCTTGTTTCTAAAAAATAACAATTTGTAATTTTTAAAACCTGCCCGTCAACATACATATAATAGTATAGAAAAACGCCCCGGTTTAAAACCGGGGCGTTTTAAACAGCCAGACTGCTTCCAGCCGGCAATTATATAAGGTATGGTTTACTGGACGGCCAATTCAGCTTTACATCCGCCAAAGCAGGTCGCCGCATCCTTCATCCACTGGGCATCCGGCTCTTTGCAGGAAACGGTGTAAGGAATTCCCAGCGCCGCATATTTCCCAACGCCGTACCGGTGATATGGGATTAGCTCGATCCGTTCCAGCGGAAGATCTTTCAAAAACGCCGCAATTTTTATAATTTCATCCAAGTCGTGAAAATCTGGCACAAGCGGCACACGAACCCAAACACGGGCGCCGCGTTGGCAGAGCTTTTTGAGGTTCCCTAATATTTTATCATTCCCGACCCCGGTCGCCGCGAGCTGTTTCTCAGGGGTGACGAATTTAACGTCATAAAGGAACAAGCCGGTATAAGGAAGGATATTTTCAAACATTTCCCATAAAACATTCCCCGCCGTGTCGACCGCAGTGTGAATTCCCGCTTCATGGCAGCGTTTCAGGATTCCGGAGAGAAAAACGTTCTGCAAAACCGGCTCCCCACCCGAAAAAGTCACGCCCCCGCCTGACGATTGATAAAATTCGGCATCGGCAGCAACTCGTTCAAAGAGTTCATCTTCGGTGTAGCCCCGGCCATTAAGTTCCAGCGCGCCGGCCGGACAGCCGGCAGTACAGGCCCCGCATCCATTACAGGCCGCCCGCTCAATGGTATGGCCTTTCTCGCCAATCGTGTGGCAGCACTGCGGGCAAACCTGCGCACAAAGCCCGCAGCTAATGCAGACTGAGCTGTTATAGCGCAGTACGGCCTGGAACGGAATACACTCCGGGTTGTGGCACCAGGCACAGCGCAGGTTGCAGCCCCGGAAAAAAACGGTGGTCCGGACGCCCGGCCCGTCGTCCAATGAGAACTGCTGGATATTACTGATAAAACCTTCCGGTTTAGCTGGATTCATATGACATCCTCGTTTCCTGCTGTAAATTTCCTGTAATGCTATGGCGGAACGGCCTCTGCTCCAAGAGGGGGGCGTTTATCCGTTTCCAGCGGCTTTGCCGGGTTCAGCGCGGCAAAGCCGCGCCTTGCCGCGTAAAATCACAGGACAAGCCTATTAATATAGTATAAGGGAGTAAATCAGCCCGCGTATTCCGTACGGGCAATAATTTCATCCTGCAAAACCGGGTCTAGGTGGAAGAAATAGGCGCTAAAGCCTGAGACGCGTACAATCAGGTTGCGGTATTTCTGAGGGTCAGCCTTGGCAGCCAACAAGGTTTCCCGGCTTACAACATTGAACTGGACTTCCATGCCGCCTTTGTCAAAATAGGTCTCAATCAGGTTTCTAACCCCTTTGCGGTGTGACGGTTTTTTGAGGAACGCGGGGTTGAATTTGAGGTCGAGCACCATCCCGTTCCCGCAGACGGCGTGGTTGACTTTGGTAATGGAGCGGATAACCGCCGTAGGGCCCATCCGGTCCGCACCCTGGCAGGGTGAAAGTGCATTTGCAAGAGAAACGCCTTTGTGCCGCCCTGTTGGAAGGGCGCCGGTTTTAGCCCCCATCCCCGCGTGGGCGCTTACGGTGTATAGCCCTGCCTGGAAATGGTGCCCAAAGGGATTTGCGGTTTCCTTTCCAAGCCCGGTAAAGAAGTCGGTCAGTTCTTTCATCATACCGTCGGCTATCTCCGTCCCATTGCCAAACCGTTCCGGCAGGTTGGAAAGAAGGAGCCTGAGCGGTTCCTGCCCCTCAAAATCGTTTTTGAGGATTTCAGCAAGCTGGGGAAGGGTGAGGCGTTTCTTTTCAAAAACAACTTCCCGTATAGCGCAGAGGGAGTCGACCGTGTCAGCCATCGCGCAGGCGTTGAGGGTTGCAAAACAGTAAGTGGTACCCCCGCGGGTCACGTCCTCGCCTTTTTCGTAACACTCCGCCATGGTGGAGGAGAGGAAGGGCACCGGCCACGCGGACCCGTAGGTGGTGTCGAGCAGGTTGCAGGCTTTCATGGCAAGCCGGGAAGAATACTCCAGCTCATCTCGATACCATTTGTAAAACTCATCGAACGTGGAAATCTCTTCAAGGCTGCGTTTGGTCTGCAGCGGCAGGGTTTCCCCGGTGCAGGCACAGACCCCGCCGGTCAGCATCAGTTCAAGAGGTTTTGCCCAGTTCACCCGCAGCTCTTCGGTTCTGGAGTATTCCGCCCCGCCGATTGCCGGCTCAACACAGCCGACAATCCCGTAGTTCCAGCAGTCTTCCGGCCGCACGCCGGCGTCTTCCTTTGCCCGGAAAACAATTTCGTCGTTGAACATGGCAGGGAAACCCAGCCCGGTCTGGACAAGATCCTGAGTTTCGTCCCAGAAAATGTCGGGCATATCGGGGTGGCAGCGGTAAGAGATCAGCGGCTGGTCGAGCATCATTTTACGGCTGGCGCGCAGCCCCATGATAGTGACTTCGTTCCCGGCAAAGCTTCCGTCCGGATGGCAGCCGCCCAGGGTGACGTTCTGGAAGCCCTCCATCAGCTGGCCAAATTTAAGCCAGAGGGCGTCAATGTAATCGGACGCTTCCTCAAAAGTAATTTTTCCCTCGTCAAAATCCTTTTTATAATAAGGGTACAAAATGTAGTCCACCCGCCCCAGGGAAATGGAGCCGGAAACGCTCTCGCAGATGATCATATCGTGGACGAGCATCAAAAGCTGGACCGCTTCAAAGAAGCTTCGGGGCGGGTTTTCGCAGATATTCCCACAGGCCTCTGCGATTCGGAACAGGCTTTTTTTGTATTCCGGGTTTTCGGTTTCCGCCATTGCTTCAAGGGCCGCGTCACGGTAACGCAGGATGTACTCCTTTGCCGCACGGTTGGTGATGAGCATGGCTTCCACACAGTCGCGGTGGGCGTCGTCAGCCTTTTTAAGCGCTTCTTCCCCCTCGCGGATCAGCGCGCCGATCCCCTTGGTAACCGCTTTTTCATACCCGGCAATAACGTGCCCGCTTGCCCAACGGCCGTAAGAACCGGCCTGAAGGGCGGTATAGTATTCATCCAAAAGTTTTGCCTCCGGGGTATCCGGTCCGCCGGAGCACTCCTTATAATGCTCGATTTCCTCTGAAACGTCAAACAGTTCAGTGTTGAGGAACATCGGGTGCAGGTCAACGTCTTTTTTGTGCATAATCCCCGCGCCGGTCGACACGGCTCTGACCGGGATTGACTCGCTGTAGCCATAAAACCGCAGGCTTCCCGCCAGCAGGTCGTGTTCGCGTACCGGGACGCTTTTTTCCCGCAGGAACTGCGCAAAACTCAGAGCGATTCTCCGGTCTGCTGAAACACCCGGATTTTCCGCCGCCACTTTCTGGTAAACTTTTGAGCGCAAGCCAAAATCCTCAAAGGTGATATCGGCCTCAAAACGTTCTTTTAAAAGAGCAATCCGTTTGCTGATCGTCATGGGAGGAATCCGTTCCATTCATCCTGCCGCCTTTCCGTGTCTAAGGGTTTCACGGCTTTCGATAACATTTGTAAAGCCGCTTTCTAAATCTACGATTATTGTAACACAGTCCCAGAACCAAAAAAGATAGAATTCCGCCAAATAATAATACAATTCCGCGGAATTCTATGATGAAAAATTAATCAATTCCGTCTCATGGCTTTCTTGCCAACCTATTTATAATATGGTATACTCGAAAAAGAAAAAATGGGAAATAGGCTGAACCAGCTCGAAAGAAGGGGTTTTTCATGGCGCGCAGAAAAAAACGCCGTCTCAATATAAAAAACATTGTTTTAGCTGTTATATTCGTTATTGCGGTTATTTCGGCCGTCATCGCAATCGTCCTTGCGGTGGGGAACTGGGGCGGGAGTGGGGAGGCTTCCTCTCCGTCCAGCGAATCCCAGCAAAGTTCCCAAAGCAGTTCGTCCAGTTCTTCGGTCAGCAGTGTTGTGTCAGACCCGGATGACAGCTGGCAGCTGATCCTGGCAAATCCCAGCAACCCAGTTCCGGAGGGGTTCACTGTCAACCTCACCGACATTACCGGCAATTATGCCGATATTCCCGCCCTTGACAACATGAAAGTCGATTCCCGGATCGTAGAGCCGCTCGAGCAGATGTTCAAAGACGCCAAGGCTGCGGGGCAGAATCTTTTTCTGCGGGCTTCCTACCGCACCGTCGCCCTGCAGCAGACCTACTACGACTGGCACATCAACCACTATAAGGAACAGGGCTACAGCGACGAAGAGGCCAAGGAAGCAACTCTCCGCTATATTGCCTACCCGGGTACCAGCGAGCACCACACGGGGCTTGCGGTGGATATTATCTCGGTTGACTGGCAGAATTCCGGGCAGGAAATTATTGACACCTTCGACCAAACCGCCGAAGCCGAATGGCTCAAAAACAACGCCCACAAGTACGGCTTTATTATGCGCTATCCCAAGGACAAAGAGGATATCACCAAAATTGGGTATGAGCCGTGGCACTTCCGCTACGTGGGGAAAGCCCACGCCGCCGCGATATACAATTCCGGCCTTTGTTTTGAGGAATATCTCGACACGTTAAAGTAATACAATAGAAACAACAAAAAGCGGAAGCCGGACAGGGTCTGTCCGCTTCTGCTTTTATCATCTTCTCCCGGCCGTACCGTCCGGGAAGCTGCTGTGAGGTGCATATGGAACACAAACGCAGAAAAAAATTATGGATTATCCCGGTTGCTGTGCTGGCGATTCTTGCAATCGGCGTCACGGGGGTGCTTTTTATCAGGCAGGAAATCCGGGCGGTACGCCAGCGCGAAGCGGAGGAATTTAAGTTTACCTCGGCCTCCCTTGCGGTTGACCAGTTTGTCACCGCGCCTGGAGAATCCGTCACCTTTACCGCCTCTGCCGGCGGCGGCAAAGGAACCCTCCTCTACGAGTTTTATTATATGGATGGCGAGGAAAAAGTGGTGCTCCAGGCCCCTTCTGAAAAAAACACTTTTTCCTTTACAGCGGATGGCTATCAGCTTTACGAGATTTTTGTAGAAGTGAGCGATGAATCCGCTATGACTGGGAATATCACCGCGAGCTGCCGGTACGGTGCAGCCCACAGCGGGATTGATGCGTCAGTCTACCAGCGGGACATCGACTGGGCCAAGGTTAAGGCCGCCGGGTACGATTTTGCCATGCTCCGCACCGGTTTTGGAAAGGAGGCGTCGCAGAAAGACCAGAAATTCGACCAGAATATCATGGCCGCCAGCATGGCCGGGCTCAAGGTGGGCGCTTACCATTTCAGCTACGCCCTCACCCCGGAAGATGCGAAAAAAGAGGCAGAGCTCTGCCTTTCCATCCTTGAACCGTACCGCGGCCTCATTGATTATCCCATCGCTTTCGACATAGAGGGGGAGGAACAGCAGGGCCTGTCAGAAGAGGAACTGACTGCCATTGTGGAGGCATTCTGTTCAGCCATTGCCGAGGCGGGTTACACCCCTATTATTTACACCTACGACAGCTGGCTTGTCAACCATCCCGGCTGGGGGGAGCTTCAGCACTACGATATTTGGGCCGCCAACTGGGCTGGAGAGCCCCAGTCTGCGTATGAATACATCATCTGGCAGCACTCAAACCAGGGCAAGGTAGACGGTATTGCCGGGAATGTAGACCTCAACTACGCGTTCTGCGACTATGAAGGCGGGGAAAAGACGGATTAACAACCCGCACACCAAGCAAAAATAGATACCTCGGTCGTTTGAAGAAGCATTTCTCCCCTTGCAGTATCTCATCCGAGCGGCACGACGCCGCTTTGGAGGAATGGCTGGAGCTGAGTGAAGGCTGACCATCCGGA
>ERZ1673695.3289-NODE-3289-length-10083-cov-4.708117_pt1 | contig 10083 bp, 10 predicted proteins | sample MGYA00580225_ERZ1673695 | MGnify/ENA primary metagenome ERZ1673695 (study PRJEB41218, sample SAMN15661739) | gut metagenome | host: Homo sapiens | place: Canada: London | collected 2015-08-20/2019-03-30 | study: EMG produced TPA metagenomics assembly of...
GCAGACCTGATAGGGAAACCGTTCAAGTTCGAAAGCATCTCCGATGATGGCAAACCGTATTGGATAATTTCCGCTGGCGAAGAAAGCGAATATAAGGAATCGGGGAAGAAAGAATGCGAATAACAATCGAATTCAAATCCCGAAACGGAAGACAGAATATTCAGGTGTAAAACGCAATACGGACATGTATTGGTAAAGAATTGCCCGTCCAATATTGCCGCTTTCAAACGATTCGGATGGCATGAGAAGGATGTCGTCGAAGAAGCGGCAGACAATATAGTTTACAGAAAAATATTAAATAAAATCAGGGCAAATCCGGTCAAAGAAACGGAATTTTTCGCCCCCGAATCGCGCAAGAAAAAAGAACGCGATATGTTATTGGCAAATATCCTAAATAAGATAAATAAATTGCCGCAATCGGAGCGGGACGCATATATTTCCATGTTAGAATCTGACTCTTCTCCCCAAAAATAAATAAAGGCATTTGCGGATTAAATTTAAACCGGCATTTTTTGGACTGCGCGCGGCAAACGTAAAATCTAATAACGGAATTTCGGAGTATTCCATACGCAGGCATAAAATTATCTGCAAACTTGTTACGGGGCGGAAACAAAAAAACCGGAACGGGAAACCGTTCCGGTTTTGAAAAATAGAGAGCAACGCTACTTGGCGAGCTTTATCTCGTCCCAGATTTTTATGTATTTGGCGTTATCCGCGCCGAGGTCCTGGATGATTTCGCCCTTCTTGTACATTTCGTCGGCGATGAACATTCCCGGGTGGTTCCTGTTTTCCTCGGAAACGAACTCCTTCGCGCCGTCGACCGGGCATGAGAAGCAGGTGAACTCGATATTGCGCGCGGCATTCTGGGGGGCCATGACGAAGTCGATAAACTTGTACGCAAGCTCCTTGTTGCGCGCGGTGACGGGAATCGCCCAGTCGTCGCAGCACATGGTAAACCCTTCCTTCGGGCACATCCACGCAAGCTCCGGGGCTTCCGCAAAGACCTGGAAGAGGTCGCCGCTGTACCCCTGCACTATCTGGAATTCTCCGGAGCGTATGCCTACCTTGTAGACTTCGTTGTCGAATTTCGCGAGATTGCGCTTCCACTCTATGATCTGCTTCTTCGCCTCTTCGAGTTGCTTTTCGTCGGTGGTGTTGATGGAGTGCCCCTTGAAGAGCAACGCGGCGCCGATGGTCTCGCGCATGTCGTTGAGCATTGTCATGCGGCCTTTGAGCTTGGAATCGCCGAAAACCGCCCATGTGTCGGGAATTTTTCCGAGTTTGTCCTTGTTGTAGGCGATGCACGTAAATCCAATCATGTAGGGGACGCTGTACTCCATCTTCTTGTCGATGGCCAGATTGTCAAGGTACGCCCTGTTGATTTTCTCGAGGCTCGGAAGCTTGGAATGGTCGAGCTTCTCTATCATCTTCTGCTCGTACATGATTTTCGCCATGTAGCTGGAAGGCTGGATGAGGTCGTAGCCGGCGCCGCCCGCTTTGAGCTTGGAGTACATGAACTCGTTCGAGTCGAATATGTCGATTACGACCTTGCAGTCGTACTTTTGCTCAAACTCCTTTACGAGGTCGAGGTCTATGTAGTCGGACCACATATAGACATTGAGCACGGGCTTCGACGGCCCGCAGCCACACATTGCAATCGCCGCGCAGAGGGCGACAGCCGATGCGACATATTTGAGTATTTTCTTCATTTCCTTTTATTTTAGCCTTTTTTTAGGGTTAAAACTTTTTGCGCGTCAAAAACTGCCCCGCTATCGCCACGGTAAACGTCAGCGCCATAAACACGACGCTCAGGGCGTTTATTATCGCCGGCGGCCCGTGCTTCATCATGCTGTAAACCTTCACGGGCAAAGTCGTGCTCCCCGGGCCGCCCACAAAGAACGTCACGACGAAGTCGTCCATCGAGAGAGTAAACGCCATCATCGCCCCCGCCGCTATTCCTGGCCCCAAAAGCGGCAGGACGATTTTCACGAATATCCTGAAATTGCCCGCGCCCAAATCCTGCGCTGCCTGGATTATGTTGAAGTCGAAGTCTTGAAGGCGCGCGAGCACCGTGAAGGTGACAAAGCTCAGGCAGAAAGTCGCGTGCGCGAGAATCACCGTCGTGAGCCCCAGATCCACGCGCATGCTCACGAACATCAGGAGCAGGCTGATTCCCATCAGGACGTCCGGCACGCACATCGGGGCGTACACGAGCACATAGTGCGCCGATTGGAGCCTGGAAAGCCTGTACTTGTTCAAAGTCCACGCCGCGCAGGTCCCGACCGCCGTTGATATGACGGTCGCCGCGAACGCCACAATCAGGGTGTTGAGGGTGGCGTTTATGACTGCGGAGTCCCTGAAAAGCGCCTCGTACCATTTCAGCGAAAACCCCATCCACTTCCCGCCGTAGCGCGACTCGTTGAACGACTGGCTGACGAGCATCACAATCGGCAGGTACATGAAAACCATCACGAATATCGTGACGAAAAGCGACGTGTAGCGCGATTTCATTTTGTGGAGTCCCCCGACGACCTGCGTATGTTGATGACGTTTTTCAGAACCCCCTTCTGTTTGAGGAAAACCAGAAGCACCGGAACGGATATTATTACCGAGAGCAGCGCCGCAAGCGCCGCGGCCTCGGGCAGGTTCCTGTTGGCGGACGCGCGGACCGCGATTTTGTTGCCGAGCATTTCGCCGTCAACGCCGCCGACGAGGTCCGGAATTGCGTACGAGCCCATCGCGGGAATGAACACCACCATTATCGCCGTGTATATCCCGCGCTTTATCCCGGGAATGAATATGGAAACAAACGCCTTGAAGCGCGACGCGCCCAAATCGCGCGCGGCCTCTATCAGGGAGAAATTGAACTTTTCCGCCGCCGCGTAAATAGGGAGAATCGCGAACGGCAGGCAGGTGTAGACCGACACCGTTATGACCGCCCCGAGATTGTTAAGCAAAAACACGTCGTCGGAAATTATCCCGAGTTTTAACAGCGCCGCCCGAAGGAATCCGTCGGGGTGCAGCAGAACCCTCCACGCGAAAATGCGTATCAGGAAGTTCGTCCAGAGCGGTATTATTATGACAAGCAGCAGCCAGTAGCGGTATTTCTCGCGCTGCTGGGCTATCCAGTACCCGACGGGAATCCCGAGCAAAAGGCATATCGCCGTTATCGCGCACGAAACCCACACCGTGCGCCACAAAACCGAAACGTAGTCGCTGCGCAGGACGTTGGCGAAAGTTTCAAGCGTCCACTCGGAACCTATCCCACCCGCGGGATCGGCCGTCTTGAAGGCGATGGCGAATACCAGCAGGGACGGTATTACGAAAAATACGGCCAACCACAAAAGCGACGGAGCGGTAAACAACCACTCGGTGAACCTCTTTGCGCCTGCGCGCGCCGAAAAATTCGATTTGCAGTCGGCCATGGTTCAAGAACCCTAATGCGGGGCCTCCTCGGGGAGCGTCGTGACGTCGTCGGGGTGCCATGCAACCCATACTTTGTCGTCCCAAGTGGGCTGTTTGTAGTCGAGATAGCAGCGGTTGTGCTGGGTGACGATATTTATGCGGCGCCCGTCGGCGGATTTCACCCAATAGCGGGTTTGCGCGCCCTGGTAAACGATGTCGATTACCTGCGCCTCGAACATGTTGAGGTTTTCGTTCTCGGGCTTTTTGTCGAAAATCCTGAACTTTTCCGGCCTGATGCTGACCGTCACCTTGTCGCCAACCGACAGGCTGTGCTCGTTGTACGACGGGAATTCGCCGAGCCCGAAGAAATCTATGCGGCAGTACTCGCGGTTGGTGACGGACGCGACGGAACCCTCGAAGAAATTGGTGTCGCCTATAAAAGACGCCACGAATTTGGTGCGGGGGTTTTCGTAGATTTCGGCGGGCGTCCCTATCTGCTCTATGACGCCGCTGTTCATGACGGCGATTCTGTCCGAAAGGCTCATCGCCTCGCCCTGGTCGTGCGTGACGTATATGAAAGTCGTCCCTACCTCGTCGTGGATTCTGTCGAGTTCGAGCAGCATGTACTGGCGCAGTTTGAGGTCGAGGGCGGCGAGCGGCTCGTCGAGCAGAAGGAGCTTTGGCTTGTTTATGAGCGCGCGCGCTATCGCTATGCGCTGTTTCTGCCCGCCGCTTATGGTGTCGGTCTTGCGGGAGGCGAGCCCTTCGAGGCGGATGATTGAAAGCATTTCGTCCACCATTTCCCCGACGCGCTTTTCGTCCACTCCCGCCGTGCGGGGGCCGAACGCGATGTTGTCGAAGACGGTCATGTGCGGGAAGAGGGCGTAGTTTTGGAACACCGTGTTTATTTTGCGCTTGTTGGGCGCGGTGTCGGTGATGTCCTTTCCGTCGAGAAAAATCTTTCCGGAATCGGGTTCCTCAAAGCCGCCGGATATTCTCAAAATGGTGGTCTTGCCGCAGCCGCTCGGGCCGAGAAGGGAAAATATTTCGCCGCAGCGCACCCCGAAGCTCACGCTTTTTACGACATGGTTGTCTCCGAAGCGCTTGTCTACTTTTTCGAGCTCAAAGAATTCAGGCATTTCCCTTTTTTGAAAAAAATGAAATCAAGTAAAAAATATATATGGCGCGAAAATGGAAGCTTTTTTTTAAAAAAAACGAATTTCCGACAAAACCCGCAGGCTCCGTTGCTGCACGGCGGCGTGAGAGAAAAAAAGGGGAGCCCGCGGGAACGAGTCCCGAGGCTCCCCGCAAAAGTCGAAATTTAGCCGCTACTTTTTGCAGCCGCACTTTTTCGCGCACGGCTTTTTGGCAACTGATTTCAAAGCGCAGGCTTTCTTGGCGCAGGCCTTTTTCGCCGGAGCTTTCTTGGCCGCAGCCTTCTTGGCGGGGGCCTTCTTGGCGACGGCTTTCTTAGCCGGAGCTTTCTTGACTGCCGCCTTCTTCACGGCCGCTTTTTTCGCCGGAGCCTTTTTAACGGCCGCCTTCTTGGCGGGAGCCTTCTTGGCGGGAGCCTTCTTGGCGGCCGCTTTTTTGGCCGGAGCTTTTTTTGCCACAGTCTTCTTCGGAGCTGCCTTTTTTACCACTTTTTTTGTTGCCATGATTCTATTTCTTTTGGGTTGTTTTCACGTTAACGTTGCGCGCGGATTCAGGGAACTTTGCAGCTCCGATGCGCGTTCAACGAAAATACTCGAGCCCGAATCGGGCGAAAACTCAGCGGATATTGCGCCGCTCAAAAAAAATCCGAATCCGGCGGACGCTTTAAAAGAGAGGGGGGCGGCGCCCGACGGCGTATCTTCAAAAAATACCCCTTCGAAAAACGGTCTGTAAAAAAGCGTCATCTTAAAGTGCCGACGAGCAAATTTATCAATGCGTCTTTTATATAGAATATGATATGCGAATGATGCAATATAAAAATTGCGGTTTTGCGAAAATTTATGGGCGCAAAAGCGGGCGGGCGTCAAAGCTCTTCAAAACCTTTCCGACTTCGATTGAATTGCCCGCAAAAAATTCCGGCGCGGAAAGCATTTTTGAGCACGGCCTCTGTATCGCCCCGAACACGATGTCGCCCGCTCCGCACGCGATTCTGAGCCCGTCGGCGCGCGAGGCCGCGACGACCTCGCCGCATTCCGCGCCGCCCCTCATTCGCGCGGCCGCAAAGGCATTCGAGAGCTTGACCGCCTCCCCGCCGATCTCCGCGACGGCGAACGAAAACGCCCGTGCGCGGTTGGCGATTTCCTCCGCGGGCAGGCGGAAATCCAAAAACAAATCCTCCTTTGCAATCTTGCGAGTGTACGTCGCGCGCGATTCGTCCTGCGGCTCGAATTTCGCCGAGCCGTCCGCCACGGAAGAAATGTTTTCGGCCAGCAGGCGCGCAGCGGCGGCGGCGATTTTCCCGCGCAGGGACGCCGAGCCGTCGGAGGGTTCTATCGCGACCTCCGCCGCCGCGCACACGGGGCCGGAGTCCATGCGCGGCTCTATCGCCATGAGGCTAACGCCAGTGGATTTGAATCCGAGCGCTATCGCGGTCTCCACGGGCGACGCCCCGCGCAGCTGCGGCAACAGCGAGGCGTGGAGGTTCAGGCACGGATATTTGCCGTACTCCAAAACGTTTTTTTTGAGCATCCTCCCGTACGCCATCACGACTATCATCTCGACGCCGAGTTCCCTCATGCGCGCGACGTCGGATTCATCCGGCGACCCCTCGGGGCGCAGGAGCTCCACGCCGTTTTCGAGCGCCCACGCGGAGACGTCGTTTGGCGACAATTTTTTTCCCCTGCCCTTGGGCCTGTCGGGGTTGCTGACCGCGCACGCGAGCTCGAAGCCCGGGCACCCGCCATCAAACAGCGCCCTTATGGAATCGAGGGCGATGGCGTCGGAGGACATAAACGCGACCCTCACCTGCCGTCCTTTCCCGCGCCGGCGTAGCGTTTGGGCTTGCCCACGAGCTCGAGCTTTATCGAAACCCCTCCGAGGCGCAGCTTTTCGCGCAGGCCCTTTATGAGGTAGCGGCGGTACGAATCCACCAGAACGGAGGCGTCGTTGCAGAACATTCTTATCGTGTACGGGCGCGAGGCCGTCTTGACGCAATAATACACTTTAAAGCGCTTGTTCGCCACATACTTTGGCGGGTTCGCCGAGAGCAGCTTTGAGACGCAGGAATTCAGCGCGTTTGTCGAAGGAGCCGAGAGCATTTTTTTGCTCATCGAATACGCGCTTTCGAGCAGGTTTTCTATGCCCGAATTCTCCTTTGCGGAAACGAAGTGCACGGGCGCGTCGGCGATGTCCGGAAGCGCGCGGCGCACGGCAGCCTCGAATCCCTTTTTGAAGGCGGCGAGATTCTCATAGCCGCGCAGCGGGGCGCTTTTGAAAGTCTCCGCGGCGTAGTCCCACTTGTTCACGACTATTATCGCGGCGGCTCCGGCCTCCACGATTTCGCCCGCGAGCCTCTTGTCCAAATCGGCGACGCCCTCCATTGCGTCGAGCACCAGAAACACGACGTCGCTCCCGCCTATCGCCTTGCGCGTGCGCACCGACGACAGGTAGTCGAGCGAAGAGTTCGTCTTGCGGTTGAGCTTCAACCCGGCGGTGTCGAACAGCCTGAACTTCATCTCGACGCCCTTTTTTGAAACCGCGTCGATGTCGAGTTTCACGCTGTCGCGCGTGGTGCCCGCCACCTGGCTTACTATCATGCGCTCCTCGCCAAGCATCCGGTTTGCGATGGAGCTCTTGCCGACGTTCGGCCTGCCCGCGACGGAAATTTTGATTCTTCCCTCCCCGCCGTCCGGCGCCGGCTCGATTTTGCCGAAGCGCGCCTCGAGCATTTCCATGAGCGCCTCCATTCCGTACCCGTGCTCGGCGGAGACTTCCGCCGTATCCGCAAATCCGAGGGAGAAAAACTCGGAGCTCCTCGCCGCGTGCGAGGGGACGTCGACTTTGTTGACGGCGAGAATCACATCCTTGCCCGCGGAGCGCAGGAGGGCGGCGATTTCCTCGTCGAGCGGCGTCAACCCCTCCTGCGAATCCACAACGAACACCACGGTGTCGGCGGTGTCTATCGCGAACTTCGCCTGCAAGTTGGTCGCGCGCGCGATTACCTTTTCGCCGCCGGAGGCGGAGGCGAACATGCCGCCGGTGTCCATCAGCGCCACGCCCTCCGAAAGGGGCTCCGCGACGATGTCGCGCGTGACGCCCGGCCTGTCGTGCACTATCGAAACGCGCCGTCCGAGAATGCGGTTGAAGAGCCGGCTCTTGCCGACGTTCGGACGCCCGACGAGGGCGACGCTCTTTGGTGCGGGCGCGCTCATAAATTTTTCCCTATTTCAGTTTGGCGACGGCCTTCTCCATCCTGTCGGCGGCCTCGACGAGATTTTCATAGCTCGTCGAGAAGCTCGCGCGCAAAAACCCCTCTCCCGACGGCCCGAAAGCCGACCCGGGTACGACCGCAACCCGCGCGGTCTCGAGAATGTATTTGGCGAACTCCATGGAGTCCATTCCGACGTCGGGAACTTTCGGGAAAGCGTAGAAAGTTCCGCGCGGCAGAGTGCACTCCATGCCCATTTCGTTAAACCTGCGAACGATAAAATCCCTGCGCCTGCGGTATTGGTCGCGCATCTTTTCCATCGAAGGCGCGCCGTTTGCGAGCGCCTCCACCGCGGCCTCCTGCGAGACTATCGGCGCGCACATGAGCGCGTACTGGTGGGCTTTCATCATGCCCTCTATGAGCCCGCGCGGAGCGCACGCGTAGCCTATTCTGAACCCCGTCATCGCAAACGCCTTCGAGAATCCGTGCAGGAAAATCGTGCGCTCCTTCATGCCGTCGATTGCGGCGACAGAATGGTGCGCGTCCTCGTATGTGAGCTCGGAATAAATTTCGTCGCTTATTACGAGCATGTCCTTTTCGCGCGCGAATTCCGCAAGCTCCGCGAGCTGCTCCCTGCCGGCGACGCCGCCCGTCGGGTTGGTGGGGAAGTTTATGACTATCGCCTTGCACCCGGGAACCCACGCGCGGCGCACTTCGTCCATGTTGAACGCAAAGCCGTCCTCGGGGCGGGTCTTTACCGGAACCGGTATCCCGTGGCAGAGTTTCACGCTCGGCGAGTACGACACGAAGCACGGCTCGTGGTACATTATTTTGTCGCCCGGGTTTATTATCGCCCTAAGCGCGCAGTCGAGAACCTCCGAAACACCGACACCGACGAGGATTTCGCCCGCGGGGTCGTAGGACGCGCCGTAGTTTTTTTCCACGTATTTGGAAATCTCGTTGCGCAGGCGGCGCAGGCCGAGATTGTCGGTGTAGGAGGTCTTGCCCTTTTCGAGGGCGAATATCGCCGCCTCGCGTATGTGCCACGGGGTGACGAAATCGGGCTCGCCTATGCCCAGCGACACGGCGTCCTTCATGTTCGCTGCTATCGCGAAAAATTCGCGTATGCCCGATTTCGGAAGGGTCGCGACGTGTGAGGCGATAAATTTCGATGGATTGCCGTCTTTCATATTATTGGCCTGAAATGGAAACGAAAAGCTCTGAGGGGAACGCGCCGCCCTACGGGGAATATATGAGCCTGTCGCCGTCCGCGGCCTCGCGGTCTATTATGAACCCCTGCTGCTTGTATGTTTTCAGGAAGAAGTGCGTGGCGGTGGAAGTCACGCCGCCGATTGTGGCGAGCTTTTCGTATACGAAGCTCGCCACCCCGCGCAGGGATTTTGCGCGGACGAAAATCAGAAGGTCGTAGCCGCCGCTCATAAGATAGCAGGAGTCCACCTGGTCGAACCTGCTGACGCGCTGCGCGAGCCTGTCAAAGCCGCCGTCGCGCTCGGGATTTATGCGCAATTCTATCGCCGCGTGCACGACGGACTCGTCCGCGTCCGGATTTATCACCGGACGCCACCCGAGCAGCACGCCGTCCGCCGCGAGCTTCTTCATGCGCTCGTCGAGCTCGTCGCGCGTGAGCCCGAGAATTTTGCCCATCTGCTCGGTGGAGAGCGGCTCTCCGTCGAGCATAAGTTTCAACAGTTTGTCCATAGGCTGAAAAGAATGACCGTTTGCATTTTTTTTTAAACACTTTTTTTCGGCGGCGCGCCGAAAACTGCGCGCGCAAACAAAAAAACCCCGCGGGGCGCCCCTGCGGGGCTCTTTCGCTTGCGCGATTTCCCTGAAAAAACGGGGACTCCGTCAGCGGCGCTTCGCCCTCCGACCGGCAAGCGCGAGCGCGGCCGCCCCGAGAACCGCCGCAAACGCCGCGGGTTCGGGGACGACGCCGAGCCGCAAAACCGTTCCGGAATCGGCAAAAGCCAGAGTATAGCATTCCGGATCGAGGCCTATTATCCCGAAGTCCATGGAAAGATCTTCCGGCGAACCGTTGAGGGAAAATCCGGCGTCGGCCCTTATGAGGTCGTATTCGCCGCCGTCAAGATTGAAATCGGTAAAATCGAAGTTTATAATTCCGCCCTGTGTGGAACAGCCGCCCCGAACGAGAGAAGAGCCCCGTCTTCGGAAATCTCGGCGACCCTGAAATTGAAGACGCCCGCGACCGAAATATTTTTCGATTTTCCGCCGTCGCCGATTTTCTTCACGTATGTGTTTAAGGTCGCCCCTCCCATGAGCCTAATCTCGCCTATGAC
>ERZ1673695.3290-NODE-3290-length-10081-cov-3.459406_pt1 | contig 10081 bp, 7 predicted proteins | sample MGYA00580225_ERZ1673695 | MGnify/ENA primary metagenome ERZ1673695 (study PRJEB41218, sample SAMN15661739) | gut metagenome | host: Homo sapiens | place: Canada: London | collected 2015-08-20/2019-03-30 | study: EMG produced TPA metagenomics assembly of...
CCTCCAGCGCATCAAGATATTTGTCGAACGGAACATCACCGTCACCAAGCGGCAGCTCCTTGAAATAATCATCCAGCCGCAGGTCACCGATGCCGCCCTCCGCGAAGAAATCATATACTTTGCGCGGATCAGGCTGCTGGCGCATCACGCCGTCCTTGGCATGGGTATGAACAATAAAGTCTTTGAGCGTATAGACTGCTGCAACGGGGTCACAGCCGGTAACCATCACAAGATTGGCAGGGTCGAGGTTTACGCCGATTCCCTTGCTGCCGACATCGCGGATAAACGCCGCAAGCGTCTCCGGCTTTTCCGGACCGGTTTCGATAGCGAAGGTCACGCCGACGGAGACAGCGTAGTCGCCAAGTTCGCGGCAGGCTTTCTTCATACGCTGATAGGTTTCGCAGGTATTATCCTCAGGCACAACGCCGATATGCGTAGTCACTACCGGCGCACCGAAACGGACGGCCAAATCTGCCACCAGCTTGCTGGCGGGGATTTTCCACTCGTTTTCCGCTTCGGATTCGAAGCCATGGCCACCGAAATCACCGCATACGGCGGAAACGACAAGCCCCCTATCCGCAAGCTCGCGTTTGGCCTGCTCGATCCGCTCGTCAGTAAGATTTTTATAGAACATATCCCCTTCGGTCACATACATCTGCACCCCCTGGGCGCCCAGTTCCTTCGCCTTATCAAGCGCATCGACAAACGACGTTCGGAACGAATCGGTCATCACGCCGATTTTAAAATTTCTCATTTTCTGCAGTCCTTTCCGTTTTATTGCAATAAGCAGGGACATTCCCTGCTTCGGGAGCGGCAAACCGGCCGCGCAGGAAACCCGAGCCGTCTGTCAGACGGAATCAATATGGTCAGCCTGCACATGACACCCGCCTATACAATATTTGTCTTCATTATAACAAACGCATTTCGGTATTGCAAGAGCTTTTGCGGTTTTTTATGATTATTTTTCCTGTTTTCTATGCTTTCATATATGCACGTATCTTATCCACCGCACATTTTTCGATGCGCGAGACATAGGACCGTGAGATATGCAGCCGCTTGGCAACCTCGCGCTGCGGTAACGGCTTATGCTGCTTGTTCATGCCGTAGCGCAAAGCGATGATGGTGCGTTCCCGGTCATTAAGGGCCTCACGCACGGCTTTATACAGCAGGTCGCTTTTGATTTTCAGGTCCAGTTCCTCAACGATGTCATCCTCGGTGCAAAGGATATCAAGATAGGTCAGCGGATTGCCGTCTTTATCCACATCCACGGAATCATTAAGCGAATTCTCATACGTCAGTTTTTTCTGGCTTCGAAAATGCATCAGGATCTCATTTTGCAGACATTTGCCTGCATAGGTGGCAAAACGTGCCCCCTGTTCGATATTGAAGGAGTCGATGGCTTTGATGAGTCCAATGGTGCCAATACTGATGAGGTCCTCTTGTTCACGGCAGTTCGTGTAATATTTTTTCACGATATGCGCTACAAGACGGAGGTTATGCTCGATCAGCTTGGCGCGCGCGGATTGATCTCCCTTCCTGCAAAGCACAAACAGACGGCGTTCCTCTTCCTTGCTCAACGGAGGCGGAAAGGAAGAGGAGGGAGAAGTGCGCAGAAACAGGCAGATCAGTTTGGAAAAAACGGAAACCAAAAAGGAGAGCATAGAATATCACCCCTGATACTCTATGCTCTCCGGCTGGTCAATATGCTTTACGCAAACAGATCCGACAGCTTGAGAACGTGTCTCTTCAGTTTTAGATAGTTAGTCGGTGTCGGCTCAGATGTACCGCCGAGCTTAAAAGCCTCAGTCTGCGCATCGTTCAGCTCAGCCAAATCCAAGATGCTGCGTTTTGCAAGCAGATAATCCGAACCGGTGACATTTGCATCGCCGTTCAGGTCGCCGATAAGCACAGCCGTCCAAGTGCTGCCATCATAGGATACCTGCGTACCGGTGCCAACAGCATCGCCCTTCGCCGCATCGGTGATCACAACATCGGAGGGGAACAGGAACTGGTCCTTTACCTCATCCACAGTCATACCGGGAGTGAGACCGGTCAAATAGCCGGTTTCCTTATCGGTAGACAGAGTAAGCTCTACCGGCTCTTCATAAGCAAACGCCTGAAGCTCGGTAACAAAGATAAACTGTGTCGTCCCCGCAGCAATCAGCCGCACGCGAAGATATCTGCCAGAAACGCCGGTATCCAGCGAAAGCGGATACGCATAGTCACCGTTGACTTCGGCAACGACTTCCGGAGAAGGCGCCGCTCTTCCGGCTGTCGTCCAGTCCGTACCGTCGGTAGATACCGCATAATCGACGGCGATGCAGTAATCTATGCCCGAATCATGCAGATATTCGGTATAAACATTGAAATCCTTGATATTTTCGATCGTTTCTCCAAGGTCGACAACAATATCATAGTACCTTCTCGATGTACCGTCTACCGTGATCGTGCCGGAAGCGTTCTGTCGAGTCGTGTAAGCGACCCATGGCGAAGCATAGGCGTTGTTGATATTACCAATCTCTCCGTCGGTCAGTTCGTTCCCGGAATCGCCGTAGTTGTCCGTCGCCGCATAATGCTGTAGTGTTTCATAATCCTTACCCAGCGTAATGTTAATGGCGATGGGCCCTTGATTATCGACTGCTGTTTTAAGTGCTCTGGCAGCATTAAGAATCGTATCGGAATCGGTCGTCTGCACGTCGAGCTGCGATGCGGTCTCATAAGCGGCACGCAAAATTCCAAGAGCGGAAGGTGAATAGTCGGTAATCTCCGCTTCTTCGCAGGCAGCCAGCGCTTCCGTCAGTTCACTTTCGGCATCAAGGATGTTCTGCAGCTTCATCGTCTCACGGATGACATCGCCTTCCATCACCTTAGCCGCCGTCAGCAGCGCTTTCGCGGAAGCCAGCGCCGCCCTGACTTCATCGGTGTCGATCTCCTTATCCTCCACGGCTGCAATCAGGAAATTCAAATCTCCCGTTTCGACCGCCGCGGGACGCTTTACAATGTAAAGGCTGTTGGCGACGCTTCTGCCGTTGGTGCTTTCGTTCTTCCAAACGGTAAAATCTTCTTCGCCTTCCGCCTTCGTAATCATCTGCGTAGACCCGCCGCCGTCAAGATTGTATGCGACAACGCAGCCCAAATCAAGCATCAGCTGCCCCAATTCGGGAATGGTCAGGCCGGGCGCGTCATCCGTAACATTTCTTCCCGCCGTGCAAATGATGACGACCGTACCGTCTTCCTTCAGGCCGACGGAGGTACGCTGTGCTCTCTGATTGTAGTGGTCAAGAGAAACCGTATCATCGCCGGGTGCATAAATGCCGTCGGCAACAATCCGATACTGCGCGGCAAACGCTGTGACCGCCTGCGAAGTGACCGCCTTGCTGGCCTCCACCTCTTCGTTGACACAGATGCTGACGGTGTCGCCGACCTTATAGGTGCCCGCGATGGCATCTTTGAGCGGCGAATCGTTTTTCACATACAGCACAAACTGGTCTGCGCCGACCGCAGAATTGTGCGAATTCTCACGGATCTCTACAATCTTGCCGGTAAGCGTGCGCTCAACGCCCAGCTCGCCGCCGTTCTGCTTCTCACAGACGATCTCGACACCGTCCAGCTTCGAGTCGGTTTTGTTCCCGCACTCGGTATCCCAATAATAGAACAGATTGCTGACATTGGAAGCTGTCGAATTTTTATTGATATAAGCCAGCGAATTCGACCCGTTATAGGTCACGAGACTGCCGTTGAAATATACGTCGAAGGTTAACTTGGAGTTGACGATCTGCATTTCCCCATCGGAAGTAAAAGCAATGATATCACTCTGGTAGCCGTACTCAGCCTGCGCGAGACGGCCGTCATGTACCCAATAGCCGGCATATGTGCTGCCTGTCGACGTATCATAAAAGTTGGCGTTGACACCGGCATATACGTCTGCCCCGAATTGTGTTTCCAAATTCTGGCCGCCGAGCAGTGTGGTGGCGCCCGTTCCCGTCCACCGGCTGTAAACAACCGGCATAAAGTCGGACGTTTTCGGGTTGAACTCCAGCGCATACATCGCCTGATTCCGTTCTTCGGCGTCTGTAAACGTCGTCTTGGAATAGGTCAGACCCGTACCCAGCGTCTTTTCTTCAAACGCCGTGACCTTGCCGCCGCCGAATTCGTTCCCGATCGAAATGTCCAGAGCGGAAACCGCCGGAACCATCAGCGCAAGAACCATAACCAGCACCAGCGCAGCGGATAGGAATCCGCGAGCTTTTGTTTTCATAGATCCTGTTCCTTTCTTTGGGTTGTATTTGTCTCCATTATACAATCAAGGGGCAATTTTGTCAATCATTTTTCTGCATTTTTACAAAATTTCCGTTCCCAAAATCCGAAACAATTCACAAAGCGGCAACCCGAGAACAGTGAAAAAATCCCCTTCAATGCGTTCGACAAATATTCCGCCGCGCTCCTGTATGCCGTAGGCGCCCGCCTTGTCCAGAGGTTCACCGGTGGCAACATACCATTCGATTTCCCGCTCGGTCATCGGACGGAATGTCACGAAAGCAGCGGAAACAACGGACTGTTCTGCCCCGCCCCGAATCACCGTCAGCCCGGTATAGACGGTATGACGGCGGCCGGAGAGCCTGCGCAGCATTGCCGCGGCATCAGCCGCGTCGGCAGGCTTGCCGAGCAGGCGGTTATCCTGCCAGACAAGGGTATCAGCCGCAATAACGGTATCCTCCGGCAAAGCTGCCGTTGCATATACATGCCTCGCCTTTCGGCGGGACAGCTCGAGAACCGCCTCATCGGGTGGTGTGGCAGAGTCAACGGTCTCGTCCACTTCGGCGGGATGAACGGAAAAATCCAGTCCGAGCGAAGCAAGCAACTCAATGCGCCGGGGCGAGCCGGAAGCCAAAATGATCATAAAAACAACGCCGCCTTCCGCCGATTTTGAAGAGTTTGCTCTTGCAAAACGGCTTTTTTTCTATTATAATAGATGGCAGGGCAAAATGGAAGCCCCTTTACAAACAAATGAAAGGAATTCACATATAATGAAGCTGAATATGGATAACAGGAAGCGCATCGTCGTCAAGGTCGGCACCTCCACTCTCACCTATCCCAGCGGGCTGATGAACCTCCGCAAAACCGAGCGGCTGGTGCGCTGTATGGCAGATATTCAAAACAGCGGCAAGGCGTGCGTGCTTGTTTCTTCGGGTGCGGTAAGCTGCGGACTGGCGAAGATCGGACTGGTAGGCAAGCGGCTTACCACAGAGGAGAAGCAGGCGGCGGCGGCGGTCGGCCAGTGCGAGCTGATCGACATGTACGACCGGCTGTTCGCCTCTTACGGGCACAAGGTCGCACAAGTCCTGCTGACGAAGGACGACCTCGACTCGCCGGTCCGCAGTGCCAACGCGTCGGGCACGCTGAAAATGCTGCTCGGCTTCGGATGTATCCCGATCATCAACGAAAACGACACCGTTTCCTCCGAGCAGCTCCGCATCGGCAGCAACGACACGCTTTCTGCCGTAGTCGCACGTCTGACGGAGGCTGACCTGCTCATCAACATGACCGATATCGACGGGTTATACGACAAAGATCCGCGCACCTGCGCCGACGCACGTTTCATCGAGCGTGTAGAGGTTATCGACAACGTCATCCGCAGCTATGCGGGGGGCGCCGGCAGCGCGCGCGGAACAGGCGGCATGCGCGCCAAGCTGGAGGCGGCCGAAAGTGTAATGGAAGCCGGAATTCCGATGGTAATCGTCAACGGCGCGGATCCGGAAATTTTATACGACATTATGGCAGGCGAATTCACCGGAACCTATTTCGGGAAAGCGGAATAAAGAAAGGAAGGTGGCCTTTTATGACCATACGTGAAAAGTGCGAAGCGGCGAAAAACGCGGCTCCGACGCTGGCGCAGGCCGACGCAGCGACCCGCAACGGCGCGATTCTGAAAATGGCTCGGTATTTGCGCGGCGAGGCGAATGCAATCCTTGCCGCCAACGAAACGGACCTCAAATCGGCCGGAGCCAACGGCATATCGGAGGCAATGCTCGACCGGCTGCGGCTGACCCCCGCGCGCATCGAAGGGATTTCCGCTTCCCTTGAAGAACTGGCGCTGCTGGCCGATCCGCTCGGCGGCGGCGAGGTCTGGAGGCGTCCGAACGGATTGGAAATCAAGCGCGTACACGTCCCGTTGGGCGTGATTGCAATCATCTACGAGTCGCGCCCGAATGTCACGGCAGACGCGGCCGCACTCTGTATAAAGAGCGGCAATGCGGTAGTTCTGCGCGGCGGCAAGGAGGCCATCCATTCCAATCTGGCCATCGTCGCCGTTCTCAAGCGCGCACTGGAGGACGCCGGCTTGAACGGCGATGTGCTGGCCATCGCAGAAGACACGTCGCGCGAAACGGCAACCGAGCTGATGCGAATGAACGAATTTATCGATCTGCTCATTCCGCGCGGCGGCAAGGGCCTCATCCGTTCGGTGGTGGAAAACGCAACCGTTCCGACGATCGAAACCGGCGCCGGCAACTGCAACGCATATGTTGAGAAGAGCGCCGATTTGGAGACGGCCCTCTCGATCATCCGCAACGGAAAAACCTCGCGTCCTGCGGTCTGCAATGCGCTCGAGCATGTACTGGTCGACCGCGAAATCGCAAGCGCCTTCCTGCCCCGTCTGCGCGAGGCGCTGCCGGAGGTATTGCTCAAGGGCGATGCGGAGGCGGCCGCCATCCTCGGTGTGGAGAAAGTTGACGACGACGAATTTTTCACCGAGTACGACGACCTGATCCTTTCGGTGAAAGTGGTCGGCGGCATCGAAGAGGCCATCGCGCACATCAACTCCCATTCCACGAAGCATTCCGACGTCATCCTGACAACGGATATTCGAAAAGCAGACGCATTCACCCGCTCGATCGACTCAGCGGCGGTGTACGTCAACGCTTCCACACGTTTTACCGACGGCGGTGAATTCGGCTTTGGCGCGGAAATCGGCATCTCCACTCAAAAGCTGCACGCGCGCGGCCCGATGGGATTGACGGAGCTGACAACAATCAAATACATTGTTACCGGCGACGGGCAGATTCGATAAAGCCGAAAGTCGGTAGCAACCCGACCGCCTCCGACATACCCTATAGTATGCGGGTAGAGGAAGGAGGTATTGTAATGGGCTGCTTCGACTCGTTCCTTGGCGGTAACAACGGCTGCTGCTGGATCATCATTCTGATCGCGATCGTCATTGTTTGCTGCTGCTGCGGTTAAACCTTACATTCCGCCTGTTCAGAGCCATAAACGGGCCGCCGTATCGGCGGCCCGTTTCCCATTCCGTTTGCAAACGCGCCGGACAGCGGACCGTTTTGCCGTAAACTGCATTTTCAAAAGAGACAATTGCACGCGAAGGCAGGCGCCTCTTTTTTTATTTTTTCACTTCATCTTTGCAATTTACAGAAAGTGAAATTTCCCGATATTTTTTCGGTGAAAGCCGATAATGCTCCTTGAACAGCTTCGAAAAATAAACCGGGTCTTCAAAGCCGACTTCTTCGGATATTTCCGCAACGGAACGGCTGCTGTTTTCCAAAAGGACAGATGCCTTTTCAATACGTATTTTATTGATATAATTCCGCGGCGACAAATGAAAATTCTTTTGGAAAATACGGTATAAATGCGGCACTGAGCAAATAGCGACATTCGCCAAAGCTTCATTCGTGATTTTTTCGCCGCAATGCTCAGCTATATATTTTCTAAGCAATATTGCCGAATGATCATAAACGGTGTTTTTCATCGAAGCGTGTGCGAGCAAAAGGTCTGTCAATCGATAAGCGGCAGCATATTTTTTACATATGTTGGGGTCATTGCCGATCGTAGAAATCGACTCGGACAATTCTTCCCGAGCGTCTGCGGAAAGCAGCAGTGGGACGTCAAACAAATCTTCAAATTCAAAAAGATCATTGACTATGATGTTCATAAAAACCCATTGCGCCTCCATATATCCTTCCGCGCCGTTATGATGCAGGATATTCTGGCTTGTACCGGCAGGCGCAACGAAGGCGCCGCCTTCTTCCGTTGCACAAGGTTTTCCCCCATTCAAGCTTATCTCGTAATGGCCATGCACGGACTGTACAACCGAAAGGCAGGGCAGAGATTTAATATGACGGATGTTTTCCGTATTTCCTTTCAGATTGCCTCCGACGATATTTCGGATTTCAATTGTTTTAATCTTCATAATTCTTCCTCCCGGCAACAAAAATGAAAATATAATACAAATTGAGTATACTATAAAACATTCAAAAAAGCAACAAATATGATAAAATGGATTTGAGGTGATAAAACATGGTTTTTTCAACGGCATCAGAAGTCAAACGCCCCGTTCGTCTGCAAAAAGCGACGAGAGAATGGGCATATGCGTCTCTGTATGGAAAATACGGAGATGATACAATGAAAACCGCTTATGTCGATCTGGATGATATCGAAGGCTTTGAAGGCTTATCCGTTACGGAAAAATATAACAGGGCAATACGGCGAATCGCCGAAAAGGCACCGATTCGGATTTGCTCCGAAGAAAAAATCTGCGGAGCCGCCACACTGGGAGACGCAATCCGTCATCTCGTGCCGGCAAGATATAAGGGACAAAACCCTTTCTATTCCGTAAGCCATCTTACAATCCGCTATGATAAGGTGTTGAAGCAGGGATTAAACGCCTATGCGGAAGACATCGCCAAGCGACTGAAGGATACAAGCCTGAGCGAAGAGGAGATTCTGTTTTTGCACAGTCTTGAAAACGTGATAGAAAGCATACGCATTTGGCATCACAGATATCTAACGGCTACGGAAAACCGCAGACCGGATCTTCACAGGCTTTTGCACCAGGTCCCCTTCTCTCCTGCCCGTAATTTTCACGAAGCGCTGCAATCCCTGTGGTTTATTTTCGCTTTTGTGCGTTTATGCGGCAATTGGCCGGGAATCGGCCGGTTGGACTGGCTGCTTGGGGACTTTCTGGAAAAAGACCTGCTAAACGGCCTGCTGACGGAAAATGAAGCGAGAGAACTGCTGGCCTCCTTTTTTATCAAAGGTTGCGAATGGATCCGATCCGATCCCCCCGTCGGGACAGGAGACGCGCAGCATTATCAGAATATTGTTTTGGCGGGTATAAATGCGGACGGAAACGAAATTACAAACCAAGTGACCTTCCTCGTTCTGGATATCGTGGAAGAACTGGCCATCTCGGATTTTCCCATTACCGTCCGGCTGAACAAAAACACTTCCTACGCCCTGAAAGAAAAAACAGCGCAGGTTATGCGGCATGGCGGCGGCATCGTTGCAATTTACAATGAAGATCTGATCCTCCGGTCCTTAAAAAAGCTCGGATATGCCGACGAAGAAGCCCGATGCTTTGCGAATGACGGCTGTTGGGAGGTACAGATTCCGGGAAAAACCAACTTTGCCTATATGCCTTTTGACGCATTGCAGATATGGAACAAAGTGACCGGTATAACGACGGATAAAATTCCCGAATACAATTCTATTGAGGAACTCTACTCCGCCTTTCGTGATGCGCTGTATGAAGCGGTCGAATCGCTCTACAGCAGCCATGTGAAATCCGCATACATTTGCCAAAACGGCGTATGGCAGGCACGCGGAGGCATCGGACCCGACTCGGTTGTCAGCCTTTTTGAAGACGGCTGTATAGAGCATGCGCGGGCATATTACGACTGCGGACCGGAATATACGGTACGTTCGCCCCATATCGGCGGGGCCCCGGATGTGGCGAATTCGTTATACGCCGTCGAAAAGCTCGTTTTTGAAGAAAACAAGGTTTCTTTTTCCGAACTCGTCCAAATTCTGAAAAACAACTGGCAGGACAATGAGCTGCTTCGCCTGTATGCGAAAAACAAGTTCGTATACTACGGCAACGATTCGGACGAAGCGGATCTATGGCACACACGTCTGCTGAACGATTTTGCGGATATGGTAAACAGCTTCAACGAAAAAAGCAATTGTCCCGTCAAATTTATTCCCGGTGTAAGCACATTCGGCCGTCAGGTAGATTGGCTGCCGAATCGTTGCGCCACGGCCTTCGGATACAGAAAAGGAGATATTCTTTCCG
>ERZ1673695.3291-NODE-3291-length-10066-cov-7.149436_pt1 | contig 10066 bp, 9 predicted proteins | sample MGYA00580225_ERZ1673695 | MGnify/ENA primary metagenome ERZ1673695 (study PRJEB41218, sample SAMN15661739) | gut metagenome | host: Homo sapiens | place: Canada: London | collected 2015-08-20/2019-03-30 | study: EMG produced TPA metagenomics assembly of...
TTCCGTCGTCTGCGGACGACTCAACTCTGCGAGGCTCTTCTCCAGGAGGGTTTTTCGACAGCCTGTGAAAAACGCCCCGGCGATCCTATGGACCGCCGGGGCGTTTTCCTGTTTTAGTTCTCCTCGGAAGCGGCGGCGGGCGCCGTCTCCGCCTTAGGGGCCTGCTCGGTTTTCGCCTCTGCCTTAGGGGCGGCCGGCTTGGGAGCCGCGGGCTTGGGCTCGGGCACCTTGCCGTCCACGGTAATCAGCTTGCGGGGGCACTTCTGGGCGCAGATGCCGCAGCCGATGCACTTGTCATAGTCAATGACCGCCAAATTGTCGATCATGCTGATGGCTTCCTTGGGGCAGGACTTGGCGCACAGCGTGCAGCCGATACAGCCGTTGTCGCAGTTCTTGCGCACATCGGGCCCCTTGTCGTGGGATGAGCAGCGGATCGCCACGTGGCGGCGGGTCTTGTAAGGCACCAGGGCGATGATGTGCTTGGGGCAAACGTCCACGCACTTGCCGCAGGACTTGCACTTGTCCTCGTCCACCTGGGCGACGCCCTCCACCACATGGATGGCGTCAAAGGGACAGGCCTTTTCGCAGGACCCCAGGCCCAAGCAGCCGTAGGCGCAGCCCAATTCGCCGCCGCCGGGCAGCAAAGAGGCGGCCACACAGTCGTGCAGGCCCACATATTCGTACTTCTTGTAGTTCTGTCCGCAGCCGGTGCAGTGGACCTGGGCCAGCTTCTTTACCGAGTCGCCCGCGGCCACGCCCATGATCTCGCCGATCTTGGCGGCCACCGCCGCGCCGCCCGCTGCGCAGGCATTGACGGGGGCCTTGCCGGCCGCCACGGCGGCGGCGTAGCCGCCGCAGCCGGGGAAGCCGCACCCGCCGCAGTTGGCGCCGGGCAGCACTTCCGCGATGGCCTCCTCACGGGGGTCCTTCTCCACGGCGAAGGCCTTGGCTGCAAAGGCCAGGACCAGGCCAAAGATCGCGCCCAGAGCGGCCAGGACAACGATGGCGATAATAACAGTCTGCATATTCTCCCGCCCCCCTTAACCGAAGACCTTCAGGCCGGAGAAGCCCATGAAGGACAGGGCGATCAGGCCTGCGGCCACCAGGGCGATGGGGAAGCCCTCGAAGGCCTTGGGCCACTCGGAGAACTCCATGCGCTCCCGGATGCTGGCGAAGAGCACGATGACCACCAGGAAGCCGATGCCGCCGGTGACGCCGTACACCACGCTGGTGATGAAATCATAGCTGTTCTGGGTATTCTGCAGCACCACGCCCAGCACGGCGCAGTTGGTGGTGATCAGGGGCAGATACACGCCCAGAGCCTCATAGAGGGAGGGCATGGACTTTTGCAGGAACATCTCGATGAACTGCACCAGGGCGGCGATGACCAGGATGAAGGTCACGGTCTGCATAAAGCCCAGGTTGAACTTTTCCAGGATGAACTCGTTGATGGGCCAGCAGATGGCGCTGGCCAAGCCCATGACAAAAATAACGGCCATACCCATGCCGGTGGCGGTCTCCACCTTCTTGGACACGCCCATGAAGGGGCAGATGCCCAGGAACTGCGCTACGATGAAGTTATTGACCAGGATGGCGCCCAGGGCGACTGAGAACAGTTTGGTCAGATCCATTACTTGGCCACCTCCTCATTCTTTTTGTCGTCCTTCTTGGGGCGGCTGAGGAAATACTGCATGGCGGCAATGACACAGGCCAGGGTGAGGAAGCCGCCCACCGGCAGGATCATGCCCAGCGCGGGCATGCCCTCGGGCAGGATGCGGATGCCCTCGCCGCCGTTGAGGATCCCGCCGCCGAAGGTGCCGTTGCCCAAAAATTCGCGGACCACGCACATGATGATCAGAATCACGGTGTAGCCCAGCCCCTGGAAAATGCCGTCCAGCGCGGAGGCGCCCACGCCGTTTTTCGAGGCGAAGGCCTCGGCGCGGCCCAGGATGATGCAGTTGACCACGATCAGGGGGATAAACAGGCCCAGACTGGAGGACAGGGCGGGCAGGAAGGCCTTCAGGGCCAGGTCCACGATGGTAACGAAGCCCGCGATGACCACGATGTAGCAGGCGATGCGGATCTTGCTGGGGATGACCTTGCGCAGCAGCGAGATGACCACGTTGGCGCAGGTCAGGATGACCAGTACGGAAAGGCCCATCCCGATGCCGTTAAAGAGGCTGGTGGTGATGGCCAGAACCGAGCACATGCCCAGCAGCTGGACGGTGACGGGGTTCTGATGGATGAGGCCATCCATCAATTGCTTTTTCACATTCATGTTCACTTACCTCCTCAGCCCATGCTCGCGGCGGCGGCCAGGGCGCTGTTGACGCTCTCAGTCACGCCGCGGGAGGTGATGGTGGCGCCGGTGATGGCGTCGATCTCGCCGCCGTCCTTGGAGACGGCCAGCGTGCCGGACTTGCCGATGAACTGATCCTTAAAGGCCGGCTTGCTGGCGTTGGAGCCCAGGCCGGAGGTCTCGCCGGTGGCCACGATGGACACCCCGGTGCACTTGCCTTCCATGTCCACGCCCACCATCACGGAGAGGGTGCCGCTGAACGAGGTGGCCGGGGTGACCTGTACCACCCAGCCCGCGTCGCCGGCGCGGTACACCGCGTCCACGGTGCCGTCGCCGCCGGTATATTCCACCTCTTCATATCCATCGGCGGGGAGCACCTCGGCCATGGCGGCCTGCTTGGTCTTCTCGTCGTTTGCGTCGATGTAGGGCTTGGTGATCATATTGGTCACACCCAGCAGCAGGGCCACGATCGCACTGATGGCGAAGAGCACCAGGACCAGAGTGGCCATGCCGGGTTCTTTCTTCACAGCAGTTTCACTCATGGCTTAGCCCTCCTTCCCGGCCTTTTTCGCGGCCTTCTGCGCCTCGCGCATTTCCTTGGTGACGCCGTAGCGGTTGGGCTTGCCCACCTTATCCAGCAGCCACACGCAGCAGTTCATGATGAGGATGGCATAGGACACGCCCTCGGGATAGCCGCCGAAATAGCGGATGAACACCGTCAAAAGGCCGCAGCCGACGCCGAAGATGATCTCGCCCTTCTTGGTGACGGGGCTGGTCACGTAATCGGTGGCCATGAAGAACGCGCCCAGCATCAGTCCGCCGGAGCACAGCTGGTAAAGCATCCAGGTCAGCCGGTCGTTTCCGCCCTGGGGGAAGAGGAAGGTGAGCACCGCCACGGTGGCGATAAAGGCCACCGGGATGCGCGCCCGAATGACGCCGCGGACGATCAGGTAGACGCCGCCGATGAGGAGCAGCAGAGCGGAGACTTCGCCGATGCAGCCGCCCACATTGCCCACAAAGGCGTCCAGCAGGCTGGCGTCCGGCAGCCGGTGCGCGGCGTTATGCATAAAGTCGGCGCCCAGCGGGGTGGCGCCGGTAAAGGCGTCGATGTAATCCTGGCCCACGCTCATCCCCAGCGGGGCCCAGTTGGCGGTCCCCGCCTTGGCCCAGGTGGTCATGGCCACGGGGTAGCACAGCATCAAAAAGGCGCGCCCGCCCAGCGCGGGGTTCATGAAGTTCTTGCCCAGGCCGCCGAAGAGCTGCTTGACCACCACGATGGCGAAGAAATCGCCGATGATAAGTACCCAGTAGGGCAGGGTCACGGGGCAGACAAAGGCCAGCAGCACGCCGGTGACGGCGGCGGACAGATCCTGGTTGGCCAGGGACTTTTTCATCAGCTTCCGGTAGCCCCACTCGAACAGCTCGCAGGCCGCCACGGAAACGGCTGTGGCGATCAGGGCCCGGGGGCCAAAGAAGAACACCGCCGCGCACAGCGCGGGCACCAGGGCGATCAGTACGTCCCGCATGAGGGACATGGTATTGATGGGGGAGGCCACGTGGGGCGAAGACGCCACCTTGAGCCTCAGCTTTTTCTCCTCGTTCATGCTTTGGCCGCCTCCTTTGCCGCTTTTTCCTTAGCCGCCAGCTGGCGCAGTTCCATCTTGGTCATCCGGAAGGACTGGACCAGGTGGAGCCGGCCGGGGCAGATGTAGTTGCAGGAGCCGCACTCGATGCAGTCCATGACGTTGAGGGCCTCGGCCTCCTTCCACATCCCCTTTCCGGCGTACAGATGCATGTACACGGGGGTCAGGTGCATGGGGCAGACGTTGACGCAGCGGGCGCAGCGCAGGCAGACCTCCTCGGTCTCAATGGGGGCGGCTTCCTTCCGGGTCAGGCAGAGCACCGCGTTGGTGCCCTTGATGATGCCGACCTCCAGCGTATGCTGGGCAATGCCCATCATGGGGCCGCCGGTGAGCACCCGGTCGGGCTCCTCGGCAAAGCCCTTGGCCTCGTCAATCAGATGCTGGAAGGAGGTGCCCAGCGGCACCAGCAGGTTGCAGGGCTCCTTGACGGCGTCGCCGGTGACGGTGACGACGCGGTGGGTGACGGGCTTGCCTTCCACCACGGCGTCGTACACCGCGGCGGCGGTGCCGACGTTGAACACCGCGCAGCCCACATGGGCGGGCAGGCCGCCGGGGGGCACCTCGCGGCCGGTGAGGCGCTGGATGAGCTGCTTCTCAGCGCCCTGGGGATACCGGGTGCGCAGGGACTCCACATGCACGTCGGCGCGGGCCCCCACCAGGGCCTGGAGATGCTCAATGGCGTCGGGCTTATTGGCCTCCACGCCGATGGTGGCGCTCTGCAGCCCGAAGGCCTGCATCAGAATGCGCGCGCCGCCGATGACCCGCTCCCCCTGCTCCAGCATCAGCCGGTGGTCTGCGGTGATGTAGGGTTCGCACTCGGCGCCGTTAAGGATGAGGGTGTCCACCTTGCCGATGCCGGAACTGATCTTCACATGGGTGGGGAACCCGGCGCCGCCCATACCGGTAACGCCCGCTTCCTTGATGATCTCCACGATCTCATCCGCCGTCAGCTTGGAGTAGTCGGGATGGGGCGTCAGGTCGGAGCCGAAGGTATCCTGGAAATCGTTCTCGATGACCACGGACATGACCTTGTTCCCGCCGGGATAAGGCCGGGGCTCTACCGCCGTCACCGTCCCGGACACAGACGCATGGATGGGGGCGCCCAGACCGGCGATCTCGCCGATCTTCTGTCCTACCGTCACGTGGTCGCCCTTGGCCACCACGCTCTTGCAGGGCGCGCCGATGTGCATCGACATGGCGATGACGACCTGCTGGGGCGCGGCACCCAGGGGCGTCACTGCCTTGTGGCGTGTCGCCTCTTTCCGGTCATTGGGGTGCACGCCTCCATAAAAGCTTTGCTTCATAGGTCCACCTCGCAAATCAGGGCCCACACACGGGCCGTATTTTAGAGCCGTTTGACCGGTATTTCAAACAGAGTTATCATAACGCAGCGCACGCAAAATGTCCAGCAAAACCGTTCAGTTTAAGGTATTTTTCCACTATATTATCTACATTTCTCCCGATTTCGTTGTTAGCTCACACTAACTTCCGGCGCTCACAGCAAATTTCTTGCCATTGAGCGCCAGCCTCCTTGTTCAAAACGCAGAACCTTTGAAAACCGGCAGGTTTGGATTGACAAATTTCCGCCGGGGCGATATCATAACAAATAATATTTGGCAAAGAGCCATGATCGGGTCAGTACGGGCGGCGCGCAAGCGCAGAGAGGGAGCGGCTGGTGTAAGCTTCCGTGAGGCCGTCCGGAAGGTCGCCCGGGAGCGGGCCGGCTGAACCTGGCGCCTGTTTGGAACACGGGCCCGGCAGTAAACCGGCACGGGTCCCCTCCGTTATCGGGGCAACGAGTGCGCGGGGATTTCCTGCGAATTTAGGTGGTACCACGGAGTAGCGGCTTCGTCCTATGGGACGAAGCCGCTTTGTGTTTTTCCGAATTCCGGCCAAAGGAGGTCCTGAGCACCTATGAGAATGAAAACCGCCCAGATCCTGATGGAGTGCCTGCTGGAGCAGGGGGTCGATACGGTATTCGGCTACCCCGGCGGTACCATCCTGAATGTGTACGACGAGTTTGAGCTGCACGGTTATAAAAACAAGATCCGCCATATTCTGACCGCCCATGAGCAGGGGGCCTCCCATGCCGCCGACGGCTACGCCCGTTCCACCGGCAAGGTGGGGGTATGCTTCTCCACCTCCGGGCCCGGGGCCACCAATCTGACCACTGGCATCGCCACCGCCTATTACGACTCTTCCCCCGTGGTGTTCATCACCTGCAACGTCAGCGAGAATCTGATCGGCAAGGACTCCTTTCAGGAGGTGGACATCACCGGCATTTCCATGCCCATCACCAAGTGCAACTACCTGGTGCGGGACCCGGAGGCCCTGGCGGACGTGATGCGGGAGGCCTTTGCCATCGCCCGCTCCGGCCGCCCCGGTCCGGTGCTCATCGACATTGCCAAAAATGTCACCGCCGCCGAGGCGGATTACACCCCCCTGCCTCTGGAGCAGCACGCTTCCCAGGGCCGGCTGGGGGCTATGCTCCGCCGGGCCAGCCACGACCTGAAGACGCCGGAACCGGACGCGGGCGATATCCAGACCCTGCTGGACCTGATCGAGACCGCCCGGATGCCTCTGGTGCTGGTGGGCGGCGGCGTCATCCGCTCCAAGGGCGCGGTGCCGGAGTTCCGCAGATTTGTGGAACGGCTGGGCGCCCCGGTGGCCTCCACCATCATGGGCGGCGGCGCGCTGCCGGGCAGCCATCCGCTGTTTACCGGCATGATCGGCATGCACGGCTCCCACGCCTCCAATTACGCCGTGGACCAGTGCGATCTGCTCATCGCCATCGGCTGCCGGTTCTCCGACCGGGTGGCCACCGATCCGGCCACATTTGCCAGGGGGGCCAAGATCGTCCACATCGACATCGACCGGGCGGAGATCGACAAGAATGTACGCACCGATCACCATATTATCGGGGACGCCCGGCGGGTGCTGGAGCTGCTCAATGAGCGCCTGCCCCAGCACGCATACCCCACCTGGAAGGAATGGGTCTTCTCCCATTCGGAAGTCCCCCTCAAGCGGGACGACATTCTTCACCCCCACGAGATCCTGGAGACCGTTCAGGACGTGACGGACGGGGACGCCATCATCGTCACCGACGTGGGCCAGCATCAGATGTGGTGCGCCCAGTACTACCACTTCTCCCGTCCCGGGCAGTTCATCACCTCCGGCGGGTTCGGCACCATGGGCTTCGGCCTGGGCGCCGCTATGGGCGCCGCCGTGGGCAACCCCGGCAAGGTAGTGGTCCACTGCACCGGCGACGGCTGCTTCCGCATGAACTGCCACGAGCTGTGCACCGAAGAGCACTACGGCATCCCGGTGATCACCGTTATCTTCAATAACCGCACCTTGGGCATGGTCCGCCAGTGGCAGAACCTCATTTACAAAAAGCGTTTCTCCCAGACCGATCTGGATCGGGGCCCCGATTTCATCAAGCTGGCCGAGGCCTACGGTATTCCCGGGGAACGCGCCGCCGACCAGGCCCAGTTTGAGGCTGCCTTCCGCCGGGCGGTCGCCTGCGGAACCTCTTATGTGATCGAGTGCGCCATCGACAAGGACGCCATGGTCCACCCCATGGTCTCCGCCGGCACGCCGGTCACCGACTTTATTCTGGATTAAGGGGGCGACGATATGAACGACGCCAACGCAGTCAAGCGCCACACCCTCTCCGTACTGGTGGAGAACGCCGCAGGCGTGCTCTCTCAGGTCTCCCGGCTCTTCTCCCGGAAGGGCTACAACATCGAATCCCTGGCCGTGGGCACCACCGACGATCCGGCGATCTCCCGCATCACCATTGAAGTGCTGGCCGACAACGCCATGATCGAGCAGATCATGAATCAGCTGCGCAAGCAGTTTCCCGTCTACTCCGTGCAGGAGCTGCTGCCGGAGCGGTCCATCCGCCGGGAACTGGTCATGTTCAAGGTCCGGGCCGAGACCCCGGACATTCGCAATGAGATCATTCAGATCGCCAACATCTTCCGCGCCTCCATCATCGATGTATCCCTCAAGTCCCTCACGCTGGCCCTCATCGGCGACGAGACCAAGGCCGAGGCCATGCAGCGCCTGCTGGAGGCCTTCGGTATCCTCGAACTGGTGCGCACCGGCATGGTGGCGCTGGAGCGGGGCGCCTATACGATCAGCGACGAGAACAAGGAGCAGGCGGAATTTAATTTGGGAAAGAATTTCCTGTAAGATTGTATCACAGTTATCATTCTTTTTCCCTTCTCCGTGTTATTATGAACCACAAGTATCCTATTTCTATTAAGGAGTGTATCATCATGGCAAAGATGTACTATGAAAAGGACTGTGAGCTCAGCTATCTCAACGGCAAAAAGATCGCCATCATCGGCTATGGCTCCCAGGGTCACGCCCATGCCCTCAACCTGAAGGATTCCGGCTGCGACGTGTGCGTGGGTCTGCGGGAGGGCTCCAAGCGCTGGAGCGAAGCGGAGAAGGCCGGCCTGGCGGTCAAGACCGTTCCCGAGGCCGCCAAATGGGGCGACATCGTTATGATCCTCATCAACGACGAGGTCCAGGCGGACGTCTACAGGAAGGACATCGCTCCCTACATGACCGAAGGCAAGGCGTTGGCGTTTGCGCACGGTTTTAATATCCGCTATCAGCAGATCGTCCCGCCCGCCGGTGTGGACGTGTTCATGGCGGCCCCCAAGGGCCCCGGCCACACCGTTCGTTCCCAGTATGTGGCGGGCAAGGGCGTGCCCTGCCTGGTGGCGGTGGAGCAGAACGCCACCGGCAACGCCTATAAGATCGCCCTGGCTTACATTGCCGGCATCGGCGGCGCCCGCGCCGGCGTGATGGAGACCACCTTCCACGACGAGACGGAGACCGACCTGTTCGGCGAGCAGGCCGTGCTGTGCGGCGGCGTGGTGGACCTGATGAAGTGCGGCTTCGAGACCCTGGTGGAGGCCGGTTACGAGCCGGAGAACGCCTACTTTGAGTGCATCCACGAGATGAAGCTCATCATCGACCTGATCAACAAGGGCGGCGTGGCGGCCATGAACTACTCCATTTCCGACACCGCCGAGTACGGCGAGTACGTCTCCGGTCCCCGGGTTCTGCCCTATGAGGAGACCAAGAAGAACATGAAGGCGGTCCTCGCGGACATTCAGGACGGCACGTTCGCCGGCAAGTGGATCGCCGAGAACAAGAATGGCCGCACCTTCTTCAATTCCAAGCGCGCCAACCTGGCCAAGCATCCGATGGAGATCGTGGGCGCCGAGCTGCGCAAGAACATGATCTGGGGCGGCGACAAGGATCTGGACAGCGCCTCCAACTAAACCACGCTGCATAAAGCGGCCGCCCCATCCGGGACGGCCGCTTTCCTGCGTAATGGCCTGTGTCGATCCCCCACGGATTTCCTTTGCTCTGCAGCATTTCCCGCCACCCCCGTGCCAAACGCCGCCTGCCGCCTATTCGTATTTCTTTCCGGCAAAATAGGCGGGCAGGCAAAAGCCCAGGCAGGCAAAGAGGGTGAGCGGCAGCTCCGCGCTGAGCGCGTGCCCCGGCCAAAGCGTATGGACCGCCCACCACAGGGGCGGGAAGGCCACCTCCGTTCCCAGCAGCCACACCCGCATGGCGTTGAGCACATGGGGCCAGTTGCTGTTGTTGAAATGGACCCCCGGTAGGTTCATACGAAAGACCCCGTCCCCATAAAAGCTGATCTTGTTCTCATCATAATACCGGGGCAGGCTCTCCCGCGCCAAAAAGCACAGCCATGCTCCGAAGAGCACGCACAGCATGACTACCAGCAGCACCGTGCTCCCCATCTCTTCCCAGGAGAAGCCCATGGCCAGCAGCAGCGCCACCTCCCCCGCCGCCGCCAGGGCGCACAGCACCCAGGCCAGCCGCCACCCCTTCCGCCGCCGGGCACGAACGCGCTGTTCTCCGGCGGAGAGCCGCACGGCGGAGCTTACCAGCCGCTCCACCTCCCCGGCCTCCAGCGTCTCCCGCTCCTGGGTGCGCTGTCCCCGCAGAAGTTCGGTCACCGTCACGCCCAAAAGCTCGCTCAGCGGGGCGAGCAGCGCCACATCCGGCATGCTCAGGCCCCGCTCCCATTTGCTTACCGCCTTATCGGAAACAAACAGGCGCTGCGCCAGCT
>ERZ1673695.3298-NODE-3298-length-10047-cov-5.126201_pt1 | contig 10047 bp, 4 predicted proteins | sample MGYA00580225_ERZ1673695 | MGnify/ENA primary metagenome ERZ1673695 (study PRJEB41218, sample SAMN15661739) | gut metagenome | host: Homo sapiens | place: Canada: London | collected 2015-08-20/2019-03-30 | study: EMG produced TPA metagenomics assembly of...
GCAGGGAATTGCCGACTATGAGGTTTGTGACGAGCTCGCGCATTTTGGAGTTTGGCAGGGCTTCGTAGTAGTACGCCAGCCCGTCGAGCTTGCGCTCGGCGGCGAATTTTTCGAGCGCAACCGCCGCCCTCGCCGCCACGTCGAGATCCCTGTCGGTGAGCTTTTGGGTGACGGGGTCGGAGACCGGATCGGGCGTGTCGAAGAATGAGAGAATCCGCTTCTTCATTGCCTCAACCGCTTCCTTGTCGTCCTCCAAATAGTGTTTGAGGATTTCGTCGGGCTCGCAGAGGGCGACGTGGCAGCCGAAGGCGGCGGCGACGGCGGTGGGGTCGGTCTGCATGTCGTACATCGCTTCCAGTACATGTCCCATCAGCCCTATCCGCGCGTTGCGCAGGTCGTGCAGGACTTTTGCGACGGAGCACCATTTGGCGATTTCCGCGTCCGCGAGCTTGTCGCCCTGCCGCATTCCGATTATGATGTCGTCCACGGGGTTGCCCATGCGGATCGCCACGTCCGCAAATTCCGGAACCGCGCAGAGGTCGTCGTTGCAGAGCTGTATGAAGGTCGTCGCCTTTTCGTATGGCATCGCGCTCTCCGGTTGGAGGGCGACGAGCACTATCGGTACGCTCATTTCGCGCGCGACCGCCGCGAACGTCGCGGAAGTGGCGTAGGTCACCATGTCGACAAATAGCAGGTCGAGGTTTGCCCGCTTCATTTCGTCGAGCGCCTTGCGCGCGCTTTCGGCGTTGTCCACCAGCCCGAACGAGACGGTTTCCACGCCGTTTGCCTTGACTTTCGCCTCGAACGTATCGAGCTTTTTGAGCATGACGTCGCGCAGGCCGTCGAACTGTTTCCAGTAGGTGTCGAGGCCCACGCCGACGATGCCGACTTTCGCGGTGAGCGGCTTGCGCCTCTCGACCGAATTTTGCGGTGCGGCGAACGCCCAGCCGCACAGGGCGAACGCGCATATCGTAAGGATTATTCTTCTCATAATTTTAAAATAAGCGGGTTGTAAAATGCTTTGAATAGTTAACGCACTAACTTGTCGCAGGTCAATATTTTTTATTTGAAAATTGGCGGGGCGCGATATTGCGCCGCGGATTTCCGCCCGCGGGGAAAGCGCGTCCGTACGTTTTGAGCGGGCGTTCGGAAGCTTGCGCCTTATGGGGAAAGCCCGGCGCCGCTTTGCCTGCGTTTTGGGCGGGAACGCAACTCGCGCTGAAATTTTTTGCTATAAAAATTTTTGCTGCATGGCGCGGAAAATTATTTTAACGCAATTTTCCGGCCGTGCGTGCGGGGGCGCGGGGCGGCCGCCGTTTTCGGGCATTGCGCAGGGCGGGAAGCGGTATTGCGAATTTGCGGCTTTGGCGCCGCATTCCGCGCGGGGCGATGCGCGGCGCGCGCGTCCGAATATTTTTTCGATATTTCCGGTTTTTATCCTTTGCGCCGAGGCGCGGTTTTGCTATGATTCTTCAAGTAATTCGGGCGCGCGCCCGAGGAAAACCAGGAGGAAATTTATGAAATTTGCGCTGTTGCATATTCTCGCGCTCGCCGCGTGCGCGTGCGCTTTCGGAAAACCGTACTACGTGTCGTCTTCGGGGGGCAGCGATTCCAACGACGGCTCGGAGGCCGCGCCGTTTAAGACGATAGCCGCCGCCCCGTCGGAAAACGCCGAGATTTTCTTGAAGCGCGGCGACGTGTTCTACGGCGCGATTTCCGGATTCAAAAACTGCAAAATCGGAGCCTACGGCGAGGGTGCAAAGCCCGTAATATGCGGCCTCAAAATCGTAAAGAATCCTGCGGCGTGGGAGAGGCTCGCCAACGACGTCTGGCGCATAGACCTCACGAAGCCCGAAAATTTCGATGGGTATTTCGCCGAGGGCAAGCGCAACAATATCGGCGCGGTCTACGACATGGCGAAAGACAAGGTTTACGGGCACCTCGTGACGAGATACAACGCGCTCAACGCCTACGGAGACTTCTGGGTGTCGGGCGAAGTGAGCAGGGTTAATGTCCAGGACAAGTCGGAAAACTTCCGCTACCTCTATTTCCGCTCCAAGGAAAATCCGTCGTCCGGCGGCGCGAAAATTGCGTTTTCGACGAGCGGCGTGGGGATCTCAAACCTCGAAAACTGCGAGGTCGATTCCGTCGCAGTAAAGGGTTTCGGCGTCCACGGCGTCGCCCGCGCGTGGGGCTGCAAGTTCAGGAACATGGACGTGGACCTCATTGGGGGGTCGGTGCAGCTCGGCTATCCGCACTGGGTGAGGCTCGGCAACGGTTTCGAGTTCTGGGTTTCGGACAAGAGGCCGTGCTCAAACAACCTTGTCGAGGGCTGCACGGTTTCGCGCACGTACGATTGCGGAGCGACCATACAGGGGATAGGCGACGGCGACATGCTGATAGAAAACGTGAAATTTGTCGGCAATACCTTCATCAGGTGCCGCCAGGCTTTCGAGCACTTTGTGCGCTCCCGCAAGGGAACCGCCAAATATTCGGACTGCGAATTTTTCTCAAACAGGAGCTTTGAAGCGGGCGAAAACGAATTTTCCACGCCCGAAGCCAGGGACGCGGCGCTGCTTTCCTACGAGGGAAAGCCGGTGTCGGGGCTTCTGGTAAAGGACAATTTCTTTTGGGGGTCGAGCGTGTACAGCAACCAGACGCACACGGCGAAAATGGAGTCCAACACGTTTTACGTATTCGGCGACCAGTATTTGGTTTTCAACCGCAACAAGCCGGAAGCGGCGATATTCGCGGATTCCGAAAACGCCGTGGAAAAAATGCGCGCGTTTCTCGGCAACGATACGGACAAAATTTTCATAGCCGATAGGGGCGACTTCTCCCTGCGCGACAGGATAATTTCCGAGCGTTTCAAGGGTTCGGAGGCGGACATAAGGAGGATTTGCAAGATTCCCGAAAAATCCCTCCTCAAAAGCCTGCGCTTCTGGTAGCGGCGGCTGGGGGTCCGTGCGCGGTTTTCGCCGCGTGCCGAAGCCCGAAGTCCCGCAGACTCTTCCGATTCCGCGGTTTTTTTGTCTCCATTGCGCCTGCCGCGAAAATCGGCGGAGGAATCCGCAGCCGCCGCGCCGGCTTGTGGGGCGCGAGCGGAAGTGCGCCGCCTCAGTGTATTTGATGTTTTACTGCGGAGCGTTCGACGCTGCGGGAGTATCAGCAGATTTTGAGGAGAAAGCGGGCTTTGCCGCGGGAATTGTTCGGCGTTTTTTGCAGCGGGCGGCTTTCGGAAAGAAAGCGGAGATTCTTTACGGTTTGCGGATTGCCAGAGTTTTTGAGATGCCCGAAGCGGGCGTTATGTACGGAGTTTTGCAATAAATTTTAATATTATTTTATATAAGCATTAAATCAATAGTCAATCATAAAAATAAAGAAAACACTTAATAGCACTTGACAAATTTATTTGTACTGTACATTTAAACGTCCGTTTATTTTTTATATTGTTTTCTATTTTTTTACAGTTTTGCGTTCTTTTGATATAGCTGCGTTATTTGTTTATTCGGCAGTCAGTTAGCTATTTCGCATTTGCGCGCCTCCCGAAACGTTCCCGAATGTAAAAATAAACGGACGTTTTAAATTCGCCCGTTTGTCGGAAATCGTAACCATGATGAAAAAGGGAAAACTGATAAAGGCGTCGTTTTTGGCGCAATTATGCGTCGCTTCCGCATGCGCCGCGTTTGCCGCGCCGGATTCGTACAAAAATATCGGCGCGCCGGGCGTCGTAGTTGAAAATTCGCAACTCGACAAAAATACGGGCTATATCGTCTCCGCAGGCGGAGACGAGGCCGACAAAACAGTCGTTTCCGTGGATTCGTCGGGCAATGTGGCCATGAACGGCGGCATGTCCACGGGCGACACGTCGCGCGCGCAGTTTGAAGTGACGAATTCCACGGGAACCTCCAACGGCAAGGTAGGCATAACAAACGGCAAGTTTCAGGAAAATTCCCTCGAACGCCCGTATGCGAGCGTGCAGGGCGGTTTGGTTTCGGCTTCGGGCGCGGACTTGACGGTTGCCGACAGCAATTTCAAGGGCAATTCCACCGTCGGCGAATGGGGGCCCGGAGGCGTCCTCTACGCGGAGGGAGGCTCCAAGCTGGCAGTGCGCGGATCCTCGTTTGAATCCAACACGTCGTCCGGAACGAACGCGCCCGCGTCCGGAACGGGTTCCGCCGGCGCCGCCGTGACTGCCAGAAACTCCGAGATGACGGTTGCGGATTCGACGTTTGCCGGAAACAGGGCGGAAACTGTCGGGGAGGCTACCGACAGCGGCAAGTGGGCAAACTCGCAGGGCGGCGCGATATACTCCGCCGGCGCGGGGCAGAAGCTCTCGGTTTCAAACTCCGAATTTTCCGGCAATGTCGCCGAGGGCAACGGCGCCCAGGGCGGAGCCGTCGCGCTCTTCAACGGCGCGACTTCGACGCAGAACGTTATTTCCGGCTCCTCCTTTGAGGGCAACAGGGCGGTCAGCAAAAACGAGGCAAGCTCCGGCGGCGGCGCGATCTACGCTTCTGGCGAGAAGTGGGCGGCTGACAAGGCCGCCGCGAAACTTTCCGTGAGCGATTCCGCTTTCTCGGGCAATTCGGCGGAGGGCTCCGGCGCGTTCGGCGGGGGCATAGCATTCGCGGGCGTGATTGACGGGGACGCGGGAATCGCGCGCAACGCCAACAGCCTTTCGCTCAAAAACGGGACTTTCACGGACAATTCGGCGGTCGGGAGCGGATACGCCCGCGGCGGCGCGCTCTATCTGGTCGGCTCCAATTATAGCGCCAGCGGGACTTCGCTCTTTGAGGGCAACAGGGCGGAATCTTCCGAAGGAAGCGCGCAGGGCGGCGCGATGTACGCCGACAACGCCTACTCCACGAACATAAACGCCCAGACATTCAGGGGCAATTCGGCGGAGGGCGCGTCCGCCGAGGGAGGCGCCGCATATATAAACAACAGCGGCCACATGTGGTTCAGGGGCGATACGTCATTTGAAAACAACAGCGTAGTCGCCTCGGGCGAAGGCAGGGGCGGCGCGCTCTCCGTTAGAAACGACAACGGGGGCCAGACCGTAATCAACAAGGACGGCTCCGGCTCGACTTCAGCGGTGTTCTCGGGCAATTCCGTGACGGCCGCGGTCGGCAAGGGCGGTGCGGTCTACTCCGAAAACGCCGCCATGCAGTTTGTGGACGCGGTTTTCACCGGCAACAGGGTTGTCGCCTCGGAAGACGGCAAGGGCGGCGCGATTTACGCGGAGGGCAAATCCGTGAGCCTTACTTACAATAAAGACGCGGTTATGTCCGGCAACCGAGTTCTGGTAGGATCGGAGGCGTCCGACGCGGGAGGAGGCTTTGCCTACATCGGCGACAAGGGCGGCGTGTCCGTCAATGTCAAAGGCGGCGCCGCCGTCACAATCGGCGACGGAACCGCCGGAAGCGACTCTATCGCAAGCGGCGGAAACGGCTCCTTCTCCAAGTCCGGCGACGGCGTCCTAACCGTAAATTCCTCGATGGAATATATGGCGGGTTCGGCGGTTTCCGCATCGGGCGGGACGCTGAACATAAACAATACGCTCGGCTCAAAATTGCTTTCCGCGAGCAATTCTGCGGTTGTCAACGTCGATAAGTTTGTCGGCGAAACCGTGAACGCCAACGGGTCGTCCTCGATAAACATAGGCGAATTCCGCTGGGAGGGACAGGAGAGGGCGTCCGGCGTCGCGTGGGGCGGAACCGGAAGCGTCGCAATAGACAGCTTCAATGTCGTCGGCAACGATTCCTCCGCGCGCTTCTTCCAAATCGGCAACTCGAATCTGCACATAAAAAGCGGGGAAATTTCCGGCAACTCCGTCGCGCAGGGCGGATACATACAGGGCGGGCTTTTCTTTCTCGCCCAGGGAAGGGGCGCCGAGAGGGTCTTTGAAAATCTCGACGTATCGGACAACAAGGTTGTCATCGACAATGGAGCAATGCAGGGCGGCGCGATAAAGGCCTACGAGTCCTCCGCAACTTTCAAAAATTTCTCCGCAACGGGCAATTATTTCAAAACGGGCGCGCTGCTGCCGAATTATGAAGTCGAGGGCGGCGTCATGCTCGTGGCGGACTCCGACGTTGACATCGACGGCGCCGCGTTCGAGGGCAATTCCGTCGTCAAGGGCAAAGGCGGCGCGATAGCCGTGACCCGCAACGTCAAGACGGGCTCAACCCTCTCGGTGAAGGACTCGAAATTTAAGGGCAACTCGGCGGATTCCGGCGGCGCGGTCGCGATATACCACCACTCGCAGGACGACAAATCCCTCGCGTCTTCGGCGGTTATGGCGAACGTTGAATTTTCCGGCAACAGCGCGGCAAACCAGGGGGGCGCGATATACATAAGGGACAACGCCTCCCTCCAAATAGTCGCCGACAAAGACGTTTTGCATTCCGGCAACACGGCGTCGTCCGGCGGCTTCATGTACATCGGCTCCGCCTCCAATCCGTCGTCTGTGACGTTTACCGCAAACGATGGCGCGACGGTGACGATAGGAAGCTCCGGCATGGACAAGTCCGACAAGTCGCTCGACTCCATCGCGAGTTTCGACGAAAAGCAGAGCATAGCCAAAAACGGCGCCGGCGTGCTCACGGTTAATTCCTCGATGGCGGATTACAAAGGGTCGCTCTCCGTAACCGGCGGCTCGATGTCAGTCAACAACACGCTCGGCTCCGAGAGGGTCTCGGTCGAAAACGGGGCGTCGCTTTCGATAGACGCGCTCGACGTCGACGTATCCTCCGCCCGCGACCGGCTCCGCATAGCCTCCGCCTCCGGCGAGGGGAGCTCGCTCAAAATCGGCGGCGTCAATGTCGGAATATCCTCCAAAATTACGGCGCAGGTTCCCGAGACTCTCGCGCCTTATTCCGAGGCGGTTCACGTCGTTGATGTTGCCGATTCGGCGAGAGTGGAAACGGGGGATATCAACCTCAACGTGTCGGGCGCCAATGCGTCCGTCGAAAATAAAATAACCACTATATTTTCGACGGGCGGCGAGGCCGTCGTAACCGGAGACATCAACGTGACCGTGGAAAACGGCGCCTCCGTAAAGGCGATATACGCCGGCGGCTACAATTACGGCAACGCGCGCGTCAACGGCGACATCAACACGGTAGTGCGCGATTCCTCCGCAACTTCCATTGTGGCGGCGGGCGGAGTGCAGGGCAACTCCGGCGGGGCGTCGGGCATCTCGTACGGCAACGCTACGGTTTTAGTTGAAAACTCGTCGGTCGGCGACATTTACGGCGCGTACCTCTACAACGGCGAGGCGTACAAGCAGGGCGCCAGCGTTTCGGCTTCCGGCAATTCGATAAAAATCTCCGTCTCCGGAAGCTCTGCGGGTTCGATATACGCGGGCGGCTACGCCTACGCGGACTCCGCCAGCGGGTTCGTTGCGGATTCCAAAGTTTCGGACGTGTCGGTGACGCTCTCCAATGCCGAAGTTGCGGGCGACGTTTACGGCGGTCTATACGCCGAAGACGGGGCTTCGGGAACCGTGGGCAATGTTAGGCTGGCGGTTTCCGGCGGCAGCATATCCGGCGACATTTACGCAGGCGGCTACGGGGCTGGCTCCGTGGTCGGCGGCGACGCGGAAGTCGTGTTCTCGGGTTCTTCGAAATTCGCGGGCACGGTGTACGGCGGAGGCGCGGGCGGCGCGTCCGTCAACGGGCAGAGCAGAGTGGTGTTCGGTTCGGACGGCGCGGCCTATCGCGGGGTGTTCATGGGCGGCATCTCCGGCGCGGACGCGGTGGAGATTTCAGCCGGCAGTTCCGTGTTCTTCGCCAACTCCTTCGATGTCGAAAAACTTTCGGTGGATTCGTCTTCGACCGTGTACCTCGCGGACGGCACGGCTTTCGGGGAACTCTCCATTGTTTTCGGCGACGAAACGTTCTCGCAGGGCGCCAATTTCGAGTTCGATATGTCGGGCGTCTTTACCGACGAGTCCGTGGTTGTCAGCGCGCTCGACAGCGGCGCTTTGCTCACGGTGCTTGACGCGGCGGGGCGCGAATGGCGCGCCGCATACGACGGCGCGGCGTCCGTCATAAGCATCGGCGGGCAGATTCCCGAACCTTCCGTCTATGCGGCGATCCTCGGGGCGCTTTCGCTCGCCGCCGCTGCGGTTCGCAGGCGCGGAAATCCCAATAGATGACAACGCGGGGCGGCGGATCTCTTACCCCGCCGCCCCTTTTTTTTAATGTGGAATTTTATGGACGAGGATATTTTTGAAGATTTCGATCTCCTGCGGATTTTGTTTTTGCCCGAAGTTGCGGTTCCAATGCTGCTGGTTCTGTCGGCGGTATTCCTAATGCGGCGGTTTTACGTGCTGAACTACCGTTCCGACGATATGCGCAAATTCATAGCCGCCGGCGGAAACAAGCTCGACGATGAGGAATTCCGGCGGTTTGTCCGCATGCGGCGCCTGTTCGGGAACGCGCTGATAATATCGTCGCTCACGGCGGTTGCCGCGGCGTACGCGGCCTTTTGCGCGTTTTTTGTATTCTGAACTTCGGCGCATGCATCGGGCGGCGGTAAAATTCTCCGCCGTTTTTTTGCGCCCGCTTATTTTTTCAGAGCACGCTTACGCCCGCATTGCGGAGCTTTTCGAGAAATTCCGGGTCGGCGGCGGAATCGGTGATTACCGTGTCTATCGAATTGAGGTCGCAGAAGAATCTCAAACTGCGCACCCCGAGCTTGGAGGAGTCGCAGAGCAGGATTTTCTCGCGGCACACGGACAGGGAATTTTCCTTAAATTCGGCGTGGATTTCGGCAACTTCGCTTGCGCCGCGTTCGAGGTCGAGCCCGTTGCACGAGAAAAACGCCTTGTCTATCGAAAATCTCTTCATGAGCGACAGCGCGGAGATGCCGCAATAGCTGTGGCTTACCCTGTCGAGCTTGCCGCCCGTAGTTATGACGTCCACATTGTCTTTTGCCATGAGAGGCACCACGCAGTCGTGGGCGTTCGTAATAACCGTGATTCCGATATCCGGAAGCGACTCCGCGAATGTCAGCACCGTGGAGCTTGCGTCGAGAAATATCGTGTCGGATTCCCCGACGAGCGCCGCCGCCTTTTTTGCTATTTCCTGTTTTGCGGCGCGGTTTTCGCCCAGCCGTTTTTGGAGGGGGAGTTCCGACGAACGCTTTTCGATTCTGAGGGCTCCGCCGTGCGTGCGTATGAGCTTGTTTTCGGCGTCGAGGGTTTCGAGGTCGCGGCGGATTGTTTCGTCCGTCACTTCAAAGTATTTTGCGAGTTCTATGGTTCTTAGGCTCGGAGAATTTTCGAGCATGTTGAGAATCAGTCGTTGTCTTTGGCGGGCTAACATAATATACTTATTGTCAATTTGGAATAATTGGCGTCAAGAGAATTATCGGCGTATGCGAATCTCCCGTGGCGCAGTGCGCCCGTATCTTTCGGCCGTCGAGGTGCACAAAGCGCAACGTATGCGAATCTCCCGTGCCTCAGAACGCCCGTATCTGCGGGCGCGCATTTTTTTGCTTTGTCCGTCCTGAAACTTCAAATGCGGGATTTTGATTACATTTTTTGTTCAGATGTACAAAAATGTAGTTTTATCGCTTTTGGGAGAATTTTTGCCTCTAAAAAACTTTCTTGAAGCCTGAAAATATGTACAAAAATGTAATAAATGCGCGTTTTTGGGGAATCTTTGTTGACGGAAATTCGGATTTGTTCCACTTTTGCGCCATTGTTTTATTTAAATCAACCAATAAAAAGGAATATTCAAATGAGCAAGTATGTGCAGAAAGTCCTCGAAGGCCTTAAAGCCAAACAGCCCTGGGAAAAAGAATTTCTCCAGGCGGCCGAAGAGGTCCTCTCGTCCCTGACGACGGTTCTCGACTCCAATCCCGTATACGAAAAGGAAAAGATTCTCGAAAGAATGGTCGTTCCGGAAAGGATCATTCTCTTCCAGGTTCCGTGGGCCGACGACAAGGGTGAAATCCATGTCAACCAGGGCTACCGCGTCCAGTTCAACAGCGCCATCGGCCCCTACAAGGGCGGCCTGCGCTTCCATCCCTCTG
>ERZ1673695.3303-NODE-3303-length-10030-cov-10.960201_pt1 | contig 10030 bp, 4 predicted proteins | sample MGYA00580225_ERZ1673695 | MGnify/ENA primary metagenome ERZ1673695 (study PRJEB41218, sample SAMN15661739) | gut metagenome | host: Homo sapiens | place: Canada: London | collected 2015-08-20/2019-03-30 | study: EMG produced TPA metagenomics assembly of...
ACGCGGATATCGCCGATGCTCTGGGGCGGGATGGTGAGCGGGTCCGCGTCCAGCAGGGTAAAGTCCGCCCTCTTGCCGGGCGCGAGGGTGCCTCGTGTCTTTTCATCAAAGCCCAGCCAGGCGGCGTTGCGCGTGCGCATGAGCAGGGCTTCATAGGGCGTGAGCCGCTGGGCGGGGTTGGGATGATTGACCGCCAGGTGCATGCCGCGGATGGGGTTGGGGCGGGTGCAGGGCGCGTCCGACCCGTCGGCGATGACGATGCCCCGGTCCCACATGGATCGAAGCGGGTTGAGATCGTCGGCGCGGTCGCCCAGGATGGCGCGGAGGTAGCGGTCCGGCTCCTGCGCCCAGTCGATGAAGGGCGCCTGCACCTCCAGGCACAGGCCCAGCTTTGCGATTCGGTCCAGCTGCGCGGGCGAAACCATGCAGCAGTGAATCATGATGTGCCGGTGGTCCGGGCGGGGCAAATCGGCCAGCGCCGCCTCGTAGGCGGTGATGCACTGCTCCACCGCCGCGTCGCCGATGGCGTGCATGGTGATCTGCAAGCCTGCGCGGTTGGCGGCGATGGCAAAGGCGTTGACCTGCTCCTGCGTGTAGTTGAGCACGCCGCGGTTGTCCGGGTTGTTTGTGTAGGGCATGAGCAGCGCCGCGTCCTCGGAGCCAAAGCATCCGTCCAGCGCCAGCTCAAAGCAGCCGCCGATGCGCTTCATGCGGCGCTTTTGCACCTTGGCAACGTCCATGGTCTGGAAGAAGATGCGGAAGGTCTGCGGCAGGCCGCCCTCCAGCATGCGCAGCATATCCACGTCCATGTCGCGCGGATAGCCCACGCCTTCGACCGCGTGCACCAGGCCGATGCCCGCGGCGGTCAGCGCCGAGGCGCCCTTGGCCAGCCCGCCGATGATGCTCAGGGGGCTGAGCCTGGCCGTGACCTCGTTCACGCCGTTGTAAAAGGCGTTCTGGTACAGCCAGCCGTCCTCGTGGAAACCGGGATCGCCCGTCACCTTCGGGCTGAAGAAGGCCATCATGGCCGAGTTGCACACGGCGGCATGCCCGTCGTACTTGACGATGATGAGCGGCCGCGCGGCCCAGCGGTCCAGGTCCTCGCGGGCGGGCAGGCGGCCCTCCCGCACCAGGTGGCCGCACGCGCCGAAACCGATGAGCAGCTTTTCCCGCGGATGCGCCTCGGCGTAGGTGCGCACGATGGCCGCCGCCTCGGCAAAGCTGTGGGCGTCGGAGATGTTGAAGGTATTCTCAAACATGGAGAAGCTCTCAAAGTGCATGTGCGTATCGCCAAAGGCGGGCACCGCTACCGCGCCGTTCAGGTCCACACGTGGCAGGGAAGCATACTCGGCGGGCAGGTCATTCCCCAGCCACAGGATGCGGCCATCCGAACCTACGGCCATTCTGGGAAAGACCTCACCCTCGGCTTCGCAGGTGATAAAGCGGGCATTTTCAAAGACCGGCATGGAACACCCTCCTTTTTTACGGCGTTGAAAGCTGCTATCAGCATAGCACGTTATGGTACATTCGTCAAAGGGGGATTGGCAGCGGATACCGCAAAGCATAGGAAATACCGGCGCTATGCAAGCTGTCCGGGCAGCTTGAGCCGCTGCTTGGGCGGAAAGGACGCGTCAAAGCGCAGCGCCTCCGCCTCGTCCACCAGGTAGCCCTCCGGCGTGCGGTATGCGCCGGAGATGCCTTGGAGATACCCCGGCACAAGCTCCTTGAGCAAAAAATAGGGCGGAGCATCGGGCTCGTCGTTGTAGCGGATGCCGGTTCCGGCGGCGGGCACAAAGCCGGACTTCCCATAAAAGGCCGGGTTGCCCTCGATGCATACCGCCTTTGCCCCAAGTGCCGCCGCCCGCGCCAGCGAATCCTCCAGCAGGGCCTTGCCCAGGCCGCGCCGCTGATATTCGGGCAAGATGCTGATGGGGCCGAAGGTCATCACGGGCAGGAGCGGCCCGCTGTCGGAATGGATGGCGGCATGCACGTACATGATGTGCCCCACGAGCTGGCCGCCCATTTCCAGCACCAGGTCCAATTCCGGCACAAAGCCTTTCCGGCCGCGGTAGCGGTGCACCAGATAATGTTCCAGACAGCCGGGACGGTATACGTTCCAGAAGGCCTCCCGCGTGAGGGCTTCCACTGCGCGGTAATCGGCCGGGGTTTCGGGACGGATAAGGAAATCTGCCATGTTCGTTGCCTCCGTTCGGATGTTTTCAGTCGGGGCGGGCCTGCGGTTCCCCCACAGGGATGTCAATGCGGGTCAGGTATTCGCTGTCGCTGCGGGCGGTCATGCTGTCCAGCACGCAGGTTTCGTAGGAGGCATCCATCGGGGAAAGGGTCCGCTGCGCTATGGCGCGCAGCATGAGGCGGTAGGTGTCGCCCGTCTGACTGTAGGGGCCCGCGTGCAGGCAGCGCGCGTACAGCCCCGCCGGGCGCGGACGGCACAGGCGCGTCCGGACGGCCCGGTGCAGCGGAAAAAACACCTCGCACACCTCGGTGAAACGCCCTTCGGCCATGGCTTCCCGGCTCACGCGCGTGCCCATCTGGTACAGATAGGGCAGCTGGCGGTCGTGCGCCAGACGCAGAAGCGACTTAAGGGCAATGTCCGTCTCAAGCGTGCCGCCCGGTGGCGCGACCGGTCGCGCTGCGACCCATCCTTCCGGCAGGGTTTCAAAGCGCACCTCGCCGGGCGTTTCCAGCCGTTCCAGCTCGCCGATTTTTACATTCAGGCGGGTGAGCGCGGCGGACAGGCGGCGCTGGCGGGCGGCGAGCGCCTCGCGCTGACGGCGCAGGACGGCCAGCGCATCGGACGGCCCCGAAAGGGACAGAAACGCGCGGATCTCCTTCAGGCTCAGCCCCATGTCCTTAAGAATCAGGATGTGGTCCAGCATTTCCAGCTGGTCCGCGCCATAGTAGCGGTAGCCGTTGTATGGGTCCTTTTCATTGGGCGAAAACACGCCCGTACGGTCGTAAAAAATCAGCGTCTGCTTGGAAATGCCGTTGAGGCGCGCCAGCTCGCCGGTGGTGAAACGGGGCTTCATGACGGACCTCCTTCCGCTCAAAAGGGGGGTTGACAATATTGTTACTATATCCTTTATGATAAGTCCTGTCAATGAAACCCTATTGGATTTGGAAAGGATGGATTCCATGAACATCCGCCGGGAGACGGCCCGGTATGCCACGCTGGCGCTGGGAGCGGCCATACTGGCCTTCGGACTGTATAACGTGCACAGCCAGAGCCACATCACCGAGGGCGGCGTGCTGGGCATGACGCTGCTGCTGGAGCACTGGCTGGGCATTTCGCCCGCCGTGTCGGAGGTGGCGCTGGACGTGATCTGCTATGCGCTGGGCCTGCGCTATCTGGGCAGGGCGTTCCTTCCCCACGCGCTGGCGGCCACCGGCTGTTTCGCCCTGTTCTATGCGGTGAACGAGAGAGTCGGTTACACGCTGCCCGATTTGGGCGGCATGCCCCTTGTGGCCGCGGTGGTGGGCGGCGTGTTTGTAGGCGTGGGCGTAGGTCTGGTGGTACGCGCGGGCGGCGCGGCGGGCGGCGACGACGCGCTGGCGCTGGTTCTCTCCAAAAAGCTGGGCTGGAAGCTTCCCACAGCGTACCTTGCGACGGATTTGACGGTGCTGCTGCTGTCGCTCAGCTATATCCCGCTGCTGAAGATTGCGTGTTCGCTGGTGACGGTGACGATCTCTTCGTTCTTGATCGGCCGGCTGGAGCAAAAGGGAAAGAGCGCAGCGAGGTAAAACGGGCGGCCGCCCCTCTGGCGCGGCCGGCCGTTTTGCGGTATAATGACACGGTTCCCCACCAAACTGTCGGCGCGCCGCGCCAAAAGGAGCTACGCATGAAGATATCCAAGCAGGATGCGCTCACCTGGTTCCGCTTTTTTGCCGAGCTGCCGGAGGACGAGGACCTTTTGCCCCGGCAGCAGGAGATTGCCTGGGCGGTGTTTTCCCAGATCGAGGAGGCCGTAGACGAGCGCTTCCGGCGGCTGAAGGCGGAGATCCGGGGGCTGAAGACCATCGGCGGGCGCACCTTTTTCGTCGGCGACGAGCAGCGGTTTTCCGTCGGATGCCGCTCCTGCCTCACGGGCACGGGTCTGAGCGCCGTGCGCAAGACCAACAAATGCAACCTGCAATGCAAATTCTGCTACGACTATGGCGTGATGGACCAGCTTCCGCCCGTGGGCGAGGGCATGTGGGAAATCGGCGGCACGAAGTTCCGGGCGGAGGATATTGACCTGCTTCTCTCCATCCAGCAGAAGCCCACCGGTATTTCGTACGTGTATCTGGAGCCGTTCATGGAGATCGAGGAATATGGCCCCATCATCCGCCGCTTCCATGAGGCGGGCGTGCATCAGCACATGTACACCAACGGCACGCTGGCCAACGAGCACAACCTTTCCGAACTGGGCCGCGCCGGCCTGAACGAGCTGCGCTTCAACCTGGGCGCGTCCGGCTGCGCGGACGGCGTGATCGAGGCCATGCGCATCGCCAAGCGACATATCCCCTTCGTGGGCGTGGAAACCCCCATGACCCCGGAGCTCTACAAAACCTTCCTGCGCAAGAAGGACGACATCCTCTCCACGGGCATCGACTTCATCAACCTGGCGGAGCTGCACCTCAATCCCAACAACCTCGGCAACTACTGGGGCGAGAATCTCTATCTGTGCCGCCGGGGCTATGTATCGCCCGTGTGGAGCCGGGAGCTGACGCTCAAGCTGATGAAGCAGGCGGATGAGGAAGGCTGGGCCCCCGTCGTGCATGACTGCTCCAACCATACCAAATTCGCCCGCGACCTCAACCTGCGCGCCAGGGAAGGCGGCTGGTTCGGGGCCAGCAGCTATGGCTGCGAATTCGACCGCCTGCCCTATGAGGCGTTTTTGCCCATTCTGAGCGATCCGGATTTTGTATTCCTCAAGGAGGAACCCCTGCCCGACGGATACCGTCCGGGAGATCTGGTGCTGTAAGCCGGTCTGCGAAACAGGAGGCGCGCGCCGCGATCGCGGCGCGCGCCTCCTGTTTCGCAGACCGGCTTACAGCACCAGATCTCCCGGACGGTATCCGTCGGGCAGGGGTTCCTCCTTGAGGAATACAAAATCCGGATCGCTCAGAATGGGCAAAAACGCCTCATAGGGCAGGCGGTCGAATTCGCAGCCATAGCTGCTGGCCCCGAACCAGCCGCCTTCCCTGGCGCGCAGGTTGAGGTCGCGGGCGAATTTGGTATGGTTGGAGCAGTCATGCACGACGGGGGCCCAGCCTTCCTCATCCGCCTGCTTCATCAGCTTGAGCGTCAGCTCCCGGCTCCACACGGGCGATACATAGCCCCGGCGGCACAGATAGAGATTCTCGCCCCAGTAGTTGCCGAGGTTGTTGGGATTGAGGTGCAGCTCCGCCAGGTTGATGAAGTCGATGCCCGTGGAGAGGATGTCGTCCTTCTTGCGCAGGAAGGTTTTGTAGAGCTCCGGGGTCATGGGGGTTTCCACGCCCACGAAGGGGATATGTCGCTTGGCGATGCGCATGGCCTCGATCACGCCGTCCGCGCAGCCGGACGCGCCCAGGTTGAAGCGCAGCTCGTTCAGGCCGGCGCGGCCCAGTTCGGAAAGGTTGTGCTCGTTGGCCAGCGTGCCGTTGGTGTACATGTGCTGATGCACGCCCGCCTCATGGAAGCGGCGGATGATGGGGCCATATTCCTCGATCTCCATGAACGGCTCCAGATACACGTACGAAATACCGGTGGGCTTCTGCTGGATGGAGAGAAGCAGGTCAATATCCTCCGCCCGGAACTTCGTGCCGCCGATTTCCCACATGCCCTCGCCCACGGGCGGAAGCTGGTCCATCACGCCATAGTCGTAGCAGAATTTGCATTGCAGGTTGCATTTGTTGGTCTTGCGCACGGCGCTCAGACCCGTGCCCGTGAGGCAGGAGCGGCATCCGACGGAAAACCGCTGCTCGTCGCCGACGAAAAAGGTGCGCCCGCCGATGGTCTTCAGCCCCCGGATCTCCGCCTTCAGCCGCCGGAAGCGCTCGTCTACGGCCTCCTCGATCTGGGAAAACACCGCCCAGGCAATCTCCTGCTGCCGGGGCAAAAGGTCCTCGTCCTCCGGCAGCTCGGCAAAAAAGCGGAACCAGGTGAGCGCATCCTGCTTGGATATCTTCATGCGTAGCTCCTTTTGGCGCGGCGCGCCGACAGTTTGGTGGGGAACCGTGTCATTATACCGCAAAACGGCCGGCCGCGCCAGAGGGGCGGCCGCCCGTTTTACCTCGCTGCGCTCTTTCCCTTTTGCTCCAGCCGGCCGATCAAGAACGAAGAGATCGTCACCGTCACCAGCGAACACGCAATCTTCAGCAGCGGGATATAGCTGAGCGACAGCAGCAGCACCGTCAAATCCGTCGCAAGGTACGCTGTGGGAAGCTTCCAGCCCAGCTTTTTGGAGAGAACCAGCGCCAGCGCGTCGTCGCCGCCCGCCGCGCCGCCCGCGCGTACCACCAGACCTACGCCCACGCCTACAAACACGCCGCCCACCACCGCGGCCACAAGGGGCATGCCGCCCAAATCGGGCAGCGTGTAACCGACTCTCTCGTTCACCGCATAGAACAGGGCGAAACAGCCGGTGGCCGCCAGCGCGTGGGGAAGGAACGCCCTGCCCAGATAGCGCAGGCCCAGCGCATAGCAGATCACGTCCAGCGCCACCTCCGACACGGCGGGCGAAATGCCCAGCCAGTGCTCCAGCAGCAGCGTCATGCCCAGCACGCCGCCCTCGGTGATGTGGCTCTGGCTGTGCACGTTATACAGTCCGAAGGCCAGTATGGCCGCTCCCAGCGCCAGCGTGGCATACCGGGCCGTCTCCCGGCGGATGTTCATGGAATCCATCCTTTCCAAATCCAATAGGGTTTCATTGACAGGACTTATCATAAAGGATATAGTAACAATATTGTCAACCCCCCTTTTGAGCGGAAGGAGGTCCGTCATGAAGCCCCGTTTCACCACCGGCGAGCTGGCGCGCCTCAACGGCATTTCCAAGCAGACGCTGATTTTTTACGACCGTACGGGCGTGTTTTCGCCCAATGAAAAGGACCCATACAACGGCTACCGCTACTATGGCGCGGACCAGCTGGAAATGCTGGACCACATCCTGATTCTTAAGGACATGGGGCTGAGCCTGAAGGAGATCCGCGCGTTTCTGTCCCTTTCGGGGCCGTCCGATGCGCTGGCCGTCCTGCGCCGTCAGCGCGAGGCGCTCGCCGCCCGCCAGCGCCGCCTGTCCGCCGCGCTCACCCGCCTGAATGTAAAAATCGGCGAGCTGGAACGGCTGGAAACGCCCGGCGAGGTGCGCTTTGAAACCCTGCCGGAAGGATGGGTCGCAGCGCGACCGGTCGCGCCACCGGGCGGCACGCTTGAGACGGACATTGCCCTTAAGTCGCTTCTGCGTCTGGCGCACGACCGCCAGCTGCCCTATCTGTACCAGATGGGCACGCGCGTGAGCCGGGAAGCCATGGCCGAAGGGCGTTTCACCGAGGTGTGCGAGGTGTTTTTTCCGCTGCACCGGGCCGTCCGGACGCGCCTGTGCCGTCCGCGCCCGGCGGGGCTGTACGCGCGCTGCCTGCACGCGGGCCCCTACAGTCAGACGGGCGACACCTACCGCCTCATGCTGCGCGCCATAGCGCAGCGGACCCTTTCCCCGATGGATGCCTCCTACGAAACCTGCGTGCTGGACAGCATGACCGCCCGCAGCGACAGCGAATACCTGACCCGCATTGACATCCCTGTGGGGGAACCGCAGGCCCGCCCCGACTGAAAACATCCGAACGGAGGCAACGAACATGGCAGATTTCCTTATCCGTCCCGAAACCCCGGCCGATTACCGCGCAGTGGAAGCCCTCACGCGGGAGGCCTTCTGGAACGTATACCGTCCCGGCTGTCTGGAACATTATCTGGTGCACCGCTACCGCGGCCGGAAAGGCTTTGTGCCGGAATTGGACCTGGTGCTGGAAATGGGCGGCCAGCTCGTGGGGCACATCATGTACGTGCATGCCGCCATCCATTCCGACAGCGGGCCGCTCCTGCCCGTGATGACCTTCGGCCCCATCAGCATCTTGCCCGAATATCAGCGGCGCGGCCTGGGCAAGGCCCTGCTGGAGGATTCGCTGGCGCGGGCGGCGGCACTTGGGGCAAAGGCGGTATGCATCGAGGGCAACCCGGCCTTTTATGGGAAGTCCGGCTTTGTGCCCGCCGCCGGAACCGGCATCCGCTACAACGACGAGCCCGATGCTCCGCCCTATTTTTTGCTCAAGGAGCTTGTGCCGGGGTATCTCCAAGGCATCTCCGGCGCATACCGCACGCCGGAGGGCTACCTGGTGGACGAGGCGGAGGCGCTGCGCTTTGACGCGTCCTTTCCGCCCAAGCAGCGGCTCAAGCTGCCCGGACAGCTTGCATAGCGCCGGTATTTCCTATGCTTTGCGGTATCCGCTGCCAATCCCCCTTTGACGAATGTACCATAACGTGCTATGCTGATAGCAGCTTTCAACGCCGTAAAAAAGGAGGGTGTTCCATGCCGGTCTTTGAAAATGCCCGCTTTATCACCTGCGAAGCCGAGGGTGAGGTCTTTCCCAGAATGGCCGTAGGTTCGGATGGCCGCATCCTGTGGCTGGGGAATGACCTGCCCGCCGAGTATGCTTCCCTGCCACGTGTGGACCTGAACGGCGCGGTAGCGGTGCCCGCCTTTGGCGATACGCACATGCACTTTGAGAGCTTCTCCATGTTTGAGAATACCTTCAACATCTCCGACGCCCACAGCTTTGCCGAGGCGGCGGCCATCGTGCGCACCTACGCCGAGGCGCATCCGCGGGAAAAGCTGCTCATCGGTTTCGGCGCGTGCGGCCACCTGGTGCGGGAGGGCCGCCTGCCCGCCCGCGAGGACCTGGACCGCTGGGCCGCGCGGCCGCTCATCATCGTCAAGTACGACGGGCATGCCGCCGTGTGCAACTCGGCCATGATGGCCTTCTTCAGCCCGAAGGTGACGGGCGATCCCGGTTTCCACGAGGACGGCTGGCTGTACCAGAACGCCTTTTACAACGGCGTGAACGAGGTCACGGCCAGGCTCAGCCCCCTGAGCATCATCGGCGGGCTGGCCAAGGGCGCCTCGGCGCTGACCGCCGCGGGCATCGGCCTGGTGCACGCGGTCGAAGGCGTGGGCTATCCGCGCGACATGGACGTGGATATGCTGCGCATGCTGGAGGGCGGCCTGCCGCAGACCTTCCGCATCTTCTTCCAGACCATGGACGTTGCCAAGGTGCAAAAGCGCCGCATGAAGCGCATCGGCGGCTGCTTTGAGCTGGCGCTGGACGGATGCTTTGGCTCCGAGGACGCGGCGCTGCTCATGCCCTACACAAACAACCCGGACAACCGCGGCGTGCTCAACTACACGCAGGAGCAGGTCAACGCCTTTGCCATCGCCGCCAACCGCGCAGGCTTGCAGATCACCATGCACGCCATCGGCGACGCGGCGGTGGAGCAGTGCATCACCGCCTACGAGGCGGCGCTGGCCGATTTGCCCCGCCCGGACCACCGGCACATCATGATTCACTGCTGCATGGTTTCGCCCGCGCAGCTGGACCGAATCGCAAAGCTGGGCCTGTGCCTGGAGGTGCAGGCGCCCTTCATCGACTGGGCGCAGGAGCCGGACCGCTACCTCCGCGCCATCCTGGGCGACCGCGCCGACGATCTCAACCCGCTTCGATCCATGTGGGACCGGGGCATCGTCATCGCCGACGGGTCGGACGCGCCCTGCACCCGCCCCAACCCCATCCGCGGCATGCACCTGGCGGTCAATCATCCCAACCCCGCCCAGCGGCTCACGCCCTATGAAGCCCTGCTCATGCGCACGCGCAACGCCGCCTGGCTGGGCTTTGATGAAAAGACACGAGGCACCCTCGCGCCCGGCAAGAGGGCGGACTTTACCCTGCTGGACGCGGACCCGCTCACCATCCCGCCCCAGAGCATCGGCGATATCCGCGT
>ERZ1673695.3320-NODE-3320-length-9958-cov-7.495203_pt1 | contig 9958 bp, 9 predicted proteins | sample MGYA00580225_ERZ1673695 | MGnify/ENA primary metagenome ERZ1673695 (study PRJEB41218, sample SAMN15661739) | gut metagenome | host: Homo sapiens | place: Canada: London | collected 2015-08-20/2019-03-30 | study: EMG produced TPA metagenomics assembly of PRJNA649273...
TGGAAAATCTAAAGCCTGTTTCACTTGGCATTATGCCTTTGTAAAAAATAGTTTGCTTTTTATTGTAAAATTGGATACAATATAAAAAAGACATTTGCACGGAGGACTCTATGGAATATATCGGCATCCAGAAGAAAAACGGCGGTGTGGTGGAAGCCCTGCAGCAGGCCATTTTATCTGGGCAGATCCCGGCGGGCACTGAAATGACCCAGAACGAACTGGCAGAGAGTCTCGGTGTCTCCCGGATGCCGGTGCGGGAGGCCTTGATGATCCTTGAATATCAGGGTCTTATCATCCGCCTGCCCAACAACCATGTAAAAGCTGCTGATTTGAACGAAGATGCATTGCGGCAGATTTTGGCGTTAGGTGCACAACTGGAACGGCAGGCGATGCGTGCGCTGCCGCAGGATGCGATGTTGGCAGGCGGTGAGATGCTGCAGCACCGTACCCTGCGGACCGTCCTGTCCTATCCGCTGCACCGCAAGCTGCTGGAGAGCATCCAGGAGACCTACATTGCCTTTGCCGTGAGCGCACGTCCTACGCCGGTGAACGACCGGCTTGCCCGCCTGCTGATGCTGGACCGTCAGGGCTCCCCTGATGTGCCGGATGCATGGAACGCCTATGAAGAAGAACTGCTGCATCTGATTTTAACGATAAGGAGTCAATATGCTGGGACTGAAACCCATTAAGCTGCTGCCTGCCCGCGAGCGGGTAGCTTCCGCTTTGCGGAAAGCCATTATCTCAAAAAGCATCCCGGAGGGTGCAGAACTCACGCTGGAAAACACCGCACAGGAACTGGGCGTGTCGGTCACGCCGGTGCGAGAGGCCTTTCAAATCCTTGCCCGTGACGGTCTGCTGGAAGTCAAGCAGAACAAGTGCGCCATTGTGCTGGGCGTAACGGAAAAAACGATTCGGGAGCACTACCAGCTGCGCGCTGCGCTGGAAGGCACCGCCTGTATGCTCTGCTGCCAGAACAATGCCGACCTGTCCAAGATCAAAAACTGCGTGGATACTGCAGAGGAGGCTCTTTCTCATCAGCAGGCCGGAAATTATACTGACTACAACCAGTCCTTCCATTTTGAGATCTGGGAAGCTTCCGGCAATGAAAAAATGCGCAATCTTCTCTCGGAGCTGTGGAACGGCCTGTCCATTGGCGTGGAGATGAGCGAGTTGGACTATGCCCTCAACTCCCAGAGCGAGCATAAAAAGATCTATGCAGCGCTGGAAGCACGGGATGCGATGGCCGCACGGGCTGAAATGGAAAAGCACATCCTGCGCAGCATGGACGATGCGCTGACCTATTATTTATAAGATCAAGGAGGACAAGACAGTGTATACCTGTGCGAACTGTACGGTTCTGGCCTGCGCCAACAACGAGCCGGAAAAGATGCCCAAAAACTGCCCTATGCGGAATGCTTCGGTGATGGAGGCCGCCCGCGCCGGCTACGATCTGCCCGAGAATCACGATTTCTACGTCAACTGTTCGGCCATTGAGGGGCTTGGCTACTGTCAATGGCCCCGCCTGAAGGAGACGGTGGAGTTCTGCAAGCGGATGGGCTACCACAAGCTGGGTCTTGCATTCTGCAAAGGTCTGCGGAAGGAAGCCCGCATCGTGGCCGACCTGCTCCGTGCGCAGGGGTTTGAGGTGGTGTCGGTCATCTGCAAGACCGGCGGCATCTCCAAAGAAGAAGTGGGCATCCCGGAAGAGGTCAAGATCCACCCCGGCGAATTTGAGGCCATGTGCAACCCCATCGCACAGGCAAAGCTTCTGAACGAACAGCACACCGATTTCAACATTGAGGTCGGACTTTGTGTGGGACACGACTCGATGTTTTATAAGTATTCGGACGCCATGGTCACAACGCTGGTGGCCAAGGATCGCGTTCTGGCGCATAATCCCTGTGGTGCCATTTACTGTGCCGAGGGGTATTTCAAAAAGCGGCTGGAATAAAAGAAGGAAAAAACGTGCGTTCTCCATCTGCTTTGGAGAGCGCACGTTTTTTGCAGAAGGCGGCGGAGGGAGATTTTCTTGTATCCTACTGTTTGTCTGGCGTGCACAAAAATTGGTACATAATCCGTGCAATGCGACAAAACTCGAAAAAAGGGATTGACAAATCTCTGTTTCGGGTGTATTCTCGTGTCGTCAAGTGGATACATTATCACAGATTAAATATAAAAATTTAAAAAGACGCTGCCGAGATTCCCGGAATTCTAAGGTTCCGGGCAGATCCTTCCAGAACGAAAAAGGGCTGTGAGGGCACAGCACGGCGGCAAAGACTCTGCACAACGAGGTGCAGCTGGGGCGTTCCGAAAGTCAGGGCTGTTTTGCTCTGATGGAATGGATACATTATATTTCATTAAAGGAGCCCCCCGGTATGTCAGCAGCAACTATCACCCTACTCTTTCTTCTCTTCGCGGTCGTCATGTTCGTGTTTGAGAAGATCCCCCTCGGCGTAACGTCCATGATCGTCTGTATCGGTCTGGTCGTTACCGGCGTGCTGGATGTCAAGACCGCTTTTGCGGGCTTCATCGACAGCAACGTCATCCTGTTCGTCGCCATGTTCATTGTCGGCGGTGCACTGTTTGAAACAGGCATGGCCAACAAGATCGGCGGCATTGTTACCCACTTTGCCAAATCCGAGCGCAGCCTCATCGTGGCTATCATGGTCATCGTTGGCCTGATGAGCGGCTTCCTTTCCAACACCGGCACCGCCGCCGTCCTGATCCCCGTGGTCATCGGCATTGCGGCAAAGTCCGGCTATGCCCGCTCCAAGCTGCTGATGCCGCTGGTGTTTGCAGCTGCCATGGGCGGCAACCTTTCCCTCATCGGCGCACCGGGCAACCTCATCGCCCAGAGCGCTCTGGGTGAGATCGGGATGTCCTTCGGCTTCTTCGAGTACGCCATTGTGGGCCTGCCCATCCTCGCCGCCGGCATCCTCTTCTACGCCACCCTTGGCATGAAGCTGCTGCCCAACCACCCCGTCTCCGATGATGACTCCTTCGGCGGCGAGCAGGACTTCAGCAATGTTCCCAAGTGGAAACAGGTGCTCTCCCTTGTCATCCTCGTGCTCACCCTGCTGGGCATGATCTTTGAAAAGCAGATTGGCATCAAGCTCAACATCATCGGCTGTATCGGTGCGCTGGCTCTGATCCTCACCGGTGTCATCTCCGAGAAAGATGCCCTGAAGTCCATCGACCTCAAGACCATCTTCCTCTTCGGTGGTACGCTGTCTCTGGCCTCTGCACTGGATAAGACCGGGGCAGGCGCAGAGATCGCAAACATCGTCATTGGTGCTCTGGGCGAGAATCCCTCTCCCTACGTCCTGACTCTGGTGGTCTTTCTGCTCTGCTGCGTCATGACCAACTTCATGTCCAACACCGCAACCACCGCTCTGATGGTTCCCATCTGCCTGAGCATCGCACAGGGCATGGGTGCCGACCCCCGCGCCGTCCTGATGGCTTGTGTCATCGGCGGCTCCTGCGCTTACGCAACGCCCATCGGTATGCCCGCCAACACCATGGTGGTTTCTGCCGGCGGTTACACCTTCAAGGATTATGCCAAGGCTGGCCTGCCCCTCATCCTCATCGCAACCGTCGTCAGCATGGTGATCCTTCCCATCGCATTTCCGTTCTTCCCGCAGTAAAGCGGACAGGAACGTTGAATATGAGTGAACCAACGCGCAAAATGTACCAAAGCTAAGGAGGCATTGGAATGAACAAACAGGAACAGGTGCAGCAGATGACGACCTATATGGCCAACTTTGTGAGCCATATCGCCAAGGTGCTGCCGGACGACATCATCAAAAAGCTGGATGAGCTGGGCGCACAGGAGGATGCTCCTCTGTCCAAGGTCATCTACGAGACCATGAAGCGCAACCAGAAGCTGGCCAAGGAGCTGAACCGCCCCAGCTGTCAGGATACTGGTGTGCTCCAGTTCTGGGTAAAGTGCGGCGTGGACTTCCCCCTCATCGGCGAGGTGGAGGGTCTGCTGAAGGAGGCTGTGGTCAAGTCCACCTTCGAAGCACCCCTGCGCCACAACAGCGTTGAAACCTTCGATGAGTTCAACACCGGTTTGAACGTGGGCAAGGGCACTCCCACCGTGTGGTGGGATATCATCCCGAACAGCGACAAGTGTGAGATCTACGCTTATATGGCAGGCGGCGGCTGCACCCTGCCGGGCAAGGCCATGGTTCTGATGCCCGGTGCAGGTTACGAAGGTGTGACCAAGTTCGTCATGGATGTCATGACCAGCTACGGCATCAATGCCTGCCCTCCGCTGCTGGTGGGCGTGGGCGTTGCCACCTCTGTTGAGACCGCCGCTCTGCTGTCCAAGAAGGCTCTGATGCGTCCTCTGGGCAGCCACAACGAGAACGAGCGCGCAGCCTATATGGAGAAGCTGCTGGAGGACGGCATCAACTCCATCGGCCTTGGTCCTCAGGGCATGGGCGGCAAGTACTCCGTCATGGGCGTGCACATTGAGAACACTGCCCGCCATCCTTCTGCCATCGGCGTTGCCGTCAACGTGGGCTGCTGGAGCCATCGCCGCGGCCACATCATTTTTGATAAAGATCTGAACTACACCATTGATACTCATTCGGGGGTGACTTTGTAATGCTGACCATTAAAGACGGAAAGAAGATCCTTACTACTCCGGTTTCCGCAGAGGACCTGAAGGACATCCATATCGGTGATGTCGTTTACCTGAACGGCGACCTGACCACCTGCCGTGACGTGGCGCACCGCCGCCTCGTGGAAGAGGGCCGCCCGTTGCCTGTGGACGTCAAGGACGCTGCCATCTTCCACGCCGGCCCCATCATTCGCCCTCTGGAGGACGACAAATTCGAGATGGTGTCTGTGGGCCCCACCACCTCCATGCGTATGGAGAAGTTCGAGTATGAGTTCGTGCAGAAGTCCGGTGTCCGCGTCATCGTGGGCAAGGGCGGCATGGGCCCCAACACCGAGCGCGCCTGCAAGGAGTTCGGTGCCATCCACTGTGTTTTCCCTGCCGGTAACGCCGTTGTGGCTGCCACCGAGGTGGAGGAGATCGTCGAGGCCCAGTGGCGTGACCTCGGCATGCCGGAAACTCTGTGGCACTGCCATGTTAACGAGTTTGGCCCCCTGATCGTTTCCATCGACGCTGAGGGTCGCAACCTGTTCGAAGAGAACAAGGTCATCTTCAATCAGCGCAAGGATAAGGCCGTCGAGGAAATTTGCAAGCACGTTGGCTTCATCAAATAAGATCCAACTGCGAAGCCAGCGTTGCCTATACCCTGCGGAGAGCAACCATCCATCAAAAGATTCTTCTCCTAAAATGAACTCACTATCACGTTAATTCTAACAACCATATTTGCTTTCACAGATCCAACAGACTTCTTATCATTTACTCCTATCTTCATTACCCTGTTTATCCTGCTTCTCCGCAAAACACCCCGGATGCTGTCTGCCATATCAGAATCCGGGGTGTTGCTATTTGCGGTCAAATATGTGCACGAAAAAAATGCAGACAAAGAAGATCTTGACCGTTCTTTTTGTTCTACACACCTTTGCCACTGCTTTGCATCTGCAAGGTGGAAGTAATCCACAGGAGGACAACCCAAATGAACCCATTGGAGATCACACTGGTCATCCTGCTTGTAACGATCATCGCCTTTGTATCCGGTAAAGTCCCGTTCTCGGTCATTTCTACCGGCATCATTTTGGCGCTGATCCTCACCGGCATCAAGACCCCTGCCGAGGCCTTTGGCGGCTTCATCAACACGAACGTGGTCATGTTCGTAGCCATGTTCGTCATCGGTGCAGGGCTGACCAAAACGCCCCTGATTGACAAAGCCCAGAGTCTGGTCATCCGCTACAAGGACAATATGCGGATGCTGATTTTTCTTTCCTGTGTGGCAGGTGCGTTTCTGGGCGCCATCACCAGTGCCACCGCAACTGCCGCTATCATGATCCCGCTGCTGGTAGGCATTGCGAACGACATCGGCGTGAGCCGCAGCAAGCTGCTGTATCCTTCTATGGCCTGTGCCAACATTGCCACCCAGATGACCTTTCTCGGTCAGGGTGCTTCCAACATGGCATGGAACGATGTCATGATGCAGGCCGGCGCACCGACACCGCTGCACATCTGGGATTTCACCATTGCGCGCATCCCGATGCTGACCATTGCCATCCTGTACATGACCTTTGTTGGCTATAAGCTGATGCCGGATATTCCCAACGAGCAGTTTTCAGATGCAGCCCATACGGCTTCTGAGAGCGAAAAACTCAGCCCCTTTAAGCGCAAACTGGCTGTCCTGATCGTTCTGGTCTCCATTGCAATGATGCTGCTGGAAAATGTCATTGGTGTCAAGATGTATCTCACTTCCTGCATCGGCGCTGCCGCTCTGGTGCTGACGGGTGTGCTGACCGAGAGGGAAGCTCTCAACTCCATCCACCAGCCGACCATTTTCCTGTTTGCCGGTGTGCTGGCTCTGTCGGACGCCATCCAGACCACCGGTGCAGGCGATGTGGTGGCAGACTGGATGATCCGCCTGCTGGGCGATACCACCAATCCGTACATCATTATGCTGGTGTTCTTCCTTGTTCCCTTCATTCTGACACAGGTCATGTCCAATCTGGCTACCCTGACCATCTTCATCCCACTGGTCACTTCCGCCTGTATCCGCATGGGCGTAGACCCCCGTGCTGCCGTGGTCGGCGTGATCACAGCCAGCTGTGTGTCCATCATGACCCCCATGGCAGCTCCCTGCCAGATCATGATCATCGAGCCGGGCGGATACACCTTGAAGGATTATCTCAAGTGTGGTACCCCGCTGGCGCTCATCCTCATTGTCGTGTCCGTATTTTTCCTGCCGACACTTTATCCTTTTGCCTGATTCTATTTTCCCACAGCAGTAGTATCCGCAAACTGCATATCGTAAATATGCCGTTCTGATCGGCGCTATTTTTGAAAACCGCAATAAAAGCAGCAGAAATTTTTGAGCATCTCATAATTCTGTCAAGAGGGCCGGCACCGTCCGGCCCTCTCTCTTTTTGCCAAAGTTTCCCTTGTGTTTTCTTGCAAGCTGCCGAAATCAGCGTGTTCTCAAAAGTTCGCGTTTGCGAAGCGTAGCGCAGCAATGAAAGCCCCAGTGGGGCTTTTAAGCGACAGAACGGTCTTGCATAGCAAGATGGAGGGGCCTTGTCCCGACAAGTTCACGTTGACATGGCTCGATTTTTGTGGTAGCCTATTCCAACAATTTAATATAACATATCTCCAGTGAAAAGAAAATCGAATCTGCTATCCGAATCGTTGCCAACGAGAACCGCTACCATCCCATCCGGGACTACCTGAACGGCCTGCAATGGGATGGAACAGAGCGGATAGCTCACGTCCTGCGCCACTTTCTCGGTGCTGCGGAGGACGAGTACACTTGCGAAGCTATGAAGATTTTCCTGATAGGAGCCATCAAGCGGGTATTCCAGCCGGGATGCAAATTTGAAACCATGTTCTGTCTGGTGGGCGGGCAAGGTGCGGGGAAGTCCACCTTCTTCCGGTTGCTGGCAGTCAAGGATGAATGGTTTTCGGATGACCTGCGGCGGCTGGACGATGACAACGTGTACCGAAAGCTGCAAAGCCACTGGATCATCGAAATGTCGGAGATGATCGCCACCGCCAATGCTAAGAGCATCGAGGAGATCAAGAGTTTCCTCAGCAAGCAGAAGGAAACCTATAAAGTTCCCTACGAAACCCATGCAAAGGAAAGCAGGCTGTGCAAACCTTGCGCAGAAACGCCCTTGATTCGGGCAAATGTGCAAACGGTGTACAGAAAGTGTGCAGCCGCTTTCCTACATAAAGAAAGAACGTCAAATCTTACGATTTGACGTTCAATATCTGGTGCACCTCGCGCACTCATATCCGAACTTTTCTCCGCTTTCACGGCTTCCCCGAAAGCGACCGTCTCTGTACCTTCCTTATAGTTAAAGGTAATAAGTACCTTATCATCGTAGAGATAGATGGCATTGATGAAGGTATCCACCAGTGCCTGCCGCTGCTCCGGCTGGGTCATATCCAGCTTACGGAATCGCAGCAGCCAGAACCGGACGAATTCTTCTTTCATCTTTGGCTTAGCCAGCCGTTCCTCTGCAATGCGGGCTTGCAGTTCCTTCCTCTGCTCTTCCAGAGCTTCCAGCCGCTCCTTTGTGGAGCTGGTCAGGATGCCCATCTGGATGGCATTCAGCATATTGGTGATGCCAACTTCCGTTTCTTTCAACTGCTTTTCATAGATGGGCAAATCCGTGCTTTCCTGATTTTGCAATTCCATGACTTTGGCAATGATGGCATTCATGGAAGCGTCATCTTCCACCAGCTTCATGGTCTCGTTGATCACCAGATCTTCCAGCCACTGTTTCCGCACGGCCTTTTTATCGCAGGTCTTTTTCTTCTTGGCAGCAGCACACTTGTAGTAGGTATACATTTTCCCGGTGTGGCTGACACCGCTTTCTCCGAACATCAGTGCACCGCACTTGCCGCAGTACAGCTTGGTGGTGAGCAGATAGCTTTCCTCTGCCTTATGACGGGCAGGGGCTTTTTTGTTTTTCGCCAGCTTTTCCTGCACCTTGTTGAACAAGTCCTCCGATACCAACGCCGGGATTGCATTGGGCTGTACCACATCCCGCAAACGCAATTCGCCGATGTACCGGCGATTACTCAGCATCCGCTGAATCGTATTGTAGGACATCTCCCCGCCCATTGAATTTTTGATGTTGTGCGCCTTCAACCAATCCCGCAGGTCAGTCATGGTCGCACCGTCCGCATACTTCTGGAACGTCTGCTCCACATACGGAGCCAACAACGGGTCGGGCTGGTAATGCCGGGTCTCATCGATCATGTAGCCGAACGGAATCGTGCCACCATTATAAATGCCCTTGAGAGCGTTCTCGGTCATGCCGCGCACGACCTTTTCAGACAGGTCAGCCGAGTAGTATTCGGCGTAGCCTTCCAGCACCGATTCCAGAATAATGCCCTCCGGGCCAGCCGAAATGACTTCCGTTGCCGATACCAGTTTCACGCCGTTTCGCTTCAGCTGAGTCTTGTACCGGGCACTGTCGTAGCGGTTTCGGGCAAAGCGGTCGAGCTTCCAGACAATGATGACGTCAAAGATGCCACGCTCACTGTCCTTGATCATCTGCTGGAACTGCGGGCGGTTATCGGTCTTGGCGGAGATGGCACGGTCAATGTAATGCTTCACCACCGTGAAGCCGTTCTTTTCCGCATAGGCGGTGCATTCCCGGATCTGACCTTCAATGGATTCTTCGCGCTGACTGTCAGTAGAATAGCGGGCATAGATCACGGCGGTCATGGCAGGCACCTTCCATTTACACATCATTGAACGGTGGAGTGTTCTTTTAAAGCAATGTTTCGTATAATGTATATACCACAGTTTTTAACTGAATGCAATACTTTTTCCAAATAAAAGCCGCCCTCATTCTCAGATCGTCCAGTTCTGGCTTGCCGACTGCAGATCCACCATGTGGGTGTACAGTCCCTTCCGGGCGTACAGCTCTGCCGGGCTGCCCTGCTCGGCCACGATGCCACCCGACAGCACCACCACCTGATCCGCACCGGCTACGGTGCGCATCCGGTGGGCGATGATGAGGACGGTCTTGTTTTTTATGAGCCGGGATAGTGCCTCCTGAATGGCAGTTTCGTTTTCCACATCCAAGCTGGCGGTGGCCTCGTCCAGCAGGATGATAGGCGCATCCTTCAGAAAAGCACGGGCGATGGAAATGCGCTGACGCTCGCCGCCTGAAAGAGCGCAGCCATTCTCGCCGATGTTGGTGTTCCACTTGTCCGGCAGCTTTTCGGCAAATTCCTCGCAGTTTGCCAGCTTTGCCGCCGCCAGAACCTCCTCGTCGGTGGCCCCCTTGCGCCCCAGACGGATGTTTTCGAGGATCGTGTTGTCAAACAGGGTCACATCCT